>JABEBW010005098.1_pt1 | contig 11515 bp, 14 predicted proteins | sample 7245961 | NCBI WGS metagenome assembly JABEBW01 (sample SAMN14506364, study PRJNA622280) | hot springs metagenome | biome: hot spring [ENVO:00000051]|acidic hot spring [ENVO:00002120]; feature: spring [ENVO:00000027]|sediment [ENVO:00002007]; material: sediment environment [ENVO:01001048]...
GGTAAGGTCCGATCTACCGACCTCATATATAATTTCAGCGGTAACATAATTCAAAAGCTTTTTTGTCTGAGCTTTTATCCCAATAGAGGCACGCTCCCCTCCATTCATAAATGGTGAAATTATCGCCGATATAAAAATTTTTCATTGAAAAAGGTTCAGAAATTGAACATGTGTTATAAAAATCATAAAGATTATAAAAATTATAAAACAATCTTTATATAAAAGATTGAAATTCTCAGTCTTGGGGTGAAACTATGAAGGTTTTATTGATGATGCTTGTGTTACAGACTTTAATTCTTTCCCCTGTGTTTGTTCAGAGTACAGTTATAAACATAAACAACATACCAGTACAATTACAGACAAATGCAACACAATCATTACAGAGCCTTCTGGGTAGATTGATCTTTGTGATAAACAGCGTTGCTGTTAGTGTTCTTTCAATAATGTGGATCTGGGAGGGCATTTTCCTTTTCTGGCACAAGGATGACAGGGAAGGCATACTAAAATTCAAGCATGATCTACCAATAATGCTTCTTGCTTCTGTAATAATACTGGGTGCGACCGTTATAATAAATGTTATAAGCTACATAGCAAACGGGTGAAAAAAGTTGGGAATAGTGGACATAGTTAACGTAGTTCTTACACAGATGTTTCTTCTCCTGAATTCATTGCTCATAGCCGCAGTAGGAATCATATGGGGCGTTTTCATATATCCTTTTCTTGATCCAAACTTTTCATTTCCACATGTGCTTAACAACGGGAAAATACCATCAACAAATCCTATGTGGATCCCTGCAGGGATTAGCCTAGGTTATCAAACCTATGCCCAGATTGGTATGGATGTTTCTGTGAATCTGAATGTACTAATCCTAAATTTCATAGTTGCACCTTTTTTTTCAATATTTTTGATAATATCTGCTATATCTTACATTTTTGATCATTTCACAAAATTCAGGAGAATGAATGTTGAGGAATACTTACCAAGAATATTTCTAGGAATAATACTTGCCTATCTTTCTCTTTTCCTATCTGATGGTATAATGGATATTTCAAGAGTTTTTTACACCTTTCTTTATTCAGGTCTAAACATTGTTTGGAATGGACAGCCATCACCATTCCATGGGATTGAAAGTCTCAACATGTGGCCCTGGAACTATTTCCAGAATTTTAACGTAAGTTATTATGCAACGAATGGTCTCCTTGAATTTTTAGTTCTTTTAACTTTACTCACCGTAATGATATTTTTTACAATTGTTCTGGTAATGAGACTTATTTGGATTTACTTTCTTATCATATTCCTTCCCATAGGTTCATTGTTCATTATGCATCCAAAAACGGAAAGAGTTGGAAAAAGGATATGGATTTCATTGATAGATAGATCAATGGAACTTTTCTTTATGTCTCCGGTCTTAATGTTTCTTGCCTTTATTCAGGACCCGCTTTTTTGGATCTCAATATTTGCAGTTTCATTACTGATACCAAGGTTTGTTTCCTTTGCTCTTTCTGAAAGTGGTTATCCTTTAATAAATACATTCATACCGAGGATATTTGTAGGTGAAAACATAACAAAGTTAAGTAAAAAAGGCATTAGTTCAATAAGTAATTCTGTGAAATACATACCAAAGTTTGGTGGATAACTATGGATATTGATATTCCAGAAAACATTGGAACAGATCATATGCTGATGAATTTGACCTTTTTCCAGATTCTGAGAATGATATTTTACGTATCAATTATAATTATACTATCGTTGTTTATCAATCCAATAATGGCAATTTTAATACCATTTGTTTTCTTCATTGTTTTATACAAAATAGAAAACATTGATTTTGATATCTATCTTTACAGGGCATTTTTATGGTTAATTTCAAAGAAATACTACGATAAGAGCATGATAAACGATAAAATATACATTAAAGGGAACGATAGAAATGGAATAGTGTGGGAATACTCAGAAGGCTGGATGATGGCTCTCAAAGCAACAGGAATTTCTCTGGATCTTATGGATGAAAATGATAAGAATGAAATTTTTGAAAGTTTCCTTAAATTTTTAAATTCAATAGATTTTTCTCTTCACATATATGTTTATTCGGTTAAAGAAAATAAAAAGTACCTTATAAAAAATGAAAAACTTTCAATTATTGGAAAAAGCATTGAAAATCTTATCAGGAACATTGAAAGAAATTACTGGAAAAAGATATTTCTGATTGTTATTAATATAAATTACAATGAAATAAAGGGTGAAAAGAACATTAATTTTGTTAAAGAAAAATTGCTTGAAAGGTATGATTTATTGAAAAAGGGCCTTTCGAACTTTGGTATAGAGGTTGAACCATTAAAGATGTATGAGTACAGTGAACTTTATCTGACATTATGGTGATAAAAATGAAAATGATTCTTTATATTCACATATTTTCCCTTGTCTTTTCTTCAATACTTTTTTATTTTGCAGAATCTTTGTGGGGCCTGTTCATAATAAATTCTGCACTTTTAGTTAACCGAATGTTGAAAACCAGTTCGTATATTTTCATAATACTTTACATTTTTTCAATTATTTTTATCTATCTATTAAAGATTAAATTTCTTTTCACTGGTACAATAATTACAATAATTTTTTTGATTGTATGGGTGATTTTGAATGAAACTAAAAACGGAAAACGAATTTAGTGTAATTTTTTTCAAGGATTACACAAAATTCGGTACATTCTACTATGAACCTGTACTGAATTATCAGTATCCGAAGAAACTCACCTTTGGAATATTAAAAGATATTATAAGATCTGACAAACCTGTGGATATTTATATTCATATAAGACCTGTTGAGGATGATAAGATTTTGAAAATTCTCGATTGGGAGATAGAGAAAATAGAGGGTGAAATGAACGACTACAGAGGCTGGATCTCAAGGGCCAAAAAATTAGAATACAGCCTTGAAAGTGCGAAAGCCCTTGAGGATTATCTATTAACAGGGAAAGGGAGAATATTCAGTTTTTCTATTGCATTCTTTCCAAAGGGTAAAAGTAAAAAGGATGTTAGAATGCTGGCAGATGAAATATCATATATTTTGAGAAAACATCTTTTCACACCTGTAAGAGCATTGTTCTCAGAGAAAAGAACCATGTTTAACATATTTCCTGTTGGCAGAGATTTCATTCAGAACTCAAAGTATATTCAGAGCCATGGAGTTTCACTCTTTTTCCCATTCCTTACGGATTACATTGAAATGAAAGATGGAATATTCATAGGAATAAATGATAAAAATTTAACACCTGTTATTTTCAACAGATGGGAATTTCCATCAAGTCATTCTGTTATTGCAGGGACAACAGGCTTTGGAAAATCTTACTTTGTAAAATTAACACTTATAAGGGAATTGATAAATAATGCAGAAACATCCATTTACATCATTGATCCTATGGGGGAATATACACGACTTGTAAAAGCTCTGGATGGAATCGTTGTGCATGTGAATGAAAGTGGTAATGAAATAAATCCACTAGATCTTTATTCCGGCGCATCAATACAGGAAAAAATTGTTGCACTGAAAAATATACTATCAATTACAATGGATCTCAGCAGGAGTGATCTTGCAATAATTGATGCTGCCCTGACCTCACTTTATGTCAGAAAGAACAGGCCAATACTGTCTGACCTTGTGGAAACACTTGAAAAATTTGAAGATGAAAGATCAAGAAGAATAGCCTTTTACCTTGATAAGCTTATAAAGGGATCTCTGAAAAATTTAAATTCAAAAACAAAAGTGAATCTTGTTAAAAACATTGTATCTTTTGATTTAAGGAATGTTAAGGATGAATTTCTCACACTATATATGGTCATAATCCTTGATTATATATATTCAAGGGTAACACAGAACTTTGATAGGAAAATTGTCGTTGTGGATGAGGCATGGAAATTGTTATCCAACGATTATTCCGCCATATACCTTGAAACAATGTACAGGCATGTTAGGAGATGGAAATGCAGCATGAACATAATATCCCACAAAATAGATGAATTTCTTGAAACTGTAAGGGGTAGAAACATTCTTAACAATTCTCTGATTCATGTGATATTTAAACACAGTAATGTGAGTGCAGATATGAAAAATTTTTATAAATTATCAAAAATTGAAGAGGATTACATAATAAACGCAAAAAAACCAAAGGAAAATGGTTATTCACAGGCACTCTTTATATCTTTTCCGTACAGAATACCACTCAGAATCTATGGAACAGACAGGGAGAATGAGTTAATCACAACAGACCCAGATGAATTGCGCGAGTTGTTAATAACAACATAGAAACATTTTAAATCTTGTAGTTTATTGTAAAATCAATGATTGAAATAGATCTCTATAATGAATTCTACGAACTTGTTAAACAGATTCCATCAGGGATGGTGGCAACATATGGTGATCTTGCTTTGGCTCTGGGGGATATTATTGCTGCAAGAGCTGTTGGGAAAATGCTTTCAGAGAATCCAAGGCCAATAGAAATACCATGCCACAGGGTTGTTAAGAGTGATGGAACAATTGGCGGTTTTACGAATCCTCTTGGCATAAATAAAAAAATTGAACTCTTAGAATCTGAGGGCATAAAGATAAAAAATAACAGAATCGAGAACTTTGAAAAAGTTCATTTCAGGGGATTTAAAAGTGACTATCCACTTAAAAGAATTCTGGAATATGAAGAAAGAGTTAAAAAAGAAATGATTTTTGAAACAAAGAAATTTGATAGAATTGTTTCTTTTGATGTTTCCTATATTGGAAGAAAGGCATTCTATTCGCTAGTAAGTTTTGATTCATCACTCAGGATAGATGATGTAAAGAATGGAATTGAAGAAATAAATTTTCCATATATTCCAACATATTTTTCATACAGGGAGGGAAACTTATTGCTCAGAATCTATAATGGAAATGATCTTGTCTTGGTTGATGGAAACGGTATAATCCATCCCAGAGGATTTGGTTTTGCCTGTTATGTAGGCGTTAACCTTAAAACACCATCAATAGGTCTTGCAAAATCCCTTCTTTACGGAGAAATTTTGAATGAAAATATATACATTGATGGAAAAATTACAGGTTTTCGAATCAATAAAAAAATTGTATCACCTGGTAACCTTATCAGCTTTCAGGATACAAAAAAGATAGTGGAAGAAATGACGAAAAAATTGGATCCAACTGGAGTTGCACACAGGGAGTCAAAAAAATTAAGGGATGAGTACTGCAGCAGCCACAACTGTGGTCCATTCTGATGGCTTTTCAACTACAGCTGTGGAAACTATATGCTGCGTTAATAAAATTCGATCATCCAGTTTCCAGTTCTGTGAATTTTCATCCCATACAAGGTGATGATCTATACCGAGCGTGGAGGCAAGCATCTCAGCTGCAAGGTCCTCAGCAAATTCTCCAGCAACCTTGTCCGTTTCACCAAAGCTGTGATGTTCACTTAGATAACCGTAAAGATTTCTGTCCTTTGGAACAGCAAGGCCCACTGCTGCGGATATTAATCTGTTAAACTCATCCGATGAATTTTTTGCAAGAACGACGAAAAGTATCTGGCCGGGTTTAAGGTATTTTAGTCCCTCTTCCTTTGAAACAATCTCTGCATTTGGTGGAAAGATTGAACTTACTTCCACAAGGTTGAACTGTGCAATACCTGAATCCCTTAAGGCCTGTTCAAAGGAACCCAGTCTACTTTTGTGCCTTCCCACACCCTTTGTGAAAAATAATTTACTTGGAACAATGGTAAACATACCTAAAATACCACCGCCTTTGTTTCTTCCATCTTTTCGTTCTCCTGAACATCCACACCTCTTTCTATTATGAAATGTGATACCTTTTTTGGTTTCAATGCCTTTTCCAGATAATCCAATGCCTGGTATGCCTGTTTTGGATCACCGCAGGTATAAATGTCTAATGTAACTAATTCATGTTCTGGCCAGGTGTGAAAAGAGAGGTGTGATTCTGCTATAAGTATAACACCACTACAACCCGAAGGTCTGAATTGATAATAATCCGATGAAATTTTAATAAGATTTGCATACTTAACAGTATTTTCAAAAATAGGCATCATATCCTCAACATATTTAATCTTCTCTCTATCGACGCCGTAAAAGTCCGCTATTATATGAATACCGACAGCCATCTCCAGCAACCTCCATTTTTCTTTCACCTCCAAGGTAATAACATTCGTGGTTGAATTAAACATTATATTTGAACTTTACCCCTATTTTATCATATTTTCATTTTTTAAATGGTAAATTTTTTCTATAAATTACTATATCTTCTTTCAATGGACCTTGTTGAAAAAGTTGAATCGTTGAAGGAAAAGATTGGAAATGAAGTTGAAAATAGAATAAAAGAATTTGAAGAAATGTTCAAAAAGGATGATCTTTCCTGGTTCCATGAACTATGTTTTTGTATTCTCACAGCAAATACATCCGCAGTTATGGGATTGAAGGTTCAGAAGGAAATAAGTCCCTGGGATTTGGCAAAACTTGATTATGAATCCCTAAGAGAAAAATTGAGGGAATTGGGTTACAGATTCTACAACACAAGGGCAAAGTACATTGTTGAGAATCAAAAATATGCATATTCAATAAAAAGTATTTTGTTAAAAAAAGATAAGGAAGAGAGAAGAGAATGGTTGATTGAAAACATAAAAGGTATGGGTATGAAGGAAGCTAGCCATTTTTTGAGGAATGTTGGTTACAAGGATTATGCAATCATAGACAAGCATATATTGAATATACTTTACGAGAACAATTACATAAATGATAAAAAAATTAACCCTAAAAGGTACATTGAAATTGAGAAAATTTTGATGGAAATTGCTAATAAACTTGGAATGGATCTTGCACGCCTTGACCTTTACCTATGGTACATGGAAACAGGAAAAGTTTTCAAGTAATTCTTTAATCTTTAATGCCCTTTCAAGATCACTCCTTGTGTTTACATTTAAAATCAAAAGTTTATTTGAGAAAAGAAAAATAATGTCTTCAGTGTTATCATAAACAATATTTATTCCAACATGGATTATTTTATTTTTTATAAAAACAGCACCAGCAAGACTGTTATTTTTAAAGTTCTTTATTATTTCTTCCACATCCCTATATGTTACAAATGGTATATCTGATGCTATTGTTAAAAATTTTTTTTCAAGATTTTCCAGAAGAAATTTTACATCGTTGCAATAATCAATTCCCGTTGTATCTATAAAATCATAGTTTCTTCTAACATAATCATAAGTTTTTAATGCATTTTTTGATACTGCAACAATGCATTTCAATCCTGCATCAATAACAGCCTCGCATGCTATATCAATTAACCTTTTTTTACCGAAGTACTGTATCTGTTTTTCATCACCGAACCTCGTACTTTTTCCACCTGCCATCACAACACCATACATAGTATCACCATGGTAATCGATCTCGATATCTCATTCATTGCACCAAGTACATCACCATTAACAAAACCAAAATTTTTCAATGAAATTATTGAAATTATGAAGGAAACAAAAAAACTTATGAATGAGAAAAAGTAGAAATATTTGAAGTATAAAATCAATGGTAATGTAATAAATATGCCAATAAACAAATAATAAAATTTGAAATTTTTCTGGAACAAAGATCCTAAACCTTCATTTTTTGGTTTATTCAACAATCCACCCATCATGGAGAATTTTGCGGATAATTCTGAAATTAAGAAAAATGTTAAAATATTAAAAAAGTTAACCTTAAGTGAATAAAGGGAAAATGTTTCAAGAAGAATAATAATTAATGTTGAAAAAAGTGCCGCAATACCGGTGTTCACATCCTTCAATGCTTTTATCTTTTTCTCCCTATCACCCTTTGCCATAACACCATCGGAAAAATCCGCAAGACCATCAAGATGTAAAAGACCTGTTATTGAATAAAGAAAAATTATGGATAAAATTGAAAGAATAATCTTTGGAATAAAGTTAAAGAAATAGAAAAAAAGTGCCGGAGGAACTGAAATAATAAGGGAAATTAAAGGTAAAAGATATGTTTCTTTACTAGCTTTTTCAATATCCCTTCCACCGGGTATCTTTGTGAAAAAGCCAATCAGGTTGATCATAAAATTCAAATATATTTTAAGTATTTCAAATTTGTTTTAATATGTTTATCCTTGTGATATCAAATACGGAAGTTGCGAACATTAAGGGATTAACAATTGCCGGAGAAAGTCCTGAACTTGTGAAATTCACACCCGTTGCTGATGCAGAATTTTTATTTTATAATAAACCAATAACTATCGATGCAATACCTGTAACACCTGAAGGCCATCCAACACCTGCCATCATTACAAAAGCCTCAAAGATTCTTTCAAAATTCCCTGTCTTTGTTGTAAGATCGGGAACAGAAATACCACCATATGTTCCCCATGCCAACATTTACGATAAACCAGGATTGAACATAGTTGAAAAAACTGCCCTGCCTGAACTGGAAAGAATACTTGAAAAATCTGAAATACTTGGTAAGGAACTATCATTTGTTAATGAAGTTTACATTGCCGAAAGCATTCCTGGTGGAACAACTACAGCAATGGCCATACTTAATTCCCTTGATTATGATTCAATCGTTTCCTCAGCAGGTCCAAACAATCCAATTGAACTGAAAAGAAAAGTAATATCCATGGCTTTCCAGAGAGAGAAGCCAAGGGATGACTGGTACCATAATCTTAAGGAATACGGTGATCCCATGATGGCATTTGTTGTTGGCTTTTCTCAGGGTTTCAATGGAAAAATTTATCTTTCCGGCGGGACACAGATGCTTGCTGTTGCAGCATTGTTAAAAGAATCCGGTATCAAACCTGAAAAGATTTTAACAACAAAATACATAGTTAATGATAAAAGTTCAACTTTTGTTAAAACAGCAAAGGAAATAGGAATTGAATATTATTCAGCAAACCTTGATTTTTCAAAATCAAGATACAAGGGTCTCAGGGATTATGAGAATGGTTACGTTAAGGAGGGTGTTGGTGCTGGAGGATCAGTTTATCTGGCTGAAAAGGCAGGATTTTCTCCTGAAGATGTTTGCAAAAAGGTAGAAGAAATTTATGAAAATATCACTGGAAAAAAATGAAAAATGGATCATTGTTAAATATCCATTTCCAATGAAAACAATCACTTCATCCTTCTATTCAGGAGGTGTTAAAAACTTAAATGGATTTTTCATTGTTTCCGTAAATAAGGATTTCAATGATGCAGAACCTGAAAGAATAATGAAAAAATTTTCTTTGGAGAATAAATTGAAAAATTTTGCAGGATTTATGACTGCTGTGGATCTGGAAAAACATGCTGTTTTTTATGAAGATCAAAATTTTTTTGTTCTGCAGACTTTAGGTCTTGGGCATAACTGTGTTCCCGGTGAAGATTGTAAAAAGGGAAGAACAATAAACACTGCTGTTGTTTACAAGAAAAATTTATCAATGATAGGAGCCATGGACATGCTTCAATTAATAATTGGATCAAGAACCTATACATTATGCAGAGAAAAGAAAATTGCTGGCACATCAACGGACAGTTTTTTGCTTTCATTCATCTTTGATAAAAATGGACCAAAGTATTCTGGTTATGCAACGGAAACCGGTAAAAATCTTGCCATGATTATTAAAGATGTTACTGAAAGCAATATTAGTAAATTTGAATCCGGCATTTATTAACAATTTCTTTTTACACATGTAAATGGATATTTATAAATAAAATCACTTTTTACTTTTTTTGGTGTTAAAAATGAATAGAAAAATAAAAATAAAAATATTTGGGATGACATGCGATGATTGTGTTATAAAAATAAAAAACAGTTTGAAAATGGATCCAGGTGTTTTGGATGTAAATATTAGCTTGGAAAATGCAATGGGTGAAGTGACAATAGATGATACAAAAACGGATGAAAAAAATATTTTAAATAACGTGATTTTTCGATCAGGTCATTATAGAGCAAAAATTTTGAAGGAATGATCCTTTATGACCTATGGTGAAGATTACTTCGATCTTTTGATAATTGGTGGTGGATCTGCCGGATTTTCTGCAGCAATTAAAGGTTCTGAGCTTGGTGGAAGTGTGGCTATTGTTGAAAAGGATACGATAGGCGGTACCTGCGTGAACAGAGGATGTGTACCATCAAAGTTTATGCTCTATGTTACAAATCTTTTTCATGAAATAAATGAAAACAGATTTGGCTTATTTGATAATAAAATTCAGGGTTTTAGTATGGAAAAGGCAACATCAAAAAAGAATGTTATTGTTAGCGATATGAGATATAAAAAATATGAATCCATAGTTCCATCAATCAAAGCAAAGTATTTCAGGGGAACAGCAATTTTTGAGGATGAAAATAAAATAATTGTAAATGGAAAAAGGATCAGGGCTGACAATATTGTTATAGCTACGGGATCAAGACCAAACAAACCTATGATACCGGGTATTGAAAATGCAAGGGTATTGACGAGCGATGAGGTATTTGAATTGAAAAATGTTCCCGAATCTGTAATAATCCTTGGAGGCAGGTTTGTTGCTCTGGAAATTGCTCAGATATTAAGGCACGTTGGAAGTGAAGTGTATCTATTTCAAAGATCCAATAGAATCATACCAAATGAAGAACCGGAAATATCTGAGGAAATGGAAAAAATAATGATTGATGAAGGAATAAACATATTCACAAACACAAGAATAATAAATGCTGGTTTATCATCAAGATCTTTTGTTGAAGTTGAAATCAATAATAAATTAGAAAAGTTTTATGCCGATTATATCATCCTGGCCCTGGGAAGGGTTCCAAACACAGAAAATCTTAATTTGAAAAACATTGGTGTTTTAACGGATGAAAATGGCCATGTTAAGGTTGATCCAACAATGAAAACATCCGTTGAAAACATCTTTGCTGCAGGTGATGTTTCAGGAAAACCATACCTTGTAACAAAGGCCGGAAAAGAGGGGTCAGTTGCGGCTGAAAATGCATTGTTGGGTAATGAAAAGAAAATAGATTATTTTTCATTACCTCATGCAATCTTCACAAATCCAAACATTGCCAGTGTGGGTATTACTGAAGAGAAGGCAAGGGAAATGAACATGAACGTTAAAACAAGGGTACTAAAGATAGAATATGTACCAAAGGCTGAGTTGATAATGAACACGAAGGGTTTAATAAAAATGGTGGTTGATGCTGAAACGGATGTTGTTGTGGGTGTTCATATTTTAGGTTATGATGCCGCAGAGATAATACAGGCAGCATCTTTAATTGTTAAATATAGAATGACAGTTGATTCTGTTGCCGAAATGTTTTCCGTTTATCCAACCATGTCAGAATCCTTAAAACTTGCTGCACAATCGTTCAAAAAAGATGTTTCAAAATTGAGCTGTTGTGCAGAATGATCTTTAAAATTATTTTATTTAAGATTTCTACATATTTGAAGTGCTGGTAGTACTTTTGTATTTTATTACTTAAAAAAATGTTGAATCTCAATTTTTTAAGAAAATTCATTTAATTTTAG
>JABEBW010003913.1_pt1 | contig 11494 bp, 10 predicted proteins | sample 7245961 | NCBI WGS metagenome assembly JABEBW01 (sample SAMN14506364, study PRJNA622280) | hot springs metagenome | biome: hot spring [ENVO:00000051]|acidic hot spring [ENVO:00002120]; feature: spring [ENVO:00000027]|sediment [ENVO:00002007]; material: sediment environment [ENVO:01001048]...
TAAATTGGAGAGGAATCAGGGTTGCTTATAAGGGCCGTTAGCGGGGCCGTTCCGTACCCGGGATACGGGTAAATGGAGGTTGAAGAGCTCCCCCAGTACAGCTCAGCGGCGGAAACTGAAGGTGGAGGTGAAACTATTGCGCTGACGGACAGGGTGTATGTGCTGCCGTCGCTCTGTATTATCTTGATTGGAAACGTGTAAACGCCCGCATTTGCGGAAGATTTAACGTTCATTATGAATGAGAAGACGCCTGATGACGATTCGCTCATAACTATGTATCCACCAGTTGAGTTTGTGAACGGGGTTGAAGAAAGGTTCAGCTGGACGTACTGGATCGGATTTACGTCCTCAACCTCAATCGTGAAAGGAACGTTTGTGTATCCCGGCCTGACGGTAATTGGCTGCTGCAGCGTTCCCCAGTTGCTGTAAATTATAACAGGCTGGTTTGCCGCAAACGACGGCGTCGCCTGCAGCGCAATTGTCAGCGCCAGCAGAATCAAAATTGCAGCTTTGCCCTTCAATTTACCTGTTCCACCTTTTCAATTGAACCGTCCCTGATGTGTATGATCCTTTTCGTCATTAAAGCCAGGTCCATGTTGTGAGTTACCATGACTATGGTTTTGCCCATTTCCCTGTTTATTCCCCTTAAAACGTTCATTATGTTTTCAGAGTTTTTGCTGTCCAGGTTTCCCGTTGGCTCATCTGCAAGCATTATTGTTGGGTCTGAAGCAAGTGCCCTGGCTATGGCAACCCTCTGCTGTTCACCGCCGCTCAGCTCAGTAGGCTTCCTGTTTGCCTTTTCCTTCATTCCAACTGCCTCAAGCGCCTTCAGCGCTGCCTGCTTCCTTTCTGATGCGCCAACTCCCCTTACAACAAGCGGAAGTGAGACGTTTTCCAGGGCAGTCAGCCTGTTTATGAGGTTATAGGATTGAAATATGAAACCTATGTGCATGTTTCTTATCCTGGACAGCTCATCGTCGCTCATGCCAGTTATGTCCCTGCCCCCAATGTACACTTTTCCTGAGGTTGGCTTATCAAGCGTGCCCATTATGCTTAGCAGAGTTGTTTTGCCCGAGCCCGAGGGGCCAACTATCGACACAAAATCCCCTTCCTTTATTTCCAAGGTCACGCCATTTAGGGCAACCGTGCCCCCTGCTCCAGCATAAACCTTTTTAACGTTATCAAGAAAAACAGCATCAGTCAATTTATTATCGAAAGCGATATCATTATCGTGTTTTTAAGCATTTATAAAAAATTTAAGGGGCCTGCCTGGCAAGCAGCCTTTCAAGGTTTGCCCTTACAGCGGAAATGAAAGTTTGCGTGTCAACCACGCTCGCAGCTGGCCTGTCAGCCACGTTTGCAACGTCCTGTGTCATAACGCCGTCCTTTTCAATTGTCATCCTAACTGCATCTTCAAGCCTTTCTGCAAAATTGCGAAGTTCAGCGTTTTGATCCAGCTCAGCCCTCCTCCTCAATCCCCTTGTCCACGCAAATATTATGGCAGTTGGGTTAGTTGAAACCCTTTCCCCCTTCATATACCTGTAATAGTGCCTCTGAACTGTGCCGTGAGCCGCTTCAGATTCGTAGTAGCCTTCAGGTGAAAAGAGCTCGGATGTCATGAGCGCAAGGGTGCCAACATAGGCTGTGGAAACCAGGTCTGATATTATATCACCTTCGTAGTTCTTGCATGCCCAAACAAACCCGCCCTCTGACCTCACGGACCTGGCAAGGGCATCGTCTATCAGGAAGTAGTTGTAGTTTATCCCTGCATCGCTGAACTTTTCCTTAAATTCATTTTCAAATGTTTCCTGAAATATCTGCTTGAACCGGGCATCGTAAACCTTTGATATTGTGTCCTTTGTAGCGAACCACAGGTCCATGCGCTGCATCAGGGCATAGTTGAACGAAGCCTGCGCAAATCTGTAAATTGATGCATCAAGGTTGTATTTTGCCTCTATTACCCCGGGCCCGCCCAGTGGCGGAAGCTTTGCCGATTTCTGGCCATCCCCGTGCCTGAATACCAGCTCAGCCTCACCTTCAGATTCAAACCTGAGCGAAGCAGCATCATATATATCGCCAAAGGCGTGCCTTGCAATTATTATTGGCTTCTTCCAGAACCTGACAGCTGGAGTGACGTTGTTTAAGGCTATTGGAGCCCTGAATATTGTTCCATCCAGTATCTTCCTTATTGTTGCATTTGGGCTTGGCCACTCCCTTTTCAGGTTGTACTCCTTTACCCTGTCCTTGTTTGGGGTTATTGTGGCGCACTTTATGCCAACTTTGAGCCTCTTTATGGCTTCAGCTGCCTGGTAAGTTACCTGGTCGTTGGTCTCGTCCCTGTGCTTAACATGCAGGTCATAGTATTCAGTTTTCAGGTCAACGTATGGCAGGAGAAGGCTTTCCTTAACCCATGACCACATTACCCTTGTCATTTCATCGCCGTCCATTTCCACAACTGGATTATCCATTCTAATTTTATCCATGATCAGTGCCATATGCACTTTCCTTAATTTAAGGTTGACCCCCCTGTCGTTAACCTAACGTTAACCTATTGCTAACCTAACGTTAAAAAACAGCTATGAGCTTCATTTACGTGATGGGAAAGGTCTACATTTACGATACATATACAGCTAAGAAGGTTGAGCTTGATCCACCAAGGCAGGTCAAGATATACGCGTGCGGCGTTACAGTTTATGACCTGAGCCACATAGGACATGCCAGGGTGTACATAGTGTTTGACGTGCTCAGGAGGGTCCTTAAAAGGAACGGCTTCAGCGTTATTTATGCACAGAACTTCACTGACATTGACGACAAGATAATAGCAAGGGCGTCAAGGGAAGGTGTTGATTATGCCCAGATCTCAAAAAGGTACATGGAGGAATACTTCAGGGATTCTGACGCGCTTAACATAGCTCGAGCGGACATCTATCCAAGGGCCACAGAGCACATAAATGAAATGGTTAAAATCATAAAAAGCCTGCTTGACAGGGGCTACGCTTACAGGACAAGTGACGGAATATACTTCTCAGTTGACATGTTTCCTGATTACGGCAAGCTTTCAAAGGTAAAAAAGGATGAGCTGCTTGCTGGAGCAAGGGTTAACATAAATGAGGATAAGAGGAACCTGCTTGACTTTGCCCTCTGGAAGTTTCATGATGACCAGCCATTTTTTGACACGGAAATAGGAAGGGGAAGGCCTGGATGGCACATAGAATGCTCTGCCATGATCTGGAAGAACCTGGGCGAAACGATAACAATCCACGGCGGTGGCGAGGACCTGATATTCCCTCACCATGAAAACGAAATAGCTCAAAGCGAAACTTTCACTGGAAAAAGGCTATCTGAAATATGGATGCACATTGGGCTCGTAAAAACCGGAAGCGAAAAGATGAGCAAGAGCCTTTCAAACGTTTTCTACATAAGGGACTTCCTGAAATCCTATGGTCCAAACGTCCTCAGGGTCATGCTTGTCCAGGCGCATTACAGGAGCCAGATAACCGTGAGCGAAGACAGGATATTAAAGGCAATTGAAACCTGGAAGATAATAGAGGAAGCCATGTACAACATTGGCCAGCCCTTCAGCTCAGGTGAGCCTGAACAGGGGGAAATTGAAGCCATAATAAATGAGCTGAAAGCCGCCGAAAGCGAGCTTGCCGATGACCTCAACACGCCTGAAAGCCTGATGCACCTCCTTGAAGCTTCGAGGAGAATAAACAGGATGCAGGCATCGCTAAAGCTAAACGCCGCTGCAGCATCCAGGCTTGGCCTGTTTAACAGCGTAACTGAAATCTTTGGGTTCAGGCTGCCTCAGGTCCCAGATGATGAAGCTGAGCTCATTAAAGGGCTGGTGTCAGAAAGGGCAGCGCTTCGCTCTGAAAGGAAATACAGTGAAGCTGACGAAATCAGGAAGAAGCTTCTTAAGATGAAGGTGAAGCTGATAGACATCGGGGATAAAACGTACTGGAGAAAGGTTGAAATCGCATAATAACTGCGCATTAATATTTAATTTATTGCTGAATTTGAGCACAGGTTTCCTGGATCAGAGGTCAAGTATGAGGGGCATGATCTCTTCAAGCTTTATTGTCTGATCCTCGTGTGGCCTCTGCAACGTTGACATGTATATTCCATATCTGCTTCTTCCGTTTCCCTCCCTTTCACCGTACGGCGAAAAGAACATGAAGCTGTCCAGATCTGAGTACATCCTTTCAAGATATTCATCCACTAGTTTCAGGCTTTCGCAGCCTTCTTCCCTTTCATATAAATTTATTGAAGCAACCACTTTGCCCCTGCCAAGCAATTTGCTGAATTCCCCATAAATGGCCTCAAGCTCCTCCCTTAAGCTGATCTTTCCAATGTCAAGTGATGGGTAGCCCATTGTGGGCTCTGTGACGGGAATGTTTGAAGGAATGAGGGACAGCTTTTTCATTTCATCTGGTCCAATATTTCCGAGAATCCTGAGCCAGGCTGATTTTGGAGTTTGGCTGTCGCTGTTTTCAACAACCCCTCGCGGAACGCTGTTAAGCAGCATGTTCAGGAACTTTGGCTGACAGTCTGCAAAGCTATCGTACCCCAGGCCCATTATCCCTACAGCGGCAACCTTCATGAACTATCAACCAGTGACCTTAACTTGCTGATCAGCAGTTCCCTGGGAACTACGCCAACTATCCTGTCAACGGGTTCCCCATGCTTGAATATTATCAGGGTTGGCAGGCCATAAACTGAAAACTGGTCCGCAGCTTCAGGGTACTTTTGCGTATCCACCCTTCCAAACTTTATGCTGTTAAACATCGGGATTATTCCCTGAACTATCCTGTGCAGCACATGGCACGGAGCGCACCACGGCGCCCAGAAGTCAACAACCACGGTTTCAGAACTGTTGATAAATTCTCCCAGTTCGTCATTTGAAAGGCACTCCATCTCAGCTTGCATACTCGTGAGATAAATGCTCATGTTTTTTAAATCTTTATAAAATTTTTATTGCAACATTAAGCGCTTCATCAATATAATGATAGACAAGCATATGAAAAAATTTATGGATTGGTTTCAGCGCGAAAGCCACTTAAGCCACCAAAATGCTCACTGCCAATGTTACCTAACTGAGACCTTTTTGCCATGTGCATCCTCCTAACACATCAGGGTTTCTGCTTCAACCGAGCGCCTGCCGCTATCCTTTGCAAGTTGTCCGCAGGCGCACGCTGTGCATAGGTACGTTCATTGAGCGATATCCTTAGTTAATTTTTTGTTCTGGGTATCCTGGCAGAGCTTTACAGCTTGGCCTCTAACTTTGTAATAATTGTAATAAATTATAATAAATCAGCTGGAGATCAGGGTAGCGGAAGTTGCTAGTAACCTGACTTTTGCAGCAAAGCGCTTGCTTCAAAGGTACCTGAATCCGCTGTCCGGCAGGATTGCAACCACAGTGCTGTCCCTGCTCATTGCTATGGCAATTTTTCTCGCAATAAGCAGCACCGCAGCAGAGCTCCAGCCAACCAGCATTCCCTCCTTTCTTGCTACTTCCTTTATCACGTTTTCAAGCTCGCCCTGCTCATCCCTTCCAATCCAGTACATCTTATCAATTGAAGACATGTCAAGCACCCTGGAAGGCATCTCATCATATGGGTTCCTGAGCCCTGGCACTGAAATGCCCTTTTCAGGTGCAACGCCAAAAACCCTTATTTCAGGATTATAATTTTTGAGCGCCGATGAGCATCCGGTTGCTGTTCCACCCGTTCCTATGCCAACTACAAGCGCGTCAAGCCTGCCGTTAACCTGCTTTATTATTTCCAAAGCGGTCCCATGCGAATGAGCCCATGGATTATCCGGGTTGCTGAACTGGTCAAGGCTCACGTACCCCCCATGGCTTAAAATTTTTAACTTCACCTTTATCGCTCCAGCAGTTCCTTCCTCGGCAGGTGTCAGCATCAGCGAAGCGCCAAAGGTCTCTATGGCCTTCTGCTTTTCCCTGCTTGCGTTTTCTGGCATAACTATGGTAACCTTTATGCCGTAATAAGCCCCAAACATTGCAAGCGCAACCCCAGTATTCCCAGAGGTTGCCTCAACAAGCTGCGTTCCCGGGGCAATTTTTCCGGATTTTATAGCGCTTTCAAGCATGGATTGAACTATCCTGTCCTTAATTGAACCGCCCGGATTGAGCCATTCAAGCTTCGCGTAAATTTGGCCTCCATTTTCAGGCGAAAACTTCCTCAGCCACACTATTGGAGTGTTTCCAATGAGCGAAAGGTAACTGTTGTAAATCATGCCAGATGAAATGAATAATACAATGCAATTTAACTTTTTTTAAACAAATTTTTCTAAATTCCAGCGGTTATCCCCGTGAGGATCCTTATTGCGTTGCCAAGCATGTACGTTGCAAGCGCCGCGGCCAGAGCAAGCAGCACCATTTCGGCAACCTTTCTCCTGCTGCTGACTCCGCTTAAAATGCTTGTGAGGTAACCTGCAATTGCAAGAGCGATAACAGCAAGGGCTGTGGAGGCCAGCTGATCTGATAGCACTGAAAATGGCAGGAAATATGGGGCCGTTGGCACCAGCGCTCCAATAATGTAGAATATTCCAACAAAGGCTGCTGACTCCTTGGCGCTTGTTACCCTTTCTCCCTGACTCTGCCTGCCGCCAAACACCATGCTTGACAGCTCCATCCTCAGGTTCCTGTTCTGGTTCAGCTCGTTTTCAGATTTTGTTGAAACATACGCTCCAACTGACATTGAAAGGGCTCCAGCTATCCCTATAACCAGCCCTGTAATGGCTACAAGGAGGCTCCTCTGATATGCGCCGGCCAGGCCTGAAACAGCTGCCAGCAGCTCAACAAGCCCATCATTCATTCCAAACAGCACATCCCTCAGGTTTTCCACTATGCTCATGGATGATTTTTCAGCAAAGAAGCTTTCGTGTTCCATTTCATCCTGAACTATTCCCTTTAACTCTTCCTTATCGCTGTCGCTTAGCCCGCCATCGTTAAACAGCTTGAGATAGTTAACAACCGTTGCTGCTTCCCTTTCCTCAAACAGCTTCATCATTATGTTCAGGCCAAAAAGCTTCATAAAAAGCGCTTCCAGCTTTACCATTGCCCTTGATGGCGCGCCTGGAACCCTGAGCCCTGATTTCCTTATAAGGTTAAGAAAGAACCTGGAATGGCGCTCTTCAATGCTTGAAAGCTCGCTCAGCCTTTTCTTAGCTTCGCTGTTCCTAATTAACCGGCTAAGCTCGCTGTAAAGCATCTGATCCCTGAGTTCATCCCTGTAAAAATCGCCAAGCTGCATTATCAATAATTTATCATAGTTTATAATAAAAGCGTTTAGGGCAAATTAATCTATTCTTTCAAGGGCGGGGATAGGGACGTTCACAGCCTCTTCTGGCTCAAGGTCAAGCACCCTATCTCCAAGAACCCTCTGTATTACATCATTATCCAAAATCTTTAACCTCCCCTCAACTATTTCAGCCATTATACTCCTGTTTCCAACATAACTTAAACTTACCGGCTCGCTTATCATCTTAAGGCCCTTAACAATGGAAGTTGCATCTTCAGGCGTAAGTGAGCCGTTATTTACAATTACGTGCATTTCCTCTATCGAATCAGTTGTCCTGACTGCGGCCAATGCAAGAGAGGCAACGTCCTTTGGATCCTTTTGAGTGTATATAAGGTGAGCTCCACCGTTAAGGTGCTTTAAGCCTTCACCGCTGTTTGCAATGGCCCTTAACAGTTCAGATACCTCATCAATGACTATTGAGCTTATGGATGACAGCTCCTTGTTTTCCATCCTTTCCTCATAGCTGTCCATGTCCACCACAAGAACCGGTGCTCCACGCCCTATCAGCCTCTGCAGCTGCACGGAAGCCCTGAATCTCCTTTCAACTTCAAAGGAAAAAGGCGAAATTCCAACGTACATTTCAGCATCATCAATCTCCTCTGCCCTCCTATCGCCAAGGCTAAAAATTACTATGCGGGAAAGCGGCAGCTTTATCCCCTCTCCGTTCAGCTTGCCCGCTATAGCTTCGCCAATGTCACCTAACCCAAAAAATATTGACATGGTTTATATCTTTTCAAATCCAGAGTATAAACAATTCTGAACTAACTTTTTAAATTAAAAATAAACAAATTTTGACCTGATGAACGCTTCAAATTTAGAGGGAAAACTTCATCGCTGCCCTGTCTATTGATTCAAATATTGTTGGATGCTGATGCGCCAGCCTGGCCAAGTCATTTACCCTTGCGCCGCTCGCAATGCCAAGCGCTATCTCGTTTATTATCATGGACGCTGAATCGCCGTATATTGAACCGCCAATTATCCTCTGGCTTTCCTTTTCCACTATCAGCTTTATCCAGCCTTCCCTCACTCCAACTATCTGAGCATAGGCATCATCTTCAAGCGGGTATTTGATGGCGGTGTACGCTATCCCCCTGGACCTGGCTTCATCCTCAGTTATTCCAACAACTGAAGCTTCAGGCTCTGTGAACACCGTTACAGGAACTGTTGAATAGTTAAATTCATACACTGGTGATCCATGAAGGATGTTCCATGCCGCTATAACGGATTCCTTGACTGCTGAATGAAACAGCATGTATTTGCCTGTTACATCGCCTGCAGCATATACGTTTGGTATGGCAGTTCTCATTGCAGTGTCCACCTCCACGTGGCCCCTTGTAACTATGCCAAGCCCCTCCAACCCTTCAACGTATGGCTTCCTGCCTGCAGCCATTATCGCTTCATCAGCTACAATTGAAATGCTCCTCCCATCCTGAGCGGTGTAGCTCACCTCCTTCTGCCTTCCATTCATCTTTATGCCAGAAACCCTTGCACCGGTGATGACTTTGACATTCCTGTTTTGAAGGGTTCTTTCTATTTCAGAAACAAGCTCGCTGTCCCATCCACTCATTATCCTTGGAAGCATTTCAAGGATCGTTACGCTTTTCCCCATTGAGCTGAGCAGCGACGAAACTTCCACCCCGATGTACCCACCGCCTATTATAACTATGCTGTCCGGCATGCTCCTGTACGATGTTTTATATCCAAACAGCTCCAGGCTTCCAATTGCGAGGTCAGCGCCTGGAACTGGTATTGTTGAAGCAACGGACCCGGTTGCTATTATTGTATTTTTGCCAGTCACCCTCTTGCTCCATGACCCATCAAGCGCCTGCACTTCCAGGGTGTGCCCATCAATGAACTTTGCTGTCCCCCTTATGAAATCTACGTTTTTGTGCTCCTTAATTTCCCTGATGTGCTGTTTGTACCTTATGGTTTGAACTTCATCCTTATGATCAATAACATCACTCCACAGGGATTCCGGGTTGAGGCCTGATGCGCTTCCCTTAAGCACGTTCTTCACCTTTTCCATAAGGTAGATGGTAACGGCCACAGATTTGGACGGAATGCAACCTTCATAGAGGCAGTTGCCACCAAGGTTTCCCTTGTCATCCACAAGGAGCACGCTCCTTCCGCCCCTGCTTAATTCAAAGCCTCCATGATAGCCTCCTCCACCACCGCCAACTATTATAGCGTCGTACTGCTCACTGCGTGGAGCATCAGTAAATTCATCATCAGTTAACGGCATAGCGGGATATTTGCCAAGCATAACAGGCATATTTTCAAGGGCAATTTAAATTTTTACCTAAAAAGAAAAATATTCATAAAATTGAAAGATTTTTCAATGAGTTTGAAACAAATTCTCCCTTTACATCATGCACTTCCCCATCGTACGCAATTTCGCCCCCAACCACCGTGTACATCACTCTGCCATCAAGCACGGCTCCATCAAAAGGCGAGTACTTGGCCTTTGAATAAAACTTTGCGGCGTCAATTTTTGTTTGGTGTTTAAGGGATACTATTGTGAGGTTTCCCCTTGAACGGGGAACAATCGCCCCATGCCCTGGGTAAATTCCAAATAGCCTTGCAACGTTTTCACTCATGAGCCTCACTATATCAGCAAGCTCAAGCTTTCTCGCTTTGACTGCGTTAAGCAGGAGGGGCACTTCAGTTTCAAGCCCGGGAAACCCAGAAGGCGGATTGTTTCCAAGCTTTTCCTCAACGGAGTGAGGAGAGTGGTCAGATCCTACTGTCAATATTGTCCCATCCTTTATTGCCTTCATCAGCGCATCAGAATCCTCCCTGTCCCTTATTGGGGGATTTATCTTTGCCAGGTTTCCAGCTCTGCTGTATATTTCGCTGTCAAGGAAAAGGTGATGCGGAGTGGCTTCACCTGTAAGGCCTATGCCATTAATCCTTGCAAATTGGATGATCTTTAAGGTCCTGAGTGAGCTTATGTGAGCTATATGAACGCGTGCACCCGTGTGCTCTGCCAGGGCCAGAAGCTCGCCTGTGGAAAAGGTCTCACATACGTATGGCCTGGACCTTAAATGCCATAATTCATCATTTCCAGCTTCCCCAGAAAAGTGCTTTACAAGCTCCTCATCCTCTGCATGAACAACAATTGGCACACCGGCCGCTGATAGCTCCTTCATCGCTGTGTAAAGCGTGCTATGGGATGGCGGTGGTATGTTGCCTGTTGTTGGTCCCATGTACGATTTGAAGCCAATTGCCCCTGCATTGACCAACTTTCGCAGCCCCTGAACGCTGGTTGTGTCCCTGATGAGGCCGTACAGCCCAAAGTCAACTCGGGATTTATTCATTGCAATCTCCTTCTTTTCCATGAACGAGGATTCACTGTCCACCGGAGGCAGGGTGTTGGGCATGTCAAATACGAGCGTTATCCCTCCTGCCGCAGCGGCTGATGTGCCAGTGCTGAAATCCTCCTTATAAGTCAGACCTGGATCCCTCAAGTGCACATGCTCATCTATCAACCCTGGCAATACGTACATGCCATCAGCATCAAGCACCTCCGTGCCATTTGGCTCCATGCAGCATGCAATTTTGCTTATTAGGCCATTTTCAATTAGCAAATCCAGATTTACAGCAACGCCATTGATCATTACTTTGCCATTCTTCACTAACAGGTTTCCCATGCCCAGCATTGTGCGCTGCAAAATAAAACGTTTATATGATTGGTTTCAGCGCGAAAGCCATCCGGATGTTGATAAACCCCTTATTGAAAAATTTGCTGTTAAATATGCATATGCAGATAATCATGGTGTATCTTGCATTTGTGCATCAAGCCTACGCGTCAAATCGTTGCTAAATGCGGCGCGGAATCAAAAGCCTGCAAGAGAAAAAAATATATTTTATATAGAACAGGGCATGGCATGATAAAAGATGTAATTTCTGCCCTTGACCTTGATCGCAGGGACGTTGAACTGATCCTGAGTGAGGCTGAAGGATATAAAAAAGAGCTCAGTAAAAAAAGGTGCCTGCACATTGCCGATGACAGGATAGTGATGACAGTGTTCATGGAGCCAAGCACAAGGACAAGGCTGAGCTTTCAATATGCTGCAGTTTACCTTGGCGCGAAGGTGCTGGATTTTGGCGCAACTGAGATGTCAAGCATACAGAAGGGTGAAACGTTTGAAGACACAATCAGGATGGTT
>JABEBW010002993.1_pt1 | contig 11488 bp, 10 predicted proteins | sample 7245961 | NCBI WGS metagenome assembly JABEBW01 (sample SAMN14506364, study PRJNA622280) | hot springs metagenome | biome: hot spring [ENVO:00000051]|acidic hot spring [ENVO:00002120]; feature: spring [ENVO:00000027]|sediment [ENVO:00002007]; material: sediment environment [ENVO:01001048]...
ACAGATGTGAATGAAACAACAGATCCAGTTACCGCCGATGTTAAAGCCATTGATGGATTTAACCCCCAAGATCCGGCGATCGATAGAGCACTTGCAGGAGGAGTGACGACCGTCATGATAGTTCCTGGAAGCGCAAATCCAGTTGGAGGGCAGGGAGCGATAATAAAATTCAAGTCTCGTCTCGTAGACGAGATGATAGTCAAAGAACCTAGCGGATTGAAAATGGCCTTTGGGGAGAATCCAAAAAGAGTTTATGGAGAGCAAAAGAAAACGCCATCAACTCGTCTTGGAGTCGCCGCCGTTGTGAGATCATATTTCACAAAAGTACAAGATTACATGAAAAAGAAAGAAATTGCGCAAAGAGACGGCAAACCATTTACCGAAAGAGATTTAAAACTTGAGGCGGGAGAAAAGGTCTTAAAAGGAGAAATTCCTGCCAGAATCCATGCCCATCGTTACGATGATATACTTACAGCCTCAAGAATAGCAGATGAATTTGGATTTAAGTTCGTCATAGAACACGGCACGGAAGGATATAAAATTGCCGATTTTCTTAAGGCAAAAGGCATCCCCGTGGTGGTAGGTCCTCTCATGACCTTTAGAACAAAGCGCGAACTGAAAGATATGACAATGGAATCAATAAACATCTTAATTGAAAAGGGAGTACTTATCTCTTTGATGTGCGATCATCCTGTAGTGCCGCTTGAATATGCCTCTATTCAGGCTGCAGCAACTTTAAGGTATGCGGTAGAAGAAGCAGATGCGCTTAAAATGCTCACGATAAATCCGGCCAAAATACTCGGCGTGGAAGACAGAATTGGATCTATTGAAAGGGGGAAAGATGCAGATATAGTTGTGTGGAGCGGTAATCCGTTTGATGCCAGATCGAAAGTTGAAAGTGTTTACATAGAGGGTAGAAAGATTTTGTGATTAAAATACAATTAAAATTTAATTTTAAAAATATCTTTTTTTAACTTTTACGAGTTAATATACTTTCAAAGTAAAGGAGCAAATAAAGGTGATAAATATAATTTGGTCAACAACAAATGAAAGAAGACATAACAGAATATCGCTCGGTGGAGTGATACTCTGATCGTGCTTAAATGAATTCCACCGGGCCACATTGAAAAATGTGGCCCTTTTTATTTTAAAACAGGAGGTAAGAGAATGAAAAAGTTTCTTGTTTTTGGCGTAGTTGTTGTGTTCTTAATCATTTCCGTAACTGCACAAAATGTCGTAAATCCAGACACCATAGTCTACGAAGAACCAGGTCCTTTTCAGTCGTTGGATCCTGCATGGGAATACGATACCACCTCTGCTGAGGTCATATGGCAACTCTACGATTCGTTGCTTCAGTACGATGGAACATCGACCACGAAACTCTTGCCGATGCTCTCGACAAATGTACCGTCCGTCTCAGATGGAACCATTCTTGATAATGGGATGACTTACGTCTTTCACATTCGCCAAGGCGTTTATTTTCACAACGGAGATTTGTTGACGCCTCAAGATGTCGTTTACTCTCTTGAAAGATTGGTCTTACTTGACTACAGCGGAGGACCATCCTGGATGCTTGCGGGACCGTTGTTGCCGATGGTAGATGGTCACTACGTTACGACTATCGTGCAGGAAGTTGCAAAAGAATTAGGACTCAGCGATCCTTTGAGTTACACGAGTTTAAGTTCCCTTGGTATCTTTGCAACTGGCACAAAAGTCCCACTCAACGACAAGTACAAGCAGGCGCTCATAAATGCTTTTAACTTGCTCGCCAAAGATTTTGAAATCAAGGGAAATGATTTGATAATCCATCTTCCCCAACCATTTGAGCCTTTCTTATACACTCTTGCAAAAGGAGGCATATGTGAATCTGTCATCCTCGATGAAAAATGGTGTGCCCAAAACAAAGCCTGGGATGGTAAAGCAGATGATTGGTGGTATTACCATAATCCAACGCTTAACGAAGATACCCTTACGAACATAGAAAATGGGACGGGACCGTACTTCATGAAGTATTATATACCTGGAAGAGAGGTCTTCTTTCAAAGGTTTGATAAATATTGGGCTGGCCCTGCGAAGATAAAATATGCCGTCATAAAGTACGTTAACGAATTCACAACAAGGCTACTCGATCTTAAATCAGGCCAAGCAGATGCCATTTACGTTCCAGTCGAAAATTTGTCCGAAGTCGAAAATGACAAAAATGTAAAAGTTTCCATCTACCCACAATTATCAGTTTACGAATTAAATTTCACGTGGAATCTTGTAAGCGATGGCAATCCATACATAGGATCTGGAAAGTTAGATGGAAATGGCATACCGCCTGACTTCTTTTCGAATCTTGACGTAAGAAAGGGCTTTGAATATCTTTTCCCATACACGGAATACATTAAAGAGGCGTACAACAATTTAGCGTATCAGCCGAATGGCGCGATAATGAAAGGATTGTTTGGATACAGTTCGGATCTACCGCAATACGAGCAAAACCTTTCGAAGGCCGCAGAATATTTCAAAAAAGCCTACAACGGAGAACTATGGGAGAAGGGATTCAAATTCTCTGCCATCTATGAAAGTGGTGATACCACTGGGCAATTAGCCCTTACAGCGTTGAGCAACGCCGCAAGAGAGGTTAATCCGAAATTTCAAATAAACGTTGTTGGTGAATTATGGCCAAATCTTCTTAGCGACAGTTTATCTTTTAAATTGCCAATATTCACAATGGGATATCTTGCAGATTATCCAGATCCCTACGATCTTGCCTATGCTTACTATTCATCCACGGGCATATTTGGAGCATTTATAGGTCAAAGTTTCGTTGATTTTGCTCAAAAGTCTCTTGATCCTCTTGTGAATGAACTTTTGACTACCTCTAATCCTTCTAAACGTGCTGAAATAGTGAAGCAACTTGAAGAAATAGACTACAACGAGGCACTTTACATTTGGACAGATCAGCCATTCGGAATATTTGTAGGACGCACATGGCTAAAAGGATGGTATCCAAACGGTGTAAGGCCGGGAATAGATTTTTATTCGCTTTCCAAATAAAAAGGGTGGGAGAGATCCCACTCTTTGTTTACCGTTTTTTCTCGGCCATGTTGATTATTTTAGACAATCTCCTGTAAACGACGGATTTTGAAATTGGAGGATTTAGCATATTTCCTATTTCCCTTAAAGAAAATTCTGGGTGATTTAAACGCAAAATGGCTATTTTTTGAACGTCTTCTGGAAAATTATCAAGACCTATCTCTTTTTGAACGAATTTTATCGCGCTAATCTGTTTCCAACTTGCTTCTCCGCTTCTTCTCGAGTTTGCATCTATGAAATTCATACTCCGAGTTACATCAGAACTTATCTTTTTAGATGACATTATGGAGGAAAATTTTTTTGCAGAGTTTACGGCACCAATTAAATTTAGAAATTCGTTTATCATTTCACCGTCTTTTATGTAAAATCTGTATCCATAATGAACGTCAACTATAAATCCAACCATTCCAAAGTTATTTGCAAGTTTCTCTTTCAACCATTCAAGTGTTTCTATTTGACGATTGTAAAATTCAAGATGATGGTATTTAGACGGATCGGCTATATACCCTGAGGATATAAAAGCCCCTCTCAAAAAAGCACTCATGATTACAGGATCTTTAAAAAATTCGTCGTGTATTCTTCCGATTAGATCAAGTCCTATTTGTGAGATGAATTTTTTAACGTCATAAGCCATTATCTTCATTATGAAAGTTTTGCCAGAATTTAATTTTTCTTGGTTATAATTCACCTGTGTCTCTTCGATGCCTATGGTTTTTAAAATGAGTTTTGTCCTTTTAATTGCCCCTATGTCTTTAAGCAAGATTTCTATGTAAGTGGTTTTACCTATCTCTATGGATCCTTTGAACTTAATCATTCCAGCGAGTTCGGCGTTAGAAAGTCTCTCTTCAATGGGAAGGCGGTAGAGTTCTTCTCTGATCTCAGAAGCGAACGCCATGCTTATCACCGATAAGATCGATGGAAGTTTGATGAACGGCTTGTGCAAGTAAATGAGGATCATGCCTGACCTTTTTTTGCCCATCATTTTTGTCAACAACGATCTTGACCATATCAATTCTTAAAAATTTAGGATTCTCACTTTTGCAGATAACAGGTTCTGAATTTTCTTTTTTATATCTTTTAAGCACTTCTTGAGGGATTTTTTGAGAGTTTATTATTACACGATCTATTTCAGATTTCAGATAACTTTCGACAACTCTTACGTGATCTTCAACTGACATACCCGTCGTCTCGCCAGGCTGCGTCATCAAATTGGCAACGAGTATCTTAGGTTTATCCTTTATGGCTTCCGTTATGCCGTCCACGAGCAAATTGGGAACAATGCTTGTGAAGAGGCTTCCAGGTCCCAAAACAACCACGTCACTTGTCGAAATCTCATCAATGGCTTTTGGAAATACCTTCGCCTGACTGCTCAAACTTATTTCCCTTATCTTCCCATTCTTTTTGGCTATGTTACTTTCACCCACGACGATCTCTTCATCTTCGAATTTCGCTATAAGTTTTACAGATTCTTCAGTTACGGGCAGCACCTTTCCTTTTATGGCCAAAATCGAAGATATACTTTCTATTGCCGTTGGGAAACTACCACTTATTTTTGTCAGAGCGGCTATTATAAGATTTCCAAGGCTTTGATCTTTAAACCTTTCTCCATCTTTAAATCTGTAAGCCATTATTTGAGCCATAAGAGATTCATCTTCGGCAAGTGCTATTATGTTGTTTCTTATATCTCCAGGAGGTAAAACGCCAAGTTCTTCGCGAATAATACCAGAACTTCCACCATCATCCATGACTGTAACTATCGCCGCGATCTCTGTGTCTGGAAAATCTTTTAATCCCTTAAGTAAAGTTGAAAGTCCCGTTCCACCACCGAAAGCAACGATTTTCAACCAATTCACCTCTCGATATCTCTGTGTGAAATTCTCACAGAAGCATCGCCTTTTAACAATTCAGAGAGCCTATTCGCTATGTAAACAGATCTATGTCTTCCACCACTGCAACCGATTGCGACATATATGACGTTTTTCCCTTCTTTTGAATAACTTGCAATGGCTATTTTTATTAGATCGGCCAATTTATTTATGTACTCTTCAACGATGTCAAACTTTTGAAGGTATTCGATGACTTCAGGATCATTTCCAGTTTTATCAGCCAATGATTCAACGTAATAAGGATTTGGAAGAAATCTCGCGTCAAAAACGAAATCGGCTCCAAGCGGTAAACCGTACTTAAATCCAAAAGATTCAAGGAAAATCTTCAAAATTCTTTCTGATTTGCCTTCGACTATTGTCGTGATCTCACTTCTAAGTTGGTGGGTGTTTATCAAAGATGTGTCTATAACGTAATCAGATATTTCCCTTATTTCGAACAAAAGGCGCCTTTCTTCAACTAAAAGTTTCTCTATTTCCTGATCTTTTTCTTTGGAAAGCGGATGACGCCTTCTCGTAAGATTATATCTGTTTATCAAAACATCATCTTTTGCATCCAAAAAGATGATCTTGACCAAAACATCCTTTGATTTGAGATCTTCTATGACAGATTTTATCTGGCCAAGCATTTGACCTGCCCTTACATCAACTATTGTAGCGATTTTTTTCCCGTTAAAAGTTGAATTCATGAGAGAAAGCATATCCACCAACAATGCAGGGGGAACGTTATCCATGCAAAAATATCCTATGTCTTCCAACGCTCCAAGTGCCGTTGTTTTGCCTGCTCCGGACATACCGGATATGACAACAAGTTCAGCTGCCAATTCTCTTTCCTTGCTTTTCTATCTTTTCTGTCAGTGCTGCCAACTGTTTTTTGAGTTCTAAATTTTCTTCAAGTGTGTTAAGCAGCATCATAAGAAAGAAAGTTTCATTTCCGTACTTTTCAACTTCTTGAGAATGAGAGGCAAAATTCATCTTGATCTCATTTAAGATCTCATCGACTTGGCTTTGTGGATCGCCTGTCTCAAATTTGTAAGTCTTGGTTCCCAACTCAAAGTTAACAGTTCTTTTCATACCTTTCAAACACTCTCCTTTTTGTCAGAACCAACGATATTTTCAAGTTTTTTCATCAAAATCTCAACCCTAACACTCTGCTCTTTCAGCATCTCTTTAAGATCCACATTTTCATTTCTTAGAATCTCTATTTCAGAATTTAATTTTTCAATGTCTTTTATAAATTGTTCTCTCTCTTTTAAAAGTCCATCGACGAGTTCTTCAAGTTTTTTTAGAATATCGTCCACAGGATCAACACCTCAAACACAATTTTATCAAATTTTCAGAGATTTTTCAAAAAATGCAACATTCATCTTGAAATGTCAAGTCATATCCATTTGTACGAAGAAATTCAATTACTTTTTCGGAAGGTTGCGTTATGGTGTTAAATCCCGCTTCAACTGCGGCCATCGCTATTTCATCGCGAATCTTTCCCTTTGGATACATGCAACCGAGGTTGAGATCGCAATCGAATTTTTTTCTCGCGTACTCAAAGATGGATCTTATTTCATCTATCGTCGGAGGTTGACATTTTTCAAAATACGTCAAAGGCGTAGGTATGAAAACGAGAAAAACCACCTTCTCGAGGTTATACTTCGAAAGTATATCAATGGCTTTATACTCGTGACTGATTTTCCCACAATCAAGCCCTATCGTGATGTGAGGATAAATCTCTTTTTTGAACTTCAAGAGATTTTCGAGCGATTTAACGTAATCTGCGACGGTAGCGTTGAGATTGTAAACCTTTTTTATTACATCATCTTCTCCAACGAAATCAAAAGATATCGCATCCGCAATCTTTGATATCTCCGCCGCTTCCTTTTCGTTAACAAGTCCTGTGTGAAAATTGAATCTAAATTTCTTCAATGCTTTCAGTGCTTTAATCTCCTCAACGTGATCGGATATCGGTACTTTTCCATCAAGAGTCGAGCCACCGCTTATGAGAAGACTCTTCGTGCTTGGCGGGATTCGCTTCGTCTCGGTTATGGGGATCATCTTTTCAAGATAATGACGTCCACAATGTTTGCAATTAAGATAACAAACCGTTCCCGTCACACTGACGGAAACGGTAGCATCTAACTTCACGATCTTGATCTTTTTCAAGAAATTTTTGCCTCTTTCAAATATTTCGCGGCATCTTCTGGTGGCATTGGGTTTATGTAAAATCCAGAGCCCCATTCAAAGCCTGCAAGTTTTGTGAGTCTCGGCACAATCTCGAGGTGCCAATGATAATATTCTTTCCCATCTCCACGGGGAGTACCGGTGTGTATCATGAAATTGTACGGAGGATCGTCAAGGGCTATCTTCATCCTTAGAAGCACATTTTTAAGTATGGCAGAAAAGTTTTTAACGTGCGTTTCATCTATGTCTCCAAAATTGTATTGATGAACCTTTGGAAGGATCCATGTTTCAAAGGGTGCACGGGATGCGTAGGGTTCAAAAGCAAGAAAATCTTCATTTTCCTCAACAACGCGCGTGTTTTCCATTTTTTCTTCTTGAATTATATCGCAATATATGCATCTTTCCCGAAATCCATAATATTCTTTTGAGCCTTCCATTTCCTGAAGCACGAGGTTTGGCATTATGGGTGTTGCTATTATTTGAGAATGAGAATGTTCAAGAGATGCACCTGCATCTGCCCCATAATTTTTGAATATGAGCACGTATTTTATATTTGGATCTTTAAAAATAGCGTTGTATCTTTCAACGTAAGCCCACACGATTTCTTGTACTTGCTTGTAATCAAGGGTGGCAAGTGTTGCGTTGTGATCCGGAGTTTCGATTATTATCTCGTGAGCACCAAAACCTGCCATTGAATCGTAAATCCCATGGCCCAACCTTACAGGTTGAATTTTGGGATCAAGTGCCGGGAATTTGTTTGGAACTACCCTTATCCACCATCCTGGCGTATTTGGAGCCGTGTTGGCGGGCCTAAATGCCATTATTTCTGGAGGAGTTGAAGATTCGTTTCCAGGATCAAATGGACAAAATTTTGAAACTTTTTCTGTCGGTGGTTTTGCAAAATCGTGAGGCCTTTTGGCACGTTCAGTTGAAATTATAACCCAACTTTTTGTTATTATGTCTTTTCTCAACTCTGGCATTTTATCACCTTGCTTTTGAAAGTTCGTAAAGTTTTATGTATTCCAACGCAGATCTTTCCCACGAAAGATCCATGCTCATCGCATTTTTTATCAACATTGACATGTAATCGTCTTGATGATAGTAATACAAAGCCTTCAAAATGGCCTTGAGTAAATAAGATGAGTCGTAATTTTTAAATCCAAAGCCATTTCCAGATTTTCCATCGAATTCTGACACTGTATCGGCAAGGCCACCGGTATACCTTACTATGGGGATCGTGCCATACCTCAAACTGTACATTTGACCAAGACCACACGGCTCATACCTTGAGGGCATAAGAAAGAAATCTGAGGAGGCATATATTCTTTGAGCAAGATTGACATCAAATCCAATTTTAACGGCCACTTTTTGGGGGAACTCTTTTGCAAGGTTAAGGAAGGCATTTTCGTATTTTGGTTCTCCTGTTCCCAAGAGAACGAAATTTACATCACAAGAGGCTATCACATATTTCATTATTTCATCAACAAGATCGAGACCTTTTTGATCGAACAACCTGCTTACAAGGCCAATGAGGGGAGCATTACCAACTTTAAGGCCAAGTTCCTTTTGAAGAGACGCTTTGTTTTTCTTCTTACCGTCTAAAGAATTAACGCTGTAATTGTAGGGGATGCGTTTATCGGTTTCTGGATCGTTTTCGACGTAATCGATGCCATTCAAAACCCCGTACAACACATCTTTGCGAAGTTGGAGAACCCCTTCCAGTTTTTCTCCATATTCTTGAGTCTTTATCTCTTCGGCGTAAGTTGGACTCACCGTGTTAATTATATCTGAAAAAAGAATTCCACCTTTCATGAAGTTTATCTTACCGTAAAATTCTATTCCATCCATGTTGAAAACGTACTCCGGTAATTTTGCAAAGTCCATGTACGATTTGTCAAAAACGCCTTGGTAACCAAGGTTATGTATGGTATAAACGGTTGAAAGGTTGGAGAAATAGGGATCGTCTCTGTAAACAGTTTTTAAGTAGACGGGAAGTAATCCTGTTTGCCAATCGTTTGAATGAATTACATCGAAATGCATGTTAAGTTTTTTGATCGAATCTATCACGGCTTTTGTAAAGAAAATGGCCTGCTGTCCTCCATCCGGAGATCCATAAATGTTCTCGGAAGAAAAGTAATAATCATTCGAAACCAAGTAGATTGGGATGTCCGTTTCTGGTAGATTCGTCCTGTAAATTGAAGCCTTTTGGTCTGTTCCGATTCCTAAATCAAAATCATCGAGTACCTTCTTGACCTCAAGATTGAATTTCTTGATATTTTCCCTGACGACCTTGTGATAAGGCATGAATATTGACACGTCCACGCCCTTTTTTTTCAGCGCTTTCGGAAGAGATCCCGCGACATCGGCAAGGCCTCCGACTTTGGCAAGAGGATAAACTTCAAAAGACACAAAAGCAATTTTCATGAATTACCATTCCTTTCATAATTTTTCTTCTTTTATTATCGAATTGTAATGTATTTCGTTTATATCCAAAATTCTTGAAAGCTCTTTAACGCTTTTTCCTTCGACCCTTATCACCGCTACTTTCTCTCCAACCTTTTCGGCAGGATAAATTAAAACTGACAAAACATTCATGGAATGAAGGTAAAGGACATCAAGAATATGTTTTAACGATCCAGGCGTATCTTTAAGTTCAACCTCAAGCCTTACGCCACCCTCACCAAATCCAGCCATTTGCGTAAAAGCCTCTAAAATATCGAAAATAGATATAATGCCGACTAGTTCATCTCCAGATATAACGGGAAGTATTTCCATATCTGATTCAAGAAAAAAAACTGCCGCTTCATCTAAAGTATCTTGCGGGCTTAAAGTGTAAGGTGTGTCATGAATGTAATCGTTTATCGGTAAATCATCATTCATTCCGAGGATCTCATCGGCTTTTACAATGCCTTCAAAATTCTTTCCGTCAGAGACGATGCCAACATCTGAGCGAGACGTCCGCAGAATTTTCTTTGCTTCACCGACCGAGATGTTTTTTTGAATAACAACAAAATCTTTTTTCATGAAATCTTCAATCGACATAGACTTCTCTCCTTTCCCACAAATAAGATCATACAACAAAAAACACTAAAAACAAAAATTTTGAAGATAATTGAAGATATAAATTGAAAGAGAAAGATAAATTGGCTTAATTGGTTATAATTGCTAAAAAACATTTAAAATGATCGATTATCTGTTAAAATTGGTCTTTCGAGGGCATAAAAGATTAGAAATGTTGCAATTGTGAGCAAAGCGCCAAAAGCTTGTGCCTCTGGAACATGCATTGAAGAGAATAATTTGTAAGCACTTGCGGATATCATTGGGAAGCGCGGATCGTAAAGCACAAGCGTTGCACCCATTTCTCCCATTGAAATGGCAAAAGAAAAGAAAAAAGTTGAGATTATCTGAGGCTTCAAGATTGGAATTCTTATCATGAAAGTTTTTTGGATCCAATTTGCCCCATCAACTGAGGCCGCTTCGTCTATTTCAGATGGAAATCTTTGCCATCCTGAAAGTAAGGTTTGAAATCCTATTGGAAATGAGAGCATTGTATATATAGGAATTATCTCAAGGGGAAATGACAAAGGTATGTAATTTTGAATGACAAGATACCCAAAGGCAAGTGTAACTGGCGAAACAGCAAGGGCAGATGTGAAGAGCGCGTCAAAAATTGGCGCTTTGATCTTTGTTACGGCATGTGCTGCCGTTATTGAAAGTATAATTGTCAAGACCGCACTCAAGGTTGAAAAAACAAGAGTCCAAAAAATTGACAAGAAAATCGAATTGCCTATGTAAGGATCCATTCTCCCAGAAAATAACCTTTCAAACCACTCAAGAGTGAAAGTTGAATTTTGAAAATTCCAAAATCCAGAAAACACTTGAGAGATAATCGGTCCAAACACGAATATGAATATGCCAAGGATGTAAAAGAATCCCCATGAAGGAAATTTTGAATTTACTCGCGATATCTCTTGAGAAAATGTGCCCGTAGATCTTCTCAGGATCGAAAAGAGGGATGCTATTAACCCTATAAAAAATATCTGGATCAGGGTAAGCCCTATTGCGCCTTTGAAATCAAGTAATGTTGTGAGATACATGTAAATTTGAACTTCAAGGGTCGAGAATTGAGCCCCTCCTATGACAAGCATGACGGCAAAAGAAGTAAAACAATAGATGAAAATAAGTAAGGCTGATGCCATTATTGAAGGCAAAAGAATTGGAAGTTCTACGGAAATAAAACTTTTTAACCTCGAAGCGCCATCTATTTTTGCCGCTTCAGCGTACACTGGATCAAGAGTTGAGATTGCGCCTCCCACTATCACCATCGTGAGTGGGAAATTGTAAAAAGC
>JABEBW010004303.1_pt1 | contig 11450 bp, 10 predicted proteins | sample 7245961 | NCBI WGS metagenome assembly JABEBW01 (sample SAMN14506364, study PRJNA622280) | hot springs metagenome | biome: hot spring [ENVO:00000051]|acidic hot spring [ENVO:00002120]; feature: spring [ENVO:00000027]|sediment [ENVO:00002007]; material: sediment environment [ENVO:01001048]...
TTTAATATTTTCTCAATATCATACAATTTTTTCCCAATAAATATAAATATCCATAGCTCAATAGTTATATAGCAGATGTTATGGTTTGTGAGGAAGGTAAGCATAAACATCTGCAAATGCTTAATATGGTGCGCAATCTGATTGTTTGGATCCCTCCCCTAAAGAATCCCACAACCCCGCGCACCATATTAAAAGAAAACATATGCTCTCTTTCGAACCTTTACCTCATGCCAAACATCCTCCCTTCCCCATTCTTTTCCTTTCCCCTTTTCATTAATCTCGATTAAGCAAGCGGTGGGTAGATGAAAAATACAACAGGCACAAAATTGTCGATGGTGAGCAGGCGCCAGGCAAAGGAGCATTTTCTTTTCCTTGAGCCTAAGGGCCTTGCAAGCGCTGACTATGCAGCCAGATCCATGGCTATTTGCAAAGGCGTTAAGAAAGTGTTCCTAACTAGTGGAGAATACGGGTTTGTAGTTGCAATAGACGAAAGCAATCTTGAAGGTGCATACAACATAGCAAAGCGCTTTACAAGAAATGGAAATGTAGGTATGGCTATAGCTCATATAGAATACTCAAAGAAAAGGTGAAACCATTAACGTCGATTTGCTCCACAGAATGCACAATGCAAAGGCAGGCATTAACCCAGCAGCAAAAATGTATACATGCTGGATCTGCGGCAAAACGTTTGATAATGCTGCGGATTTCTTAATTCATATAAACAAAGAGCACAGGAAGCCCATTCCTTAGCCATTTTCTAAACTGTTGTGCTTGCCTCTTTCTTGCTGCTTTCCTTGATTGCAGCCCTTGCTGCTGCAAGCCTTGCAACAGGAACCCTGTAAGGAGACATGCTCATATAGTCAACTCCTGCGCTGTTGAAGAACTCTATTGATTTCGGATCTCCACCATGCTCTCCGCATACCCCAACTTCAAGCTCTTTGTTTGCCTCTTTGCCTTCTTTTGTGCAGAGCGCTACAAGCCTCCCCACTCCTGATTTATCTAGAGTTGCGAACGGATCTTCGGGAAGTATGCCTTTTTCTGTGTAGAATGGCATGAACTTTGCCTCTACATCATCTCTGCTAAAGGCGAATGTGCCTTGAGTAAGGTCATTGGTGCCAAAAGAGAAGAAGTCTGCATATTGTGCTAGCTCGCTTCCAATCAGAGCAGCCCTAGGCGTTTCTATCATTGTGCCAATTTTGAACTTAATGCTCTTGCCATATTTCCTAAAGACCTTTTCTGCTGTTGCTTGTATTATCTCTTTTGCCCTCTTGAACTCTTCAGCGATTGCTACCTGCGAGACCATTATCTCAAGGTGCGTTTTTATGCCAGCTTTTTCTAGCTCAAGCGCAGCTTCGAGCATTGCCTCTACCTGCATTTCATAGATTTCATTGTAGACTAGAGCAAGCCTTACGCCACGCTGGCCCATCATAGGGTTTGCTTCTCTAAGCTCCATAACCTTGTTGAGCATCTTCTCTTTTTCCTTTAGCTCTTCTGCATTGCTGCCCTTAAGCCTCAATTCTGTAACTTCTGGAAGGAGCTCTTCTAGCTTAGGAAGGAATTCATGCAGAGGTATGTCTAGGAGCCTTATTGTGAAAGGCTTGCCTTTTGCAATCTTTAGCATTTCCTTGAAGTCCTGCTTTTGCAACGGCTTGATCATATCTAAGTACTTCTTCCTTTCTTCTTGGGTGCTTGCCATTATCATCTTTCTTACGAGCTCAAGCCTATCCTTTGAATTGAACATCCTCTCTGTCCTTGCGAGCCCAACGCCCTCTGCACCGTTCTCGATTGCTTTTTTGACCATTTCTGGAGTGTCTGCGTTAGCCCTTATGCCAAGGCGCTTGTACTCATTTGACCATTGCAGTATCTTGCTTATGTCTGGTGTTACTTTTGGCTCTATGAGTGCGACTTCGCCATAGTATACTGAGCCATCACCTCCATCAATTGTTATTGTATTTCCTTCCCTAACTACCTTGTCCCCTACAGTGAACAGCTTCTTCTGGCTGTCTATGTGGATTTCTTCTGCCCCGACTATGCAAGGCTTGCCCATGCCCCTTGTGACAACTGCAGCATGGCTTGTCATGCCTCCTCTGCTTGTAAGCACTCCCCCACCTGCAGCTATGCCTGCTATGTCCTCAGGAGTCGTCTCTGGCCTTACAAGTATTACCTTTTCATTTTTCGCTTTTGCATTTACCGCATCTGCCACTTCAAAGACAACCTTCCCAGATACAGCGCCTGGAGAAGCTGGCAAGCCTTTTGCAATGGGCTTTGGCGCTTTGTTCTGGTCTATCTGCTTGTGGAACAGCCTTTCGAGCTGCTCAGGCTCTACCATCATTAGGGCTTCCTTTTTGCTTACTATTCCTTCTTTTTGCATATCGGTGGCAATCTTCACGGCTGCTTGCGCAGTCCTCTTCCCATTCCTTGTTTGGAGAAGGTAAAACTTTCCGCTCTCTATTGTAAACTCTATGTCCTGCATGTCTTTGAAATACCTCTCAAGCTTTTCTGCTGAGCGCACCAACGCCTTGTAGGCATCTGGCAGCACAGACTTGAGCTGCTCAACAGGCATCGGGGTCCTTATTCCAGCAACAACATCTTCGCCTTGCGCATTAAGCAAGACTTCTGCATAAAGTTTCTTCTCTCCTGTGTTCGGGTCTCTTGTGAATGCTACTCCTGTGCCAGATTTTTCGTCATAGTTGCCATAGACCATTTTGACTATATTTACAGCCGTGCCGTAGCTGTCTGGTATCTTGTAAATTTTTCTGTACTCTATTGCCCTCTTGTTCCACCATGATGCGAACACAGCCTCAATTGCCTTGAAGAGCTGGGTATATGGGTCTTGAGGTAAATCCCTGCCAGTTTCTCCTTTCATAAGCTCTTTGTATTTTTCAGCAAGCTCCCTCATGTCTTTTCCAGAAAGCTCGTTATCATCCTTTATGCCCTTCCTTTTCTTCATGTTTTCAAGCAATGCATCGAACTTCTGCCTGTCTACCTTCATCACTATGCTTCCATAGAGCATTATAAACCTCCTGTAGGTATCGAATGCAAATCTCTCATTGGTCCTTTTTGCAAGCTCTTCTGCAACCTTGTCGTTTATGCCTAGGTTAAGCACTGTGTCCATCATGCCAGGCATTGATACAGGTGCTCCAGATCTGACCGAAACCAAAAGTGGATTTTCTGGATCGCCGAATTTCTTTCCAGTCTTGGCTTCAAGCCTGTGCATTTTTTCAATAATCTTCTTTTTCAATCCATCCCAAAGTTTCTTTTCTTCAAAAAATTTGTTGCACATTTTTGTGGTTATGACTATGCCTGGAGGAACAGGAAGCCCTATCCTTGTCATTTCAACAAGCCCATATCCTTTTCCACCAAGCTCAAACTTTGTGAGGTGCAGTTTTGCGGCCTCCTCAAAAAGGTATACTTCATCCATAAAGAATCATCTCTGATACATAAATTTTTCATTAAAACCTTATTAAGGTTTGTTTTGTAAAATATATCTGATGGGATGGACTATCTGCACAAGGTTGTCGCTGATATAAAGTCATTGAAAATACAAGGAGCGGAAAATGTGGCTAAAGCAGCAATTTTGGCATGGAGCAAATCACCAGACAAAAAGAAAGCAGCGAAGATGCTAGAGAGCGCAAGGCCAACAGAGCCGATGCTCAGGAATTCAATAAAGTATTTGTCAAGGTATAACGATCCGGATGCATTGCTCAAGATGATAAAAGAAGCAGATGAAAAGATTGCAAAGTATGGCAGCAACTTGATACCAGACAACAGCACAGTCTATACCCATTGCCATTCTTCTACTGCTGTTTCTGTAATGGTAAAAGCGAAAGAGGAAGGCAAGCATTTCAAGGTCAACCTTACTGAAACTAGGCCTAGCTTCCAGGGCAGGATTACAGCTTTGGCTCTTGCGAAGCATGGCATAGATGTGACCATGCATGTAGACTCAGCAGCGATGCACGCGCTCAAGGATGCAGACCTAATGCTGATAGGCGCAGATGTGATTACTTCTTATGGCTCTGCGATAAACAAGATTGGGAGCGGCCTTTTTGCAAAGATTGCACACGAGCTAAACATTCCTGTTTACATAGCAGCAACGACAATGAAGTTTGATCCTGTCACAGCTTATGGCAAAAAAGAAAAAATAGAAGAGCGTAATTCTAAGGAGGTCTGGAACATACGCAACAAGCACATACACATCTTCAACGAGGTTTTTGAAGAGATTGAAGCAGACCACATAACTGCTTTCATAACTGAATTTGGTGTGATAAAAGCAGAAGCTGTAATGGATGAATTGGAGAAGCGTTACCCATGGATGTTTGAGTGATTTTATGGACCCATACATGGATTTTATAGACAAGAAATACAAGCCGAGCGAAAGCGATGTCATTTGCTTGTTCAAGGTAAAGCCAGCGAAAGGCATCTCAATGAATGATGCAATTGGAAGGATAGCGAGCGAGAGCAGCAATGGCACATGGTCTGAGCTCACAACGCTGAAAGAGCACATAAGGAAGATAAGGGCAAGGGCATTTTTGATTAAAGGTAGGTATGTGAAGGTTGCATACCCTATAGAGCTCTTTGAGCTGGGGAGCGTGCCGCAGCTGATGAGCTCTGTAGCAGGCAACATCTTTGGCATGAAAGCCCTAGAATCATTGAGGCTCGAGGACATAACATTGCCAAAGGAGTATGTCAAACATTTCAAAGGCCCTCAGTTTGGAATAGATGGTGTGTTTGAGAAAATTTTCAAGATGAAAAAGAGAAGGCCGCTGCTTGCGCATGTGCCAAAGCCAAAGGTCGGCATGACTACTGAAGAGCACGCAAATGTAGCAAAGGAAGCATGGCTTGGTGGCGTAGACCTGCTAAAGGATGATGAGAACCTCACAAACCAGCCATTCAACAGGTTTGACGAAAGGATGAAGTTGATGTTCAAGTACCGCGACTATGCAGAAAAAGAAACAGGTGAAAAGAAAAGCTACCTTGCAAACATAACGGCAGAGACAAAAGAGATGATAAGAAGGGCCAAGCTTGTCAAGGACCTTGGCGGAGAATATGTAATGGTCGACATACTCACAGCTGGCTGGGCAGCCCTCCAAACGATAAGGGACGAATGCGAAGACTTGGGCTTGGCAATACATGCTCATAGAGCGTTCCACGCTGCCTTTACCAGGAACCCTGAGCATGGCATGAGCATGCTTGTTGTTGCAAAGCTTGCCAGGCTCATCGGCGTAGACCAGATTCACATAGGAACTGTAGTAGGAAAGCTTGCTGCTTCCAGAAAAGAAGTTATAGACCTTGAAACCGAAATGGTGCAAGAGAAGATAAAGCCACACTTGGATGTCTTGAAAGAAGATTGGTACAACATAAAGCCTGTTGTGCCAGTTTCATCAGGTGGCCTACATCCAGGACTTGTACCTTATGTTATGAAGCTGCTTGGAAAAGAAATAGTCATACAAGCAGGAGGAGGCATAGATGGCCATCCAAACGGAGTAAATGCAGGAGCTAAAGCAATGCGCGCTGCGATTGAAGCAGTAATGGAAGGTGAAAGCCTTTCTGAATATGCAAAGAAGAGCCCTGAGCTCAAAGCCGCGCTTGATTATTGGGGCTATCTAAAGCCTGTATAAAAAGGTGGAAGAATGGAGCTTAAGGTAAAGAACATCCCTATAGAGACAGGTGCAAATGTTGCTTTGATAAATATTGCAGATGCAGCCCAATATGGCATAAGGGCTGGCGACAGGATAGAGATCCGTTCAGGAAACAGAAAAAGGAGCAATGCAATAGTAGATACAACAACCATAATGCCGAAGCATTCCATAGGATTTACAAAAGAGCTTAGCGATGAGCTCAACTTGAAAGAAGGCTCATCTGTAGAGATTGAGAAAGTAGAGCAGCCTAAGTCACTCATTGCAATAAGGGACAAGCTAAACAAGCGCAGGCTTGATTATGAGAGTGCATACGAAATAGTGAAAGATGTTGTTAACAAAAAGCTCAGCCAGAATGAAATTACTGCATTTGTTGTTGGCTTGCACGCATATGAGCTAGACCTAGAAGAAGCAGAATACATGTCAATGGCAATGGTAAAGACTGGAAGCACGCTCAACCTCAAAAAAGATAGGATATTTGACAAGCATTCTATAGGCGGAGTGCCTGGAGACAAAACTACTCTTCTTGTAGTCCCTATAGTTGCTAGCGCAGACCTTACAATACCAAAAACCTCTTCAAGGGCAATAACTTCAGCAGCTGGAACAGCAGACAGGGCTGAAGTGCTGATGCCTGTAAACCTTTCTATAGAGGAAATGAAAAAAGTAGTCAGCAAAACAAACGGCTGCATAGCTTGGGGAGGTGCTGTACATTTGGCGCCTGCAGATGATATCTTCATAAAGATAGAATACCCGTTCTCTATAGACCCGCTGCTTTTGCCTTCCATAATGTCAAAGAAAAAGGCAGTAGGCTCTACTGACATGGTGCTTGACGTGCCTGTTGGGGAAACAAGCAAAATAAAGAGCGTGGCAGAAGCAGAGGTGCTTGTAAAGGATTTCATGGAGCTCGGCTCTAGGATGGGCATAAGGGTGCAAGGCGCGATAACATATGGAGAGCAGCCTGTGGGTTATTCGATCGGAGCAGCAGCTGAGGCTAGGGAAGCACTGCAAACCCTTGAAGGAGACGGAAAGAGCCTTGATTTGATAGACAAAGCCACAAGCATAGCTGGAATGCTTCTAGAGATGTCTGAAAAGAAGAATGGAAAAGAGCTTGCATTGAAATTGCTTAGGAGCGGCGCTGCAGCAAAGAAATTAAGAGAAATAATAGAAGAGCAAGGTGGTGAGCCTAAAATAAAGCCAGAGGAGATACAAATCGGAAAGCACGTTGTTACAATAAACGCAGATCGCGAAGGCAGGGTTCTCCAAATCAACAACTCTGCATTGGCATATGCAACGCGCATTGCTGGCGCTCCAATAGAAAAGGAAGCAGCAATAATCTTGCACAAGAAGCTCGGCGATCCAGTAAAGAAAGGCGAGCCTTTATTCTCTATCTACTCAAACAGCGCGCCAAATCTTTCTGCTGCAGAAAAGTATGCAACAGAAAACATGGCAATGCTTGTCGGAAGCGGAAGCACGATGCTAATAAAGAAGATTGTTGCTAAGAAAATTGTGCAGCCAAGCTTCATGATAGAAAGGTAAATGCATGAGCATAGTGCTCGTTATACTTGACGGTGCCCCAGACCGGCCAAACCCTGAGCTTGGCATGAAGACTCCATTGCAAGCTGCACATATGCCAAACCTGCAAAAGCTTTCCAATTCAGCATATATGGGAATGATGTATCCAGTAGGGAAAGGGATAGCGCCTGAGTCTGATGAAGCTGTTTTTTCGATTCTAGGCTATAGCTTAGAGGGCTATACAGGTAGAGGGCCGATTGAAGCATTTGGTGCAGGCCTAAAGGTATATGACAATTCTTTAGCCCTGAGGGCAAACTTCGCTACGATAAGCGATGATAAGACAATACTAGACAGGCGCGCTGGCCGCAGCATAACTAAAAAAGAAGCAAAAAGTTTGGAAAGGATAATAAACAGGATAAAGCTTAGCGACGGCACTAGGTTTGCGTTTAGGGCAACAGTTGGCCATAGGGGCGCAATAGTTTTCTACAGCAAAAGGAAAATGTCAGCAAACATCTCTAACATAGACATAGGATATATAAAGAAAGGAAGCATCTCGATAGCAGTGCAATCACAAGGAAACCAAAAACTTCCCAAATCTATGCCGCTTGACAAAACGCATGAAGCATCATATACCGCAGATTTGTTGAACGAGTTTGAAGACAAAGCAACAGAGGCACTTGCTAATGCTAAAATAAATGAGCTGCGCAAAAAGAAAGGGCTTCCTGAAGCAAACGCACTTTTGCTGAGAGATGCTGGCATAGGCCTTCCGCATGTCAAGCTATTTGACAAAAAATTCGGCATAAAGTCTGCATTCATTACCGAAATGCCTGTAGAAACTGGAATAGCAAAGGTCCTTGGGATGAGAGAAATTAGAGTAAAGAGTGAAGAAGGGCACAGCGTTGAGAAATACAAAAAGATAGCAAAAGAAGTTAATAAGCGAATTAAGGTCTATGACCTCATATACGTGCACTTGAAAGGACCTGACGAGCCTGGGCATGATGGAAATTCATTGCTGAAGAAGCAGGTGCTGGAGGAAATAGATGAAGGCTTTTTCGCAAGCATTGATAGGAATGAACTCATATGCGTTACAGCTGACCATTCAACGCCTTGCACTCTCAAAGCCCATTCCGCAGATCCTGTGCCTGTAATGGCCTATTGCAGCAACATAAAAAATCCAGACAAAATTCCATTTGATGAGCGCATAGGCAATAAAGGCTCTCTAGGCATCTTCTACGGAAAAGAGCTTATCAAGAAATTATTGAGTATGGAAAAGAGATGCCCTGCTTAATGCATAATTGTGTATTTCTTTGGCAACTTTATGCCCAATATTAATTATTTTTTTGCTTTGTAATTATATTGCTTTGATTTTTCTAAGCGGGGGCTGATGAAACGGAAGAGGGAGCTTATAATCCAGAGAATGTCATTGAGAGCTCAGCATCTAAGGTGCATCCTTCCTTTTTTGGAGTTGTGCAGCAGCGCTCTGAGATAAAGAAAGCCCTTTCTGGCATAAAGCACAAGATAGGCATATACAGCGCAAAAGGTGGCGTCGGCAAGACTACTGTAGCGGTTAATCTTGCATATGCCTTAAAAGAGCTTGGCTATTCTGTAGGTTTGATGGATGCCGATATAGATTGCCCGAATGTGACATTTTTTGTAGGGCTAGAAAAGCAGGTTGCGCCAGAATACCCTTTGAAGCCTGTAGAGCACAATGGAGTAAAAGTAATCTCAACGGCGCTGCTTGTAGATGACAAGAAAGAGCCCATTGTGTGGAGAGGCCCATTGGCAACGAAAATGCTAACAGATTTCCTTAAGAACACAGAATGGGGAGAGCTTGATTACTTGATAATAGACTTGCCACCAGGGACAGGCGATGTTCCAATCTCTATAATGCAGCTCCTTAACCTAGATGGCTTTGTCATTGTGACAACACCTCAGCACATTGCAGCAATAAATACAATCCGCTCAGGCATAATGGTGAAGAAGTTTGGCATAAACCTTTATGGGGTTGTAGAGAACATGTCAAAAGGTCCTGTTGCAGGTGCAAAAGAGGTAGCAGAAGCCCTAAAATGCGATTTGCTTGGCGCTGTTCCGGAAAATCAAAAAATCTCAGCACTTGCAGATGCAGGGGAGGTGCCTGTGCTCGAAGATAGCGAAATTAAGAAAGTATTTATAGAAATAGCGAAAAAGTTAATTAATTGGGCAGAGGTGTAGCTGTGGAGCCTTTTGCTGAGCTTCTTAAGGAATCTAAGATTTTTGCAAATAGGGATGTACTTTCACCTCACTATCTGCCCGACAACCTCCTTTTCAGGGACAAGCAAATAAACAGCATTGTAAAAGCCCTTACCCCTTCGCTTAGGGGAGAGCGCGGCAGGAACTTGTTCATATACGGTAAGACAGGCACTGGCAAAACCTCGTGTGTAAAGTTTGTAATGGAAAAGCTAAGAGGAATGCCAGAGATAAAGGCAAAGATCTCATACATAAACTGCAGGATATACAATTCAAGGTATAGGGTATTGAGCAAGATAATGAGCGACCATCTCCCATTGTATGCAAAGCGCGGCTATGGAATTGTCGACTTATATGAGCACCTGATAAGCTGGATAGAAGAAGACGGCAAGGTGCTTGTTGTATTTATAGACGAAATAGACATCGTAAAGGACTTAGATGATTTGATATATACCCTTACAAGGGCGAATAGTGACATCAGGGCTGGTGGCATAACAATTGTGGGTATTTCAAACAAGATCTCATTTAAAGAAGAGCTAGATCCTAGAAGCGTTTCAACTCTTTATGAAAATGAGACAGTGTTCCCTCCATACAATTCTGTAGAGCTTGCAGCAATACTAAAGCAAAGGGCAGACCTCGGATTCAAGCCAGGCACGATTGACCAATCATTGATAAACTATATCGCGGCTGTGACTGCAAAAGAAAGTGGAGATGCAAGGCTTGCGCTTAAGATACTTTCTAAAGCAGGGGAGCTTGCAGAAGAAAAAGACAGAGACAAGATACTACAGGAGGATGTTGAAGAAGCGATAAAGAGCGCTGAAGAAGAAATTGCATACGACTTGATAAGCACGCTTCCAGAGCATCAGAAGCTTGTGATTTATGCAATTGCATTGCTGACAATGCAAGGAAGCAGGTATAGGAAGCTCAGTAATGGAGAAGAGACATACCTGTTCAGCGGCGAAGTTTATGACAAATATTCTGCAATTTCAAACTCTTTGGGAAAAGATCCTAAAAGCTCAAGATGGTATAGGAAATATATCGCTGACCTAGAAATGCAGGGTCTGATAAGTACTTATGAGTCTGGAAAAGGAATGCGCGGCCATACCAAGCTCATAAAATTGATGTACTCGCCAGAGAAGATAAAAGCAACTGTTGAAAAGGACCTATTCAGGGAAGGCGAGGCAGAGGGCAAAGGCAGTGAAGAAAGCAATGGAAATGGTGAAGGAGAGGGCAGCAAAGAATGATTCCATGCAGTATTTTGACATTTCAATGCTCAATGCGAATGAAGAATTTGCAAAGAGCCTCGGCTTCAAGAAGATATTCAAGATAGGCAAGGAAATAAGCATTTTTCCAAATGGGGAAAAGTGCATTGCTTACATAAGTGAGAAGAATTTTCACAAAGCCGTAAAGAGCGCTGAAGCGTTAGGAATAGTAGCCAATGCTTTTCCTCCCCAGAAAAAGGAGCTTGAAATTATTAAAGAAGAAGAAAAGGTGCTCATATTCCCAATCGGATACATTCTGGGAATGAAAGGAATGGAGCTTATAAGAGCAATTGCCCAGCTTAAAAACGCTTTCCGCACTGCAAAGCAGATGCATGTAAAGATTGCAATAGCCACGCTTTCAAACTCAAAAGAGCAATTCCTATCATCCATGCAGCTTCTTGAGGTTGCAAGCATGATTTCAGGCTCGGAGGAAAAAGCAAAAGAGATGGTGCAAAGGTTACAGGTGTTCTTATGATCTTCAAGCCAAAGAAGAGGTACATTCTTGCGCGCTCTTCCATTCCAATAGACTTTGTCAGGAACCAACAAGCCCTTGGCGAAAGCTTGCTAAGCTTCATGGGTGTTAAAGGTTATGCAAACGCGATGCCAAAGGTAATAAAGCAAATTGATAGCACTACATTCATAATCAGGACTAATAGAGGAGGCGAAAAGGATGTCATTCTTGCACTCTCTTTTATAAAAAGCCTTGGAAATGGAAGTGGCACCTTTGGCATCTACACGCTAAGGACTTCTGGCTCTATCGCAGCTTTACTAAGGAAAAGCGGCATTAGGTGAACACCATTAATAACTTTATTAT
>JABEBW010003694.1_pt1 | contig 11446 bp, 13 predicted proteins | sample 7245961 | NCBI WGS metagenome assembly JABEBW01 (sample SAMN14506364, study PRJNA622280) | hot springs metagenome | biome: hot spring [ENVO:00000051]|acidic hot spring [ENVO:00002120]; feature: spring [ENVO:00000027]|sediment [ENVO:00002007]; material: sediment environment [ENVO:01001048]...
CCAATTGCAATCAATAATATAGAAAGATAAATTCCCCATTTAAACTTTGATACGAAATCTACCTTTAAATCTGGTTTAAATATATGCAACATCACGTGCTCCTAAATACTCAATTTTTTAAGTGATTTATTAGAAAATAGTGCATCATAGATAACTTTTGTAAAGGTAATAGCTGTAAACATATTTGCAATTAAGCCTATTGCAAGTGTAATAGCAAAACCTTTTATTGTTTCAGTACCAAACTGGTACAAAATAAAAGCTGTGATTAATGTAGTTATATGTGTATCAATGATTGTAATAAGAGATCTATTATAGCCAAGTTCGACTGCATCTTTGGGTGTACGTCCATGGAATAATTCTTCCCTGATTCTTTCAAATATTAGAACGTTTGTATCGACGCTCATACCAACAGTTAAAGCCATACCAGCAATACCAGGCAGAGTTAATGTAGCACCAAGCATTGCAAGTGTTCCCAATATGATTAGTAGGTTAAACATTAAAGCAAAATCAGCTAACAACCCAAAGAATCTGTAATACACAAACATAAACAAAAATACTGCAATAGAGCCAATAATTATAGCAAGCGTTGCGCTTCTTATCGAATCTTTTCCTAATGTTGGACCTATAACGGTTTTTTCGAGCACTTTAACTGGTGCAGGTAGCGATCCACTTTTTAGAACAATTGCCAAATCATGCGCTTGTCTTACAGTAAAATCACCACTTATTTCTCCGCTACCATTTAAAATTGGTTCTCTTATAACGGGAGCAGAGTATACTGTATTGTCTAAAACTATTGCTAATCTTTTGCCAATATGAGAAGCAGTGAATTGAGCAAAAGCTTGTGAGCCTTGAGAATTTAATTCAAATGATACGACAGGCTGATTTGTTTGAGTACTAAAAGATACATTGGCTTTTTTTATCATACTGCCTGTTACGACTGGAGCTTTTTTTACTACAATAGGCACTTTTGTAATTTCACCCGTTGTGGGATTTTTAATAATTTGGTATAATACCTCATCATCTGGCGGCAATTGACCATTGAGTGCATTTTCGACATTTACGGAATCATCAACTAAGTGCAACTCAAGCACTGCTGTTTGGCCAATGAGTTTAATAGCGCGCTCTGGGTCAGAAATACCAGGCAACTCAACCACAATATCCCTTGTGCCGCTTGTTACAACTGTAGGTTCTGCCACACCAAATTGGTCTATACGGTTTCTTATAACACCCACTGCTTGACTTACTGCTTCTTTTTGCATATTTAAAGCAATTTTTGGCTTAAGTGTCATAATTATAGATGATGGTGTGTTTTTTGTCTCAAAATTGCCAAAGTTGCTTTGAATTAAATCCAAAGCTCTATTTGTATCATTTGGATCCATCAAAGTAACATTTATAGATGCGCTTTTAGCACTAACTTCGACTGTATTGTAAGCGATTTTTGCATTATCAAATTGCTTTTTTAGATTGTCTGCAGCTTGTTGCAAGATGCTTGCTAGTGCTTTGTCTGTTTCAACTTCTAATGTTAAGTGTGTGCCACCTTTCAAATCAAGTCCGAGATTTATAACTTTTTTTGGCATAAAACTGGGCAAATTATCCAGTGTTTGCTGTGGTAAAAATGCATCTATTGCATATGCGCCAAATATGACAAAAACAACAATTACTAAAAAAAGTTTAAACCAATCTGATTGCTTCATAAATTTACGCTTTTGATATAATGTTGTCTTTTAAGATTTTAATGTTAACATTTTCTGCTATTTCAATAGTAAAATCTTTTTCACTTATATTTTTTATTTTACCGTATATGCCACTTGATGTTACAACTGTATCCCCTTTTTGTAAACTCTCAATGAATTCTTTGTGTTTTTTTCTTTGTTTTTGCTGAGGCAGTATAAGAAATAAATAAAAAACCACAATAATAATAGCAAAAGGTATTAAGGTAGCCCAAATTGAACCTTGCGGCTGTGCTTGTTGAGCTGCATATGCTAGTGAAATAAAATGCATAATATCCTCCTAACGTTTGTTCAAAAAATACATAATTACAGTAAGTATTATACTTAAAAGTATGCTAGTTGCAAGTGGAAAATAAAAAGTGAAATGATCTTTTTTGATAATTATATCGCCGGGCAATCTACCAAAAGGCAATTTTGAAGAAATACTTAAAAAAAGGCCCAATAAAATTAAGATTGCGCCAATAAAAATCAAAAATTTGCCAATAGGCATATTAACCCTCCAATAAAACTACTACATATGCAGCTATTGCCAAACCTAAGCCAATATCGCCAATTTTTTCGTTTGTTTTGGCTTTGATATTTACAAAGCGCTCATTAATGCCTAACAACTTTGCTATATTCATTTTGATTTGCGTTTTATACATAGATAATTTTGGTTTTTCAAGAAGTATTGTCGCATCAACATTTACAATATTAAAGCCATTTTTTTTGATTAAATCTAGCGCCTTTCTAACAAAAAACTCACTATTTAAATTTTTGTAGCGGTCATCTGTATCAGGAAAGTATTCTCCAATATCGCCAAGCCCAGCAGCTCCAAGCATTGCATCTACAAGTGCATGCAACAAACAATCACCATCTGAGAAAGAGTATGCGCCAATATCGCTATCAATTTCAATGCCGCCAATGATTAGTTTATAGTTTTTTCCCAATCTGTGCAAATCGTACCCAATGCCCACTCTATACATGTTAATATTGTAGCATATTAGAAATTGATAGTAAAACCTTTTGGATGAGTAGTATCTTTTTTTGTTTTGATAATGGCTTTTGGAAAATAAAAACCACCATTAGATACTATTAAGTTTGGTATATCCAGTTGATAGATTTCAGGTATTTGCCAAAAAGCCTCGCTAAGTCTTATAAAAAAATCGCTTAACTGTTTTTTGATTGAAATGTTTAGTATATTTTTATTGTCAATTAAATTGATTAAATCTTCGCAATCTGAGAGCGTTAAAGGTAGTATTCTAACAACAGGAGACTTGTAGGCAATGTTGATTTCGCTTATGTAATAAGAAATTCCTATTATGGCACTAAATAGCTTGTCATAGGCTATACCTATGCTTATAGTGTATAAGCTATCTTCAATAGCAGCTGGCTTTATACCTAAAAGCTCAAAAAATAACCTTACTTCCATTTGTGTCAATTGGTATGTTTTTGTGCTTTTTGATAGATTGCTAATGTAGTTGCGTGCTTCTTTTATATTAAAGTTTTGTAAATCTTCGCTCCAAAAGTCGGGTATTTTTTTATAATTTGCATACCAGATAAGTTTCCCCAAAGCCCTCAGCGATCGTTCAACAAAAGCGAATACGGGAATTTTTTTCTTTAGATGTTCTTTTTCTAATATTCTGTTTTTGTATTGCAGATAAGACAAGATATTGACTATGACTGTTTTATTATGCTCAATAGAATTAACTGTATTTAAAATTTCATTTAGAAAATTGTCTAAAAAATCACTACTTATATCTAAAGGGGGCGCAAAAATCACAACAATGTAATGAGAAGTCGATTGTGTTAAAAGCTCAATTAATGCATTTTTGTATGTTTCAATTTCAAAATTCTCAGTATAAGCAATCCTATCTAGTTGTAAATTATTTGCTTCAAATGTATCTATTGCCATAAGATTTGCGCCAATAGAGTTTGATATCAATGATACATAGTTTAATTCGGACAAAAAATCACATGCATATGCAAGTAGTACATCGTCTAAAAGCTCTTCCAATGTTTCTGCTCTAATAATACCTGTCTGTTTAAATAAGCCATCTACTGTGAAATCAGTATTAGAAAACACTACACTCTCATGTCTATTAATTGTTAGACTAATTGGAGTTTTTCCTGATTTAACAGCAAAAATAGGTTTTTGCTTAGAAATTTTTCTTGCAAGCAAAGAAAATCTAGCAGGGTTACCAAATGAATCAAGGTATAATACTATTATGTCAATATTTTTATCATCTTGCCACAAATAGAGCAAATCATTGCTAGATACATCCACTTTATCTCCTAAGCTTGCAAAACAGCCGATGCCTAAGCCAATGTGCTCAAAAAAACCAACTAAGCTTATTCCAAGCAAATTGGAATGTGTGGCAATAGCTATATTCCCAACTTTTGGCAATTTTATTGGGCTTATATTTACTTTTGTATCTATTGTGTTATAAAAAAAGCCAGTTGAGTTTGGTCCAATTAAACGAACCCCCTGTTTTCTTATTAGATTAATTACTTCTGATTTCATAGGTTCATTTAGTTTGACTACTATTATTAAGACCTTCAGTGTATCTAACATCAAAAAATTTAGTACATTTTTACAATCAAACACATTTACAACTAGTATATCTGGTTTTTCATCGTTGACTTTTTTTATTACGTCGCACTCTGAGTTTATCATTATTGCATTTTTGTTGGATTGATATATGTTTTGCCAAAGTGGGCTGTTGCTACCAATATAAATAAGCTTTTGGGGTTTGATTAAATTGGATAGTGAAGCTTGTGTGGCAAACTTTTCTCTCACTAAGCGTAAAGACATGACTCTGTTGAATCTAGATAATGGTAATTTTAAATGTATTGTTGAAGAGTCAAGTTTTTCGTGTGAAAGCTCAAATCCGCTATTTTTAAAAACACCAATCATATTGTAATTGTCTGCAAGCACTAGTGCTTCTAGTTCTTTTATACCGGCAAGCCAGGCAAACTTGGCTAATTCTTCAAGCAGCAGTGTGCCAATGCCTTTGCCTTGAAATTTATCTTGAACTAAGAAACTTACTTCTGCAGTTTGAAAATTTTGTGCTAAATTGTAGCTTGCAATACCAACTATACTATCTTTTACTATACAAACTAGAGATACATTGTTGGCATCGTTTTTTATCATTGAATCTAATAATTTATCATTTATTTGGTTTGTTGCACTAAAAAATCTATAGTAGCGACTTTCTGGCGATGTTTGCAAAAATAATTCTCTAATTTGTTCTTTTTCATTTGGTTTAATTTTTCTTATACTACATAGCGTTCCGTCTTTTAAAATTAGTTTTCGCATAATATTTTCTTTATTAAAATATTCTAACGATATTAATACATATTTATTGCTATTTGTCAAATTAATTAATTATATAATGTTTTGCTTGATAAATATGCAAAATAAAAATATAATGTTAAAACTTGGAGGTGGATTGTGAGTTATAAAATAACACAAGTTTCTGTATTTATAGAAAATAAAAAAGGGCGTTTTTTTCATGTAACACAAATTTTAAAAGAGCATAACATAAACATAAGGGCTCTAAATTTGGCAGATACAAACGATTTTGGTATTTTGAGGTTTTGTGTAGATAAACCCGATGAAGCATATGAAGCTTTAAAAAAAGAACATTTTATTGTCAAAAAAAATGATATTTTGGCGGCCTTAATGGATGATAAACCAGGTGGTTTAATGCATTTGCTTGAAGTTATAAATAAAGCTGATTTAAACATAGAGTATGTTTACACATTTGTTAATGCAAAAGATGGCCATGCTGTAATACTATTGAAATTTGAAGATATTGAGGAAGCTTATAATAAGCTAAAGGACAAAATAACTTTTTTGGATCAAGAGTATTTTAAACAAAATTAAAAAGGAGCTTTTATGTTTGAACCTGAGTTTGAACTCTTAGATAGAGACCAAATTGAACAACTCCAAATAGATAGATTGCAAAAAACAGTTAAATATGCTTATGAAAATGTGTCTGTGTATAGAGAAAAATTTGATAGTGCAAAAATTAAGCCAGAGGATATAAAAAGTTTGGATGACATTGTAAAGTTACCATTCACAACAAAAGAAGATTTTAGAAAAAACTATCCATATGGTATGTTTGCTATAAATGTGAAACATCTTGCGCGCATTCACGCATCAAGCGGAACAACAGGCAAATCAACTATTGTAGGTTATACCAAAAAAGACCTTGACACATGGAGCAGTTTGGTTGCAAGATTAGCTGCTTGTGCTGGTGTCACGCGTGACGATATTGTGCATATAGCATTTGGTTATGGCTTATTTACAGGTGGTTTTGGACTTCATTATGGACTTGAAAAGTTAGGCGCTACAATTATTCCAGTTTCAAGTGGAAACACAAAAAGACAAGCTCAGTTGATTGCTGACTTAAAACCTACAGTGCTTGTGTGTACGCCTAGTTATGCTTTGCATATTGGAGAAACACTTGTAAAAGAAGGTATTGATATAAACAATATTAGTCTAAAAATTGGTTTATTTGGTGCAGAGCCGTGGAGTGAGCAAATGCGTAAAAAAATTGAAGAGAGTTTACATATCAAAGCTTATGATAACTATGGCCTAAGTGAAGTAATTGGGCCTGGTGTTAGTGCTGAGTGTGAATATCAAAATGGTATGCATATCTTTGAAGATAATTTTTATGCAGAAATTGTTGATCCAAATACTTTACTTCCTGTTAAAGATGGAGAATATGGAGAACTAGTTATTACAACACTTACTAAAGAAGCTTTGCCTGTTATTAGATACAGGACAAGGGATATTACAAAATTGGATAAGCAAAAATGCCATTGTGGTAGAAGTATGGCAAGAATGTCAAAGCCCATCGGCAGAAGTGACGATATGATGATAATAAGGGGTGTAAATGTTTTTCCAACACAGATTGAAGAGGCATTATTTAATATTGAAGGCGTCATGAGTGCTTATCAGATTATTTTAGAAAGAGAAGAAGCTTTAGATAAAGCAACGCTGCTTGTAGAAATAAATGAGAATATTTTCTTTGACGAGATGAGACAGCAAAGGTTAATGCTTGAGCATATTAAACATGAGTTAAAAACGATATTAGGTATAGAATTTGAAGTAAAACTTGTAGAACCATACAGCTTAGAGCGCAGTGAAGGAAAAGCAAAACGTATTATTGATAAAAGAGGTATTTACTGATGAAAACACTGTGGGCGCCTTGGAGAATGGCATATATCCTAAGTGAAAAAAAGCCGAATGAGTGTGTTTTTTGCAAAGCTCTTGAAGATAAAAGAGATGAAGAAAACTATGTACTTTATAGGAGCAATTATTGTTTTGTTATAATGAATATATTTCCCTATAATCCAGGCCATATAATGGTTGTTCCAAACAGGCACATTAGTCATATTAAATTGCTTGACGACAAAGAAAGCATTGATATTTTTTCTACAATTCAAGCATTTTGCAATATCTTAGAAAAAGCTTTCAAACCAGATGGTTTTAATATTGGAATGAATATTGGAACGCATGCTGGCGCTGGTATAGCAGATCATATACATTTTCATATAGTTCCACGATGGAATGGTGATACAAACTTTATGAGTACAATTTCCGATACGAAGGTTATATCAGAAGGTTTACGTCAAACATATAATAAGATAAAGGAGTTCATTTGAAAATTTTTAAAGTTTCAATAGTGTTGTTTTTTGCATTTTTTACTTTTTTAGCAGCATATTACAATCAAAGCAAAGATATTGATTTAAATTTATTTGGTAAACATCTGCAATGTCCACTGTGGTTAGTAATAAGTGTGTTTTTTTTACTTGGTTTGATAGCAAATCAAATCGTTTGTATTATAGATGATATACACTACACAAAGAAGATCAAAGAATATAAGAAACTGATAAAGCAGTTAAAAGATGAAGTGGTTTCTTTGAGAAAGTTAACCATAAAGCAAGATGATTGATTTTTTAAGATCAAATGCTCTATATTTGCTTAGCGGTGCAATAGCTTTATCAATTTTGGCGTACTATATATTTAAAGCTCAGAAAAGAAAACTGCAAAAAAGAAAAATTATACTTTATTTAAAGGGTATAAACTACATTATAGAAGATAAAACGGATAAAGCGATTGAAGAGCTTACAAATGCCATTGACCTTGAACCAGACCTTGTAGATGTGTATATTAGTATTGGAAATCTTTTTAGAAAAAAAGGCGAGATTAATAGGGCACTCATTATACACAAAGGTTTACTTGCAAGAAAACTAGATAGAGAAAAAAAGATTGAAGTTTATATAAATATTGGCATAGATTACAAAAAAGCTGGGTTATACGATCGGGCAAAGGAAACATTTAAGAATGCATTGTCGCTGGATCCCAAAAATCAAACAGTTAAGAAATATTTAGAAGAGGTGTATGAAGATTCAAAAGATTGGGAAAGCGCACTTGAGTGGCAAAAACGTTTTGGTGAAAACAAAAAAATTACTGCCCACATTTATTGCGAATTAGGAAAAAAAGTTCTAAAGGAATCAAATGATGTTGATTTAGCCTATCATTATTTTTCTCTGGCTTTAGATGAAGATAAAAATTGCTTTGATGCGCTGTTAAGTTTAGGTATCTTGCACTATGCCAAAAATGATAAAAAAGAAGCTTTTCAATTGTGGTTTAGAGCCGTAAATGTCAAAAATGAATTTTTCCACTTAATCTTGGATAAAATTCAAGATAAGACAGATATGTATAATTTTATAAAGAAAGTAATAGTTTATAATCCCAAATCTTATTACATACTGTACTTCAGTGCTTTGTACCTATTAAAGATTGATAAGCATAAAAAAGCGTTTTCACTTTTAAATATGATGCTAAAAAATAACAATGTACCGCAAAACGCTTTACTGCTTGCAATAAAATGCTTGGCAAAAGACATTAGTAATGAAAAACTTGATTTTTTGACATCTAAGCTCCAAAACAATATAAAGTATGTGTGCAAATCCTGTGGATACTCTACGCATCTATTCTTTTGGAAGTGCCAAAAATGCAGAACTTGGGATAGTGTTAAAGTGGAGCTATAAATGTTTTATGCATTAGAAGGAGTAGTTACACTTAAAAAACATTCAACTGTTGTATTAAATATAGGTGGTATTCATTTTGACATTACAGTAAGCTTATTAACCTATTTAAGCGTTGAAATAAATCAGAAAGCTAAGCTATTTACCGAATTGGTTGTTAGTGAAAATGGTTTTAGATTGTATGGTTTTTTAAGTGAAGAGGAAAAGTATTTATTTAACGAATTAAGAAAAATAACAAAAATTGGTGCACGCACAGCTATATCAATACTATCGAAATTTTCTCCACAAGAGTTAAAGTATATAATTGCAAATAAAAAGTTAGATCAACTGTTAAGTGTGCCAGGTGTAGGAAAAAAAACGGCCAGTACAATTATTTTAGAGTTATCAGACAAAGTGCTTGCAAGCGATGAAAAGCTAGTAGAGTTATTGGATATTTTAACAAATAGTTTAGGGTTTTCAAAAGAGCAAGTTTACCCGATTGTAGAAAAAATTTACCACGAAAAGCCCGATTTAGATGTGGCAATCTTAATCAAGGAAATATTAAAAAGGTTGCGACAATGAAGCCTTTGAGTGTATCGGAAGTAACAAAACAAATAAAAGACTTGCTTGAGTGGAACTTTTCTGAAGTGTTTGTAGAAGGCGAAATATCCAACCTAAAATTTTCTAGTTCAAAGCACATTTATTTTAACTTAGTAGATTCAAAAAGTGCACTAAAATGTGTTATTTTTAAATCCAATGTGAACGAAAGCACAAAACAACTAACAGATGGCCAAAAAGTCATAGCGCTTGGGCGTTTGGGTGTTTATGAACCATACGGTGAGTATCATTTAATTGTGTCATTTATACAAGGCATCGGTGATGGTTTAAAATATAAAAAGCTTGAAGAAGATAAAAAATTCTTACTTGAAAAAGGGTACTTAGAAAACAAACGCCAACTTCCCATGTTTCCCAAAAGGGTAATTGTTGTAACAAGCCCGCATGGTGCTGCCATAAGGGATATACTAAATATACTCAAAAGACGCTCATCAGGGTTGGAAATAATTATCTATCCCACTACAGTACAAGGCGATAATGCCAAGAAAGAAATTTTAGAAGCAATTGAGTTTGTTAATAAGAATTACTCACGATTGAATCTTGATGTGTGTATACTCACAAGAGGGGGAGGCTCAATTGACGATTTGTGGGTGTTTAACGATTTAGATATTGCCATTGCTTATAAAAATTGTGCCATTCCAACAATAAGTGCTATCGGTCACCAAATAGACCAAACCCTTTGCGACTTGGTAGCAGACATAGCTGCCGAAACGCCGTCTGCAGCTGCAGAACTATTAACAAAAGCATGGGTTAGTGCAAATGAAGCCGTATCAATGCTTGAAAAAGCCATTCTTTCAAATTTTAAAAGAATTTTAAATTTAAAAACATACTTATTTGCTGTTGTTTGGTCTGAAAGACTAGTTAAATTTATGAATAACTATATAGAGATTCGTATGCTTAAAGTTGATAATTTATGCTCTCACATAGAACGTCAAATGCAAAATATATTATTCAAAAAAGACAAACAACTTAAATATACAAAAAACGCAATAATTCATCAACACCCTATCAATAAATTACATTTACAAAAGCAAACGTACCTTCGATATAAAGATTCGCTTATAACATCTATACAAAAAATACTTTTTATAAAGAAACATTCTATAGAGAACCTTGAAAGCAAGATTAATGCTTTATCACCACACAATGTACTAAAAAGAGGTTTTTCTATTACTTATACACAAGACAATAAAATTGTAAGAAGCAATAACGATATTGAAATTGGCGAGACTATTTATACAAGGTTGGCTTTTGGCAGCATTGAATCAATTGTATCAAAAAAGCATTTAGTGGATGCCAAAATAGACACTGAAAATTAGTATCAAAAAGACCAATATTGATATAAGGCTAAAGCGAAAATCACCTTCTATTAAATAGAGGATGGCAAGGCACAAAACCCTTACAACAGGCGTTAGCATTAATACTATTACACCCGCATAAAATGTGGCATTGGCATCAAAAGTATACAATCCTTTAAGTATACCAATGAAACTTTGCTCAAAATAATTAGTTTTATTAAAAAAGCTTTCAACTATTGATATACAAAATAAAATCAAGCTTAATGAAACGCCAATTTGTAGTATTTTTGCAATAAACTTATTAATATCAAACCTCATTTGACACCTTTTATGAACATTTCTATTGCTAAATAGACAAGAAATAGCACAAATACTTTTTTGATTTTGTTTGGTTGAATTTTTTTAATAATTGGCATAGATAGTTTTGAGCCCAACACTACGCCTATAACTATCAATGATACAACAAGTGGATTTTTTAGATAACCTTTTCCAAAATAGATAAATGCGCCAGCAGCTGCTGTCACACCTATCATAAAGTTGCTTGTAGCAGCAGCAACTTTAATAGGTACCTTGCAAAATGTATTCATAGCAGGTACCTTTAACACGCCACCACCGATGCCAAGTATGCCAGAAAAGGCACCAGCTAAGGCACTTATTATTAAGCCAGCACCTAAGTTTTTCACATCGTATTCAATATTTTTTTTAAGCGCAAAATCATAATAGCTGCTTGCATAAACACTTTTTGTTTGCAAGTAATTGTTTTCGCCCAAGTCCTCTTTA
>JABEBW010004508.1_pt1 | contig 11368 bp, 6 predicted proteins | sample 7245961 | NCBI WGS metagenome assembly JABEBW01 (sample SAMN14506364, study PRJNA622280) | hot springs metagenome | biome: hot spring [ENVO:00000051]|acidic hot spring [ENVO:00002120]; feature: spring [ENVO:00000027]|sediment [ENVO:00002007]; material: sediment environment [ENVO:01001048]...
TGCCGCCATAAAAGAATTTCCGATGGTCGCACGCCAAAACGGTCTGAGTGCGGAGGAAAGCAGGCGGGCAGAGCTAAGTATTCGCCAGGATATCCTGAGTGATTTGGAAGCATTCTGCTTCAACGAAAAGCAGGGGAAGAAGACAGTGAAAAAGAGAGGTGGGACATGATGATTGACCACACTCAATAGCTCGGGGTCATATAGAGAACAGGCGTTCGCATGCTGAAGCTTGAGCAAATCCAGAAAAACGCCGTCGTCTCGGGCCTGGAGCCAGGGCACGTCGTGCGCATCGTTACAACTGAGCCAGTTGGCGATAACGCCCTTACCGTCTACTACAAGACGGCGGACGGCAATCTTCTGGAGCGGATGCTGTTCCGTACTGACGAGACGAAACTGTCACTGGCCGAGGCCGGACGCCCTTGGGCATTCGATGCGCCTGGCGAGGAGTTCAAGCTTGCCGCCGAAGCCTACCGAATCAATCTAGCGCATCTGTTCGACCCGATGATGGCCGTCCACACGTCTAACGTCGAGCCGCTGCCGCATCAGATCACGGCGGTATATGAATCGATGTTGCCACGTCAGCCGCTGCGCTATGTCTTGGCCGACGACCCCGGCGCGGGGAAAACCATCATGGCCGGACTGTTCATCCGCGAACTGCTGATGCGGGCCGACGCCAAACGCGTGCTGATCGTGGCTCCCGGCAGCCTGGTCGAACAATGGCAGGACGAAATGTTTGAAAAATTCGGACTGACCTTCTCCCTGTTCTCGCGCGAGCAGGTCGAGCAGTCGCGCAGCGGCAACCCGTTTGATGACATCGACCTGATGATCGCCCGCGTCGACCAGTTGTCCCGCAACGAAGACCTGCAGGAAAAACTGTGCCTCTCGCACTGGGACCTGGTTGTGGTCGATGAAGCACACAAGCTCTCAGCCAGCTACTTCGGCAACAAGGTCAACAAGACCAAGCGTTTTCAGCTTGGCGAGTTGCTGGGCTCGATCACCCGCCACTTCCTGCTGATGACGGCCACGCCGCATAACGGCAAGGAAGAGGACTTCCAGCTGTTTCTGTCCCTGCTGGACTCAGACCGCTTCTACGGAAAGTTTCGCGACGGCGCGCACAAAGTCGATGTCACCGATCTGATGCGCCGCATGGTCAAGGAAGACATGCTGCGTTTTGATGGAACGCACCTGTTCCCCGAGCGTCGTGCCTACACCACTAATTACAAGCTCTCGGACGCCGAAGCTGCACTCTACACTGCCGTCACCGATTACGTGAAGGAAGAAATGAACCGGGCCGATCAACTCGACGGTCAGCGTAAGGGCACCGTGGGCTTCGCCCTCACAGCGTTGCAGCGTCGCCTGGCCTCCAGCCCGGAAGCGATTTACCAGTCGCTCAAGCGTCGCCGCCATAAGCTCACACGCCGGGTGGAAGAAGAAAAGCTGCGACAGCGCGGCCAGGCTCTGGCTGAGACCATAAACCCGGATGCCTTTAACAATGTACCAGAAGATATTTGGGAATCCGACGACGCACTGTCACCCGACGATTACGAAAACTTCGAGGAAGCCCTCGTCGATCAGGCTACAGCCGCCCAGACCATCCAGGAACTCGAAGCTGAGATCCTCATCCTCGAAAGGCTAGAGGAGCAGGCTCGGCAGGTTGTCCACTCCGGCCAGGACCGCAAGTGGGACGAACTGTCCAAACTGCTGCAGAATACCCCCGAGATGCATGACGCCAATGGGTGCCAACGCAAGCTCATCATCTTCACTGAGCATCGGGACACACTGAACTATCTCGCAGTCAAGATCCGCGGACTGATCGGCAGCGAAGAAGCCGTGGCGATGATCCACGGCGGCGTGAAACGTGAGGAACGCCGCAAAGTACAGGAGATGTTCCGCAACGATCCTACCGTGCGCGTGCTTATCGCGACCGACGCAGCGGGCGAAGGCGTCAACCTGCAAAACGCCAACCTGATGGTTAACTATGACCTGCCCTGGAACCCCAACCGGCTGGAACAGCGATTTGGCCGTATCCACCGTATCGGCCAGACCGAGGTCTGCCACCTGTGGAACATGGTGGCCAACGAGACCCGCGAGGGTGACGTCTTTCAGCGTCTATTCGAGAAACTGGAAATCGAGCGCGCCGCCCTGGGCGGCCGCGTGTTCGATATCCTTGGCGAAGTATTCGAGGACAAGAGCCTCAAAGACCTGCTGATCGAAGCCATCCGCTACGGTTCCGATCCGGAGGTTCGCGCCCGGCTGCACCGTAAGGTGGAAGGCGCACTCGACACCCAGCACCTCGAAACCATCATCAAGCGCAACGCCCTGTGCGAAGAAGTGATGGACGAGAAGCGCCTTTTCGCCGTCAAGGAAGAAATGGAAAAGGCCGAGGCCCGCAAGCTCCAGCCCTACTTCATCCGTTCGTTCTTCAGTCAGGCGTTCCAGCAACTTGGCGGCGAACTGCGTCCTCGCGAGCTGGGCCGCTACGAGATCACCCACGTCCCAGCCAATATCCGTGAGCGTGACCGGAGAATCACCGGCCGGGATCGCCGCAATCTTGACCCCGTACTACGCAAATACGAGCGCGTGTGCTTCGAAAAGCAGTACGTGCGCCTCACCGACCGCGTCGGCGCGCCAATGGCCAGCCTGCTGCACCCCGGGCACCCTCTGATGCAGTCGGTGACCGACCTGGTGTTCGAGGCCCACCGCAACAAGCTCAAGCAGGGCGCCGTGCTGGTGGACCCGGCCGACATGGGTATTACGCCGAAGGTGATGTTCATCATCGACCACTCGGTGAAGGAAGGCGCCGACCCGGCTCACGTCGTTTCCCGGCGCATGCAGTTCGTCGAGATCGACCCGCAGGGCGGAGCGATCAATGCCGGCTGGGCCCCTCACCTCGACCTCGAACCCATCGGCAAGGCCGACATGGGCCTGATCGAAGATGTACTGGCTGCGCCGTGGATCACGCAGAACCTTGAGCAGCAAGCATTGGCGCATGCGTCCGCGCACCTTGTGCCTGAGCACTTCGATGATGTGCGCGCCCGGCGTGAGAAGCAGGTGGACAAAACCCTGGCCGCCGTCCAGGAACGCCTGGTCAGGGAAATCAATTACTGGTCGGATCGCTACATCAAGCTGCAGGATGATATCTCGGCGGGCAAGGACGTGCGCCTCACCCTGGAAAACGTTCGCCGCACCATAGACGATCTGACGGCACGGCTAGAGTCCCGCAAAAAGGAATTGCAGGCTATGCGCCACGTGGTTTCGGCGACACCGGTCGTCGTCGGCGGCGCATTGGTCATTCCAGCGGGCCTGCTGGCGCAGCGCAAGGGGCAGCCGGGGTGGACAGCAGATGCCGACGCCCGCGCCCGCATCGAGCGCATCGCCATGCAGGCCGTCATGAATGCCGAACGTGCGCTGGGCTATGAGGTCATCGATGTCTCGGCGCAGAAGTGCGGCTGGGACGTAACCAGCCTGCCGAAGGCGGTCGACGGCAAGTTGCCGGCCTCGCGCCACATCGAGGTGAAGGGCCGCGCCAAGGGGCAAAGCACGATTACCGTGACCCGCAACGAGATTCTTTACGGCCTCAACCAGCAGGACAAATTCATCCTGGCGATCGTCTTGGTGGACGGCGACCAGCACGAGGGGCCGTTTTACGTGACCAAGCCCTTCACCCAGGAACCGGACTGGGCGGTAAGCAGCATCAATCTGGATCTGGATGCGCTGCTTGCGCGGGCGGTAAGTGCAGAGGCCACACGGTGATGCACATCGCACCCCACAAAAATAGACGCCTCCGCGAAGGAGGCGTCGAGCCGGAGATGCGATCTCCGGCGGGGCATTCGGCACCCCGGAAAGAGAAACGCCCCTTGCGGGGCGTCGAGCCGAAGATGCTCTCCTCGGCGGGGTTAGTGCTGTGGATTTTGCCACTGGTCGCCACCCCTGTCAACCGGGGTGTTGCGCCTGCCTCGCCGAGGTGCGGCCCATGACCCGCGTCGTCGCCTACGTGGACGGCTTCAACCTGTACTTCGGTCTCAAGGCCAAGGGCTGGAAGAAGCACTACTGGCTCGATCTGAACGGGCTGGCGACCTCGTTGCTGAAGCCCGGCCAGACGCTGGCGGGCGTCCACTACTTCACCTCGCGCATCCGGGCCAACGGTCGCAACGCCGCCGACATGCAGCGGCAGTCCGACTACCTCGACGCGCTGGCGACTCTGCCGTCGCTCACCATCCACTACGGGCGCTACCTGCAAAAAAGCAGGCGCTGCCACAGCTGCGGCGCGCAGTGGATTGACTACGAAGAGAAGATGACCGACGTCAACATCGCCATGCAACTGCTGGCCGATGCCTTCGACGACCACTTCGACACAGCCTTGGTGATCTCCGCCGACAGCGACCTGACCACGCCGGTGCGGCAGGTGCGTGCCCGGTTTCCGGCCAAGCGCGTCATCGTCGCCCAACCGCCGGGCCGCAACTCGGTGCAACTGGCGAGTGTGGCCACGGCGGCCTTCACCATCAGCGAAACGAAGGTGCGCCAGAGCCAGTTGCCCGCAGCGGTGACCACGGCCAGCGGGTACGTGATCCACCGCCCCGCGCATTGGCGATAGGAGGATATCATGACCCATCACGACATCTTCGACTCGCTGACCCGCAACGCCTTCGATTTCCTGGAGCGCGGTATCGCGGAGTTCGACAAGGCCCCAAAATACTCGGTCATTCACTTCTGCGCAGCGGTCGAGATGCTGCTGAAGGCGCGACTGATGAAAGAACATTGGTCGCTGATCGTCTCCAAGCCCGACCAGGCCAATCTCGCTAAGTTCATGGCCGGGGACTTCATCTCGGTCACGCTGGAGGATTGCAGGGCGCGGATTCGTGATATTGCGGGCGAGGACATCGGTGGCGACGCTTACGCCAGTTTTCGTGCGCTGGCGAATCATCGAAACAAGATGATTCACTTCTTCCACAACGGGCTCGAGAACGACGAAGGCACCAAGGAGCAGATCGTCGCAGAGCATTGTCCCGCCTGGTTCCATTTGCATCGTCTGTTGAGCCGGTGGAACAACTACTTCCGCGACTTCGCTAGCCAAATTGCCCATGCAGATGCAGCGATGCTGAGGCATCGAAATTATTTGAGCGCCAAGTTCGATGCACTCAAGCCGGATCTTGATGCGGCTGTAAAGGCCGGAAATGCCCCGAAGGCGTGTCCTGCCTGCGATTACGTTGCGTTTGATAGTCGAACGGGCGACAGGTACTTGGACGAGATCTGTCGGGTATGTGGGTACGAGCAGCCCTCGCACAAAGCCATTCAACAAGGCCACGAACACTTCACTGCCAGCTGCGCAGATTGCAATGGAGTCGAAACGGTTGTCCAAGCCGGATTTGGCTTCAGGTGCTCAGCTTGTGGCGAGGACTTCGGCGACGCCGCAACCGGTTGTGAGCACTGCGGCGGGATGCTTGCGAACATTCGAGATGACTGACAAATGAAAATCAAAACCCCAAAGAAACTCATCGAAGTCGCGCTGCCGCTCGATGCCATCAACACGGCCGCCGCGCGTGAGAAATCCATCCGTCATGGGCATCCGTCCACCCTGCACCTGTGGTGGGCGCGTCGCCCCTTGGCGGCGGCGCGGGCGGTGATCTTTGCGCAGATGGTCAACGACCCCGGCTACCAGCAGGGCGGCGGCTTTAAGTATGGGGTGAACAAGGAAAAGGCAGCCATCGAACGCGAGCGACTGTTCAAGATCATCGAAGACCTGGTGCAGTGGGAGAACACCAACAACGAGGAAGTGCTGGAGCGTGCCCGTACCGAAATCTGGCGCTCGTGGCGCGAGACCTGTGAGCTAAACAAAAACCACCCGCAGGCTGCCGATCTCTTCAACCCCGACAAACTCCCGGCCTTCCACGACCCCTTCGCGGGCGGCGGTGCGCTCCCCCTGGAAGCCCAGCGCCTGGGGCTGGAAGCCTTCGCCTCCGATCTCAACCCGGTGGCAGTGACCATCAACAAGGCGATGATCGAAATCCCGCCGCGCTTTGCCGGACGCCCACCCGTCGGCCCGCATCTGCCGGGTGAGAAGCAGACCAAGCTGCACGAAGACTGGCGCGGCGCCAAAGGGCTGGCCGAAGACGTGCGCCGCTACGGCGCCTGGATGCGCGACGAGGCGCAACAGCGCATCGGCCACCTCTACCCGCCGATCGAAATCACCCCCGAGATGGCCAAGAGCCGCCCCGACCTCAAGCCCCTCATCGGGCAAAAGCTCACCGTGATTGCATGGCTGTGGGCGCGCACCGTCAAAAGCCCAAACCCCGCCTTCAGCCATGTGGAGGTGCCGCTGGCTTCCACCTTCATTCTCTCCAGCAAATTGGGCAAGGAGGCGTATGTGGAGCCGGTGGTCGAGGGCGACAGCTATCGCTTTTCGGTGAAGGTCGGCAAGCTGCCGGAAGGTGCGAAGAATGGCACCAAGGCCGAAGGACGTGGGGCAAATTTCCGCTGCGTGCTGTCCGATACGCCCATCGGCGGCGACTATATCAAGGCCGAAGGTCAGGCTGGCCGCATGGGGGCACGGCTGATGGCGGTTGTCGCCGAAGGCGTGCGGGGACGCATTTATCTGGCACCGACGGCCGAGCATGAAGCCATTGCGCAGCGGGCACAGCCAGAATGGAAACCATTGGGCGATGTTCCGGCCCGGCTGACGGGAGGCACCTGCGTGCCCTACGGCATGCGGCAGTGGGGCGACCTCTTCACCCCCCGCCAACTGGTGGCGCTGACCACGTTTTCCGATTTGGTGAGCGAGGCCATCGCCAAGGTCAAAACCGACGCCCTGGCCGCCGGCATGCCCGATGACGGCTGCGGACTGGAGACTGGCGGCACAGGCGCCACCGCCTACGCCGAGGCGGTGGGGGTGTATTTGGCGTTTGCGATCAGCAAAGTCGCAAATATTGGCTCATCAATCGCATCCTGGATGAATGATCGAGGCGCTTTTCGAGAAACGTTTGCACGGCAGGCAATTCCGATGGTTTGGGACTTTGCCGAAGCAAACCCGTTTTCTGACGCTGGTGGCAGTTTTCGTGCTGCAATTGACAAAGGCGCAATGTCGGTTCATGACCTTCCGAGGACTAGTACCGGTCACGGCCTTCAGGCTGATGCCCAAACCCAAACCATCAGCGCGAACAAAGTCGTCTCCACCGACCCGCCGTATTACGACAACATCGGCTACGCTGATCTGTCAGATTTTTTCTATGTCTGGCTGCGCCGTAGCCTCAAACCCATCTACCCCAGTCTCTACGCCACGCTGGCCGTGCCCAAGGCCGAGGAGCTGGTGGCCACGCCCTACCGCCATGGCAGCAAGGAAAAGGCGGAAACCTTCTTTCTCGACGGCATGACTCGGGCGCTGCGCAACCTGGCTCAGCAGGCGCACCCGGCCTTTCCGGTCACCATCTACTACGCCTTCAAACAAAGCGAAACCCAAGACGAAGCCGGCACGCACAGCACCGGCTGGGAGACGTTTCTGGATGCCGTGCTGCGCGCGGGCTTTGCCATCACCGGCACCTGGCCAGTGCGAACCGAGGGAGCAGGTCGGATGATTGCAAGCGGCACCAACGCCCTGGCCTCCAGCATCGTGCTCGTCTGCCGCAAGCGCGCCCTCGACGCGCCGACGGTGAGCCGCCGCGAGTTTCTACGCGAACTCAACGCCGCCCTGCCCGAAGCACTGCTGGACATGACCCGTGGTGGTGTCAATTCGCCCGTCGCACCAGTGGACTTGAGCCAAGCCATCATCGGCCCCGGCATGGCGATCTTTTCCCAATACGCCGCCGTGCTAGAAGCGGACGGCACGCCGATGAGTGTGCGCACCGCCTTGCAGCTCATCAATCGTTTCCTCGCCGAAGATGACTTCGACCATGATACTCAGTTCTGCTTGCACTGGTTCGAACAACAGGGCTGGGCCACCGGCAAGTTTGGCGAGGCCGATGTGCTGGCTCGTGCCAAGGGAACGAGCGTCGGTGGTCTGCAGGAATCAGGGGTAGTTGAGAGCGGCGGTGGCAAGCTGCGCCTGTTGCGCTGGGCAGAGCTACCCAAGGACTGGTCACCGGAGACGAATGATCGCACCCCGGTGTGGGAGGCGTTACATCAACTGATCCGCGCCCTCAATCAGGACGGTGAATCTGCCGCTGGTGGACTGCTCGCCCGCATGCCCGCCCAGGCCGAACCGATACGCACACTGGCCTACCGCCTCTACACCCTCTGTGAGCGCAAGGGGTGGGCCGAAGAGGCACGCGCATATAACGAGTTGATCGCTGCCTGGCAGGGCATTGAACAGGCATCGGCGGATGCGGGCATCGTCGGCTCGCAGGTGCAACTAGACATTTGATTGGGGGAAAACAATGAGTCTAAAACCGTGGCGTGAAGTTGCCGTTCCACATGAAGATGTTCTCAAGGGCACATTCCAGCAGGCCGAATTTGCGGCCGACCTGTCGCGCGTGCATGCGGGCACCGCCACTGCTGAATATCAGAACCCGACCCTGTTCTTCCAGCGCACCTTCATCACCGAAGGGATGCGCCTGCTGCTCGACTCCGTGGTCAAGCGCTTGGCGGGCAAGGGTGGCGATCCAGTCATTCAGTTGCAGACTGCTTTTGGTGGCGGCAAGACGCACACGATGCTGGCGGTTTATCACCTCGCGAAGGGGGATGCACAGGCCGGCGATCTGCCGGGCATCCCCGCCATTTTGGATGCTGCCGGAGTGACGGAACTGCCCAGAGCACGGGTTGCCGTGCTGGACGGTATCAAATCTTCCCCCAACCAGCCGGTGGTGCGCGATGGCCAGACGATCCGCACCTTGTGGGGCGATCTGGCCTGGCAGTTGGGCAACGCCGAGGGCTATGCCTTGGTAGGCGACGCTGATGCATCGGGTACCTCGCCGGGCAAGGCTGTGCTGGAGACACTGCTCAACCGTTACGCGCCATGCGTCATCTTGATCGACGAGCTGGTGGCCTACGTTCGCCAATTTGAAGAGAGCAAGACACTGACCGGTGGCAGCTTCGACTCCAACCTGAGTTTTGTGCAGGCACTGACCGAGGCATTGAAAGCCGTGCCGACGGCGGTGGTGCTGGCATCCCTACCGGAATCGGACAAGGAAGCCGGCAGCCAGCGGGGCGTGAAGGCGCTGGAGGCGTTGGCGCATAACTTCGGCCGTGTGCAGGCGCTATGGAAGCCGGTGGGCACTGAGGAGGCGTTCGAGATCGTCCGACGCCGCATGTTCTCCAGCATCAACGACAAACTGGTGGCGGAATCAGTGTGCCGGGCCTTTGCCGACTACTACACGGTCAATAGCGATGATTTCCCGAGCGAAACGCAGGAGAGCCGCTACTTCGACCGGCTGATGCATGCCTACCCGATCCATCCCGAGGTGTTCGACCGCCTGTACGAGGACTGGTCCTCACTCGACAACTTCCAGCGCACCCGGGGCGTGCTGAAGTTGATGGCCAAGGTCATCCATCGTCTGTGGAAGGACGGTAACAATGACTCGCTGATCATGCCCGGCAGCTTGCCGCTGTACGACACCGATGTGCGCAACGAGATGATCTACTACCTGCCGCAGGGCTGGGACCCAGTGGTCGAGCGCGATGTGGACGGCGAGCGGGCAGAAACCACCGAGATTGAGAACCGCGATCCCCGCCTGGGCAGCGTGCAAGCCTGCCGTCGTTCGGCACGGACGATTTTCTTGGGCAGCGCACCGAGCACGGCAAACCAGATGGTGCGCGGCATCGAACTGGAGCGAGTCGCTCTGGGCGTCGCGCAGCCGGGCCAGCAGGTGGGCATCTACAAGGATGCGTTGCGTCGTCTGGGCGACCGCTTGCATTACCTGAACAGCGGCAACAATCGCTTCTGGTTCGATACCCGCCCGAACCTACGTCGGGAGATGGAAGAGCGTAAGCGCCGATTCCAGGAAAAAGAGGATGTTTTCCCCGCTATCCGTGACCAAGTGCAGAGGACCTTCGCCAGCAGCGTGTTCGGCCGCATCCATATCTTCACGCTCAGCAGCGATGTTCCCGACGACTGGCAATTACGCCTCGTGGTGCTGCCGCCCGATGCAGCTTTCACCCACAGCGGCCAGAGTCTCGCCATAGACCGTGCGACCGAAATTCTGAAAAACCGTGGCGATCAACCACGCTTCAAGCAGAACCGCCTGATCTTCCTTGCCGCCGACAACGACAGCGTAAGCCGCCTGAAGGATCAAGTGCGATCGATGCTGGCATGGCATTCCATCGTGGGCGATATCAAGGAGATGAAGCTCAACCTAGACCAGTTCCAGGCACGCCAAGCCGGCAAAAACCTGGAGGATGCCAACGATGCGCTGCGCCGGATGATCCGCGAGACCTACAAGTGGTTGGTCGCGCCCATGCAGCAGGCTCGCCCCGGCAAGGGGCTGTCCGAGATTCAGTGGGAGCACTTTCAGGTTAATCCAGGCGCTCCGAATCTGTCCCAGGAGATCGAGCGTATCCTGAAGGAGAACGAGCTGCTGATCACCGAGTGGGCCCCGATCCATCTGGCCACCATGCTCAAGAGCTGGTTCTGGAAGGATGAGGTCAAGGAAGCTAACGCGCTCAATGTGTGGCAGCAGACTTGCCAACAACTCTACCTGCCGCGCCTCAAGGACGACACGACATTCCTACACACGCTGGCAGCAGGTACCGAAAGCCGGGATTTCTTTGGTTTCGCGCAAGGGAAAGAGGATGATCGGTACATTGGCTTTACGTTTGGCAAGCGCACCTCGCCTTTCCTAGATTCGTCCCTGCTGCTAATCGAGCCGGTGACTGCCGCTGCATATGCCGAATCGCAACGCGTAGCCGAAGAGGCCGCTCGGCAAAAGACGACAGAGACCATACCCGGCACTCCTGGAAATGGAGAATCCCCGCCGAATGACGAACAATCGGCCAAACCGCAGTACCCGACAGGCGGTGGCGCGACCACTCAGTCTGCCAAGAAGCAGTTCTACGGCAGCATCGAACTGGATGCCATCCAGGCCAAGAAGCAGTTCGCCGACTTGGTTGATGAGGTTGTTCTGCAATTCACGTCACGGCCCGGCGTGAAGGTCAAGATCGCCATCGAGATTCAGGCTGAGGCGGCTACCGGGTTCGACGATGGTCTGCAGCGTGTGGTAAAGGAGAACTGCGGTGTACTGCGGTTCAAAAATGCTGAGTTTGAGGGCGGTGAGTAATGGTAGATATTATATAGTTGTCCCCGTTTCCTGGACACAAACTTAAGATCGACAATTCCAACAAACGACCGTTTGTCGGTCAACCCGGACAACTGTCCGAAAATATGTTGTAACTTGAGTTCCCGGAAGATAAGATAGTCGGACGATATGACGGACAACCGGAGTTG
>JABEBW010004836.1_pt1 | contig 11353 bp, 10 predicted proteins | sample 7245961 | NCBI WGS metagenome assembly JABEBW01 (sample SAMN14506364, study PRJNA622280) | hot springs metagenome | biome: hot spring [ENVO:00000051]|acidic hot spring [ENVO:00002120]; feature: spring [ENVO:00000027]|sediment [ENVO:00002007]; material: sediment environment [ENVO:01001048]...
ATTCATAAGCGACTGGAAGACGCAGAGGATAGCTGCAGTCAGGGTCCAGATGAAGGAGGACGGCTCATTTTCGCTTTTCTGCGACATTGATCAGAGCGAGAACTGCGTTCATACTGGCTTTGTGTTTGCGCTGCCCCAGTTTTACAGAATACTGAAGGAAAAGGGAGTTAAACCTAAGATTGGTTAGCTTGTTTTCAAGAACTAACTATGGCATCTATTAGTTCTTGAACTTCTTGTGGAGGATCATTGTCGTGCATCTTTGCAACAGCCAGAAGCACAGATGGATCTTTGCAAACTGGTTCTCCTTTTTTTAAATTTTTACAATCTTCTTTTTTATCTTTATTATTTATCCAGTCCCTACATTCATAATTATTCTGTATTTCTTTATAATCACTATAAAGCTCATACAGATAGCATGCTGTATCATGGTATATTACCTCATTTTGTTTACAGGCCTCTTGGATCTGCCTTTTTCCATACTTTCCAGCCCAAAATAGCATGTCTTGCTTATCTAATTCAGATAATATACTATCTGTTTTTACAGTATTTATATATGCGTCTTCATCGCAGAACACAAAACACTTAATGTTTAGACTATTTAGTATGCTTACATAAGGGTTTAAAGAATATTTACTACCAGCGCTAAGAATAACAATGTATTTGCCTTTATCAGATAACGTTGGGCTGTTTCCAAACCAAACCTCAAGGGCTTCTTCTTCACCTTCTCCCTCAGTAATTACAACAGCATCCGCAAAGAGGCTCTCCAGCAACTTTGTTTCCCTTATAAATTGTTTCTCGATTTTTACTTGTTCCTTTTCTCTATTTTCAAAAAGATTTTTTCCAACGTTAACTATATTACTGCTTCCATGATCCAAGTACATTCTCCACACATTCTCAAGCTCATGCGGATTTATCATGTAAGGCGAATGAGTAATCATTATAACCTGGGCATTGTTGTGATCGGCAATCCTTTTTATGTAATTATATAACTTTTTTTGGAATGGCGGATGCAGGTTTGCTGCCGGCTCATCAAGCAGCAGGACCTTTTCACTTGCCACAGCCACGCTAGCTAGCACTGTCAGGAGCTCAATTGCGCCAGCAGGCGCGTAGTCAAAACTTACCTGCCTTACTGCGTCTCCATTTTTACAATCCTCAAATTCCTCAAGAATGATCTTGGCTGTATCGTTTTCCAGTACAAAGCGTGGCTTCATGTGAAGAAGGCCACACATGGATTTTTGAAGCTCAAGCCAAGCCTCATGCTCATTTTCATTCTCAGAATGCGCAATTTTAAATAGTCTTTTAGTTAATTCTTCCCCTTCAATTGCCCGAATTGTTGGCTCTAGATTTTCCTCCTGTTTTATACCCGTATATTTAAAACTACCTTTCAGAGGCGCTCTTGGATTAGCAAGCAGGACAATATCGAAGTTATACAGGCGAGCCAAAAAATTACCAAGAGAAATAGTGTCTCTTTTCAAATCAAGCCCCATAAATTTCAAGTCGTTCTCAAAATCAAAATAAGTGGTTACAAGCAGTTTCTTAAATGGTTCGTTTATGTTTACATTGTTTCTAATACTTTGAACAATATGATCAATATAATTCTTCGTCATTATGAGTATTCCGTGATTTTTAATGTTTAATTCTTTGTAAGTAATTATAATGTCAGCTAAAGATCTTAACCTTTCATAATTATTTTGTTTGGCTTCCTCTATGATCAATTCACTTAACTCCTTTCCTGTTGTTGAAATACCAGAACTATCAGCAGTTAAAGAGAGACCAGATTCAGGTATTTTTTGATAAAGCACCAAGTGATGGTTATTAAAATTGTAAATGATTTTAGAATCTTGGGTTTCAAATTTACTTGCATTTATATTAAATGTTATTTCAGGCTCACCATCATCAATCAAATTATAACGTTCTTTTAGCAGAAATTCATACATTTTTTTCCTATCATCCTCGCTAGAAATTTTTTCAGGGACCATTGACATAATTGTGAAGATTAAGTAAGCATTTAGTAGTTCCCTATCATGCTTATCAAGCGTGAAACTCACGCTTATATCAAATCCGTCCTCTCCATTCCTAATGTACTTTGTAATGTCCCCAGTAAAGACTCCATTGTTTATAAACACGTTCCCAACAAACTCAAGCAACCTGACAACGTTGGTTTTGCCTGATCCATTGGGACCTACCAAAACAAAATAATTTTGAATTTGTTCCTGCTGGGGCTCTTCATTTTGATTACTATTTTGGTTACTTCCATTATTTTCTTCTTCTTTTTTATTGTCGCTTAGATTTATCTCTATATTCTCAAAGCTGAGAAAATTTGAAGCTTCAATCCTTTTAATTTTCACATTTATTCTTTCCCTTCACATTCTTAAAAATATAACGCCTTGCAGAATACTAAACTGAAGTTGCCTTCATGAAGCTTTTATCTTTTTGAAGCATAAACTTATTTTTTATGCTGTTCTATCCAGGCTACCATGGAGGCGCAGTTTGCGCAAATCAGCGTTATACCGTTGGGCGAAAAGATAATTTCAAGTAACGGAAAGGGAAGATACAAGATTAGCTTGCCTCAATCGCTGAATTCCATATGGAGCGCTCTTCACGGAAAAAAGGTTGAAGTTTTGCTCTCCATTAAAGCCGGGGCTTCAGTTTCTGGAACCATTCCGCTCACAGTTGGAATTTCACGTGCTGGGGCTGGTGGGTTTGTTATCAAGCTCCCCACTTCACTGAGCCTTCTGTGGGAAGAGTTGAACATAAAGAAAATCAGACCAGAAATCCTGATAAGGCTCCCCAGGGCTCCTGTTTCAACAGCTGGAGCAGCCTCCCCCACGCCCTAAGGCTTTAAGTTGTAATAATTTTTTGTTCTTTTGCTTAATCTTATTTTCTGGCTTTTGGAAAGTGGTTTTATGTTTAAAATTTTTAATTATTTTCCCAATATTTAGCAAAATTTTACATTTTTACAGGTATAAAATTAAATTTTTATTAAAAATAGCCCCGGGCGGGACTTGAACCCGCGACCCACAGCTTACAAGGCTGTTGCTCTGCCGACTGAGCTATCGGGGCATAAATAAAACATCCATAAGTTCATATTTAAAAACTTGACTGAGCTCATTATCTGAAAAGGTGTAAATTTCATAGCTTTTTTCGCTTATCGCCCTTTTAAGTGCCCTCATGTGCACACAGCCCTCGGGCTTTCTTCTGAAGTTAAAGTCTTTGCACGTGCAGAAGTGCTCTGTTGTAAAGTGATCTCCAGTTCTCCCAAGCACAATATAAAAGCTCTTGCCAGAGGGCTCAAATACATATTTTTTTACATGCACCCATTCATTTTTGGGCAAAGCCAATATACTACCCTTTGCATTTGTTGCTGGGCGATGAATTAAGCTGGTATAAATGACCGGTGATTTTTGACACCAATTATGAGCCCCTCAATATAACTGCGTTGCCTTATCGTATCCCTTTGCCATCATCCTGGCAAGCTTAAAGCTCCTTCTAATGGTCTTCATTATCAACGGAAACATGTACCTCCTCCTGGTTAAATATCCAAGCCTCAGGTAAAATGCCCTGTAGGCATCTGTGAGCTTTTTTGCCACAAAGTTAGCTGAATAGCCAAACGCTTCATACTTTATCAGCGGGTGAAGCACGGTATAAAGGGACCAATCCTTTGTTGCTATCAACCCCTTTCTGTCAAGATCATAATAAATTGGCGTTCCAGGGAAGGGAGTAAGTATTGAGAACTGGGCATAATCTGAATTTAACTTTACAGAAAATTTAATTGTCTGGTCCATTTCCTCGGGCGTCTCACCGGGAAAGCCGATTATATATGAACATAAAACCCCAACGCTGTACTTCTTCGCCAGGTTCACTGCGGCAGTTGCCTGTTCAAGCTTGATCCCCTTCTGCATCAGATCAAGAACGCGTTGAGAACCAGATTCCACACCGAAGTACATGTTTGTTGTTCCGCCATTTTTAAGGTCCCTCATCAGGTCCTCATTTATCGTGTTAACCCTGCTTGATAGGGAAAGCCTGATGTCGAGCTTTTCTTCAACAATTGCTTTCATAACCTGTGATGCCCTCTTCATGTTAAGGGTAAATGTATCGTCTATGAACTCTATGTCCCTTACATGGTACTTCTCCTGAACTTCTTTTATTTCCTCTATCACGTTCTGAACGCTTCTGGTCCTGTATCTCCTGCCCATCATTTCTGATGATGAGCAGTACTGGCAGCGAAATGTGCACCCCCTTGTTGTCATTATCGGGGCTTCCAGGACCCCCTGCCACCTGTACCTTTCATATGATACAAGGTCCCTTGCTGGGAATGGAACCTGATCAAGGTTTTCAATCATGGGCCTTGGCGGATTCAGCTTCATTTTACCTTCCCTTTTGTAGGCAATCCCCCTGACTTCATCCAGCCCCTTTCCGCTTTCATATGCCCCTATAACGTCTGCCAGTGTTTCCTCTCCCTCGCCCAGCGCAGCTGCATCAACGCCTTCCTGGGAAAGGGCTTCATCTGGCAAAAAAGTTACATGAGGCCCACCTATTATTGTAAGAGCATTTGGCACTGCCCTCTTTATTGCATCAAGCAACCTGTACGCAACGTTAACGGTTGATGTAAACGCGGTCATGCCTATCACCCTTGGTGAAATCGAGCTGACGTAAGAAACCACCTGATCCTTCGTCATGTTCTCCATATCCAGGTCAAGTATCTTTGGCGTGTATCCCTTTGCCCTTGCATAACCAGCAAGGTACATGGAAGCCATGGGTGGACCATGAAGTTCAAGAAGCGTTTTTAACTCTGCGTTCTGCGGGGGATTTATAAGCAGAACATCGACAGAATTCATATGTTCATCCTGAAAATCATGGGATAAAAGCTTTTCCTAAGGTCCACGCGGTTCTTCATTCATGAGATTGAGCTGCCTTATGCTTTCATGGTCAGTCAGGCAAATTAACCTGTCGCCGTTCATCACCCTGAAGTCAGGCGTTACGTATTTTATCATCTCATTGTTCCTCATAATCAGCAGCACATCAACTGGAATATCCTTTAGCTGCATTCCCTCAAGCTTTGAACCGCCCCTTACGCTTATCTGCACTATGTGCCTTCCCGAAATTGCGCTGTCGCCTCCCTGAAGCGCCCCAAGGACGCTTTCTGAAACCACAGAATATGCTGCCACGCTTCCAACCATAAAGTATATTGGAAGGACCACATCAATTCCAGACTCCTTCATTCCTTTCAAAAGCTTGTGATCGTTGTTTACCGATATCACCCTTATGCCCTTTTTCATGAACTTCGCAGTGAGCGCATAAAGCATGTTTGTATCGTCATTTTCCAGAGCAAGGACAACTGCTGACGCGCTGGCTATGTTTGCCTGCGTCAAAACTTCCACCGGGGATTTCAGGTCGCTCAATATAAACGGTATATTCAGCTTCTGAAGCTCACTTACATTGCTTTTTTCCCTTGTCACTGCGCAGAACCTGTAGTTCATTTCGATTAGCCTCTGAGCAACGTATCTGCCTATCTGGGTATATCCAATTATTACAACATGATCTTTCATCCTCTGTATTCTGAGCTTATCAACATCCTCTGTCCAAAGCTCCCTTTTAACAACGCTTGTAACAACTCCCTGAACCATCGATGCTGCGGATCCAACGCTTACGATCATTATCACTATCAGGAGCACCTTTTCCAGATCTGGCATGGTATTTAGAGGAGGGGCATAGAAGCCTATTGTTGATATTGTTGAAACTGAAGCAACTATTGCAGTTAGAGGATCAAGCGCCTGATATATCATGTACACGGCTGCTCCAAACGAGATCATTGCTGACAGCAGGAGCAACTGCTTCCATATGTGCCTTAGCACAGAATAAGGCTGAAACAGCAGGCTGTCTATAAAATCGTATATTCTATCTGCCCTTGTATCCTTGTACTTATTATAATCGCTCAACGATGCAGCCTCATCTTTTAAAAGTATAAATCTTTCTAGCCTATCAAATTAAATGGATGCAGCCATGCCGCACGAGCATTGCCTTCCTAGTTGAAAAATTAATCATGTGATCGGGGAAAAGCATATGAAAGAATTCAGCTATGCAAAAACCCTTAAAGCTTTAGAGGAACAGTTGATGGCATTGAATCAGCTCAACCTGATAATGGTTGCAAAGGGCTTTAGGACCTTCATATTTGGCGCGGTTAGCGTCATGACCCCGATATACCTTGCTGCGCTTGGGTATTCCCCGTTTTACGTTGGGCTTGGCCTGTTCATGATTGTCTCTGGCAACGTTATGTCAAACCTGCTTCTGACCTGGTACGGAAATGCGTTTGGAAGAAAAAAGTTCCTTTTGATCTTCAGTGCCCTGATGCTTATTTCAGGGTTGTTGTTGTTTTTAACAACGATCATTTGGCTGATGTTTTTGGCCCTCTTCCTTGGAAACATAAGCACAACTGGCACTGAAGCTGGGCCATTTCAATCCATAGAAACCGGCATAATGCCATCGATGGTATCTGAATCAAGGAGGGGAAGGACATTTGGCGTTTATAATTTGATAGGATACAGCGCTTCGTCCCTTGGTGCCCTCGCTTCGTCCCTGCCATCATATTTCAGGGAAACCATGATTGCGTTTAAGAGCGTGTATCTGGCATATGCCCTGGTTGGCCTGCTGCTGTTTGCGGTGTACTTGGGCCTCAAAAACATTGAAGCTTCAGGGAGAAAGCCAGGGCTTGGCCACATGACCATGAGCGGCCTGAATGACCTGAAAAAGCTTTCATTGCTGTTTTCAATTGACGCATTTGGAGGGGGCTTTGTGACTCAATCAATAATGTCCTACTGGTTCTACCTTGCATATCACGTAACGCTGAAGGACCTGGGCGCAATATTTATGGCCGTCAACATCATTACTGCGCTATCAATCCTTGCAGCTCCATTTGTAGCTGAGAGGATAGGGAACCTGAGAACAATGGTTTTCACCCATTTGATTTCAAGCGCGTTTCTGATTATGATACCGTTTGCGGGATCGCTTGCGGGCAGCCTCCTCTTCCTTTTCCTCAGGCAGAGCACATCTCAGATGGACGTTCCGACCAGGCAGGCTTTTATGGCAAACATATTTAATGAAAACGAAAGGGTGTCTGCCAACGCTGTAACCAATACGTTCAGAAGCATGAGTTCATTGCCTGGATCTCCCATAGTTGGGCTGGCGTTATCTTCTTCCCTGCTTTTCATACCATATATAGTTGGTGGGGGAGCGAAGGCATTATACGATGCTTCCATATTCCTTTCTTATAGAAAAAGAACCAGCTAAAGTTTTATATATGTCACTCTGAATTTCATCTTCATGTCACTTGGAACACCTGAACTGGTTGATTTTGAAGAGGAGGGCGGAGAGCACTGGATCACTTTAAAGCTAAAGGATGGGGCTATAATCAAGGTAAAAACTGAAATAGCTGGCGTGCTTAAAATGGGGAACGACCCTAATACTGGAATACCCGTTTATGCTGTGCAGGCTACAAATGTCATAAGGCTGGTAAATGTGCCAAAGGACCTCATAAAGAGAAAGCAACCTGGCGAAACCTATGGCTGATGGCATCCTCAAAGTGCACAATTTAACCGTAAAGTACGCTGAAAAGGTTGCTGTAAACGGCCTCAGCTTTAATATAGATGGCGGGGAAATATATGGGCTTCTTGGCCCAAATGGCGCAGGAAAAACTTCAACTATTAAAGCGATTCTTGGGCTTGTAAAGTACACAGGAGAAATTGACATACTTGGGCTGGGGCCTCCCTCTTCAAAAGTTATGAACAACATTGGGGTTGTCATGGAGAATCCTGCGCTGCTTGAAGCCCTTACACCCAGAGAATTTCTTGAATTTGCAGGCTCAGTAAGGGGGTCATTCGACCAGAAGAGGGTCGACGCGCTGATAGACGCGTTTGAGCTCAGGGAATACATGGACATGCCAATGGCATCTCTTTCTGCGGGCAACAAGCAGAAGGTTGCAGTGGTTTCTGCTTTGATGCACAGGCCTAAAATGCTTCTCCTTGATGAGCCATTTAATGCCCTTGACGTAAAATCTGTGAGAATATTGAAGGAACTCATACAGAGGCACGTTGATGAAGGCGGGGCTGTTTTATTTTCAACCCATATAATGGAGGTTGCGGAAAAGATATGCACAAGGATAGGCATAATAAGCGCCGGCAGGATAATGGTTGAAGGAACCCTGAATGAAATAGAAAAACAGGCAAACGCTGGAAATCTGGAAGATGCCTTCCTTAAAACAATACATGCCGATGAACAGATAAAGTCGCTGCTGGAAGGGCTTTAGGCTATGTACAGCGTCAGGAAGGTTGCATCCATAGTATATAAGGAGCTGCTTTTTCAGGGATATACAGCGTCCAGGCTATCAGGAATGAGGCCTCCAAATGCCCTTTCCGCCATAAGGGCCTCCAGGTGGAACAAGGTAATACTCAGCGCCACGTATGGCGGAATTCTTGCAGCAATGAGCTTCATTTCATATGTAATCGGCAGACCGTATTCAAGCTCACTTGAAGCCTTTGTATGGTCATTCTTTATGGTTACGGTTTCGTCCCTCAACATGTCCTTTGCAACGCAGCAATCAGGGTACATAAAGGACCTGCTGCTGACGCTATCGGTTAACGAGGGTGACTTTTCAAGGATAGCAACCCTTTCGTTTTTCATGACGATGGACTTTCCAGTGTACAGCGCAATAATAGTGACGGCGCTGATCTCGCTGTACTTTGGAGGATTCCCGTACTCATTTATGGGCTCAATCCAGGGCATAGCCCTTGGCATAGCTACATCCTCAGCGTTTGTTTTTGTTGGCAGCAAGGGGGCAAGCAGGCCAAGGTTAAGGTCCATTTTCAGGATCATTTCAATATTGCCCCTGATGGTTGTCATCCTGTTCAGCAGCTATATAATACAGATCAGCCCATCAACAATAAATCATGCATTTTCGCTTTTGCCAATAACCAGCACATTCTTTGGAGGGGAAGGGATCATTTACTCAATTGTAACTGTAATTTACACGATAATATTTATCGCGCTTGCCGCATTTCTCTTTCTGAAGGCCAGTGGCCTGATACTTTCAACGCAGGAAATTTATACAGCATCACGGGGTAGGGCATCCCGCGGATTTAAAATAAGGGGCAGCATCGGAGCCATTCTCAGGGTGGACCTGGTTCAATCGTTCAGGTCCAGGATAGCGGGAATATGGGCGCTTCCCTTTGGCTACCTGATAGCCGCAATTGCTTCAGCGTTCTCAAACGGCTCATACATAACAAGCAATACATTCATATTCATTATTTCATACCCATTAATCCTTGGAGTGATGCTGTCATTCTTACCATATGCTCTGTACCTAAGCGAGATTCGTGGAGCAATAGCGTTCAGGTTACTGCCAATATCTCCAATAAAAAACCTCATGAGCAAGGAAGCAATAGCTATATCAGCTTATTATGTTGCTGAAGTGCCCATGATGCTGCTGCTCATAGCTTACAGGGCAAGCTCCATTTCACTTTTCCCTCTGATCCTGGGATTTGGGCCTCTTTTTGCCTCAACAGCATTCATGGCAATATTCTTTGAAAAGACTGTAAAGGAAGGAGGTGCCCTTTCAACTCTCTACACCATAGTATATGGAATTGTAACCCTGATAATTGAGGCAATACCACTCGGGTCGTTTATAGTTCTGTACATTTTAATGCACAGCTATATTTACCCATCAGTTGTAATGCTGGGCATCTCGCTAGTGGAGGCTGCAATAATGATGGTGCCACTTTCTAAAAAATAAAAAAGGAACCTTTAATCTAAACTTTAGCTGCATCTTCCAGGCTTTTCTTCTTTAGCTCTGGACCCACTATTATTTCTGCTACAGCTCCAATCAACATGACGATGCCAGTTATAACGAATATTGGAAGTAGCCCTGATAAAGTTCCCACATATGCTGCAAGAGCAAATGGCGCTATGATTCCTCCTAGTCTCCCAAATCCCACTGCAGTTCCCATTGCAGATCCCCTGGCTTTGGTTGGAAACATTTCACCTATCTGTGGATAAAGCACGCCCGCTGCAGCATAAACAAAGAAGTACAGGATAACCAGCAGCACCAGAAAAGCGGCAAAAGGTATTGACCTAACTATGATGCCTATTACTATTGACAGCAAGCCCCCAATGCCATAGGAGAGGGCTATTGCAGGCCTCCTTCCTATTACATCCAGTGCCCATGACATCACAAATACTCCAACCACTCCTGCACCAGTTATTGCCGCAAGAAGCAGCGCAACTTTTGAGCTTGGGAAAAGGAACACCTTCACAAGAATCAGTGATATTACAGAAAACGCTGAATAATAAGGCCATGTTTCTGTAAAATTAAGGATCCACGCAAGTATTAGCCTATTTCTGTATGTAGTGAACAGCCTCCTGTAACCACCTGCCTCTGACCCCTTGCTGAAGTCCAGCTCTATTGGCTTTACAGCTTCCAGCTTGATGCCTTTTCTTTCGGCCCTCTCTTCCACAGATCTTGCTATTTTTTCAGCCTCAGCAGTTTTCCCCTTCGATAACAGGTACCTTGGTGATTCAGGCAACCCTATTCTTCCTATATAAATTGCTACTGCTATGATTACACCAACAAGAAATGCTACTCCAACAGCTGATGAAACTGGAAGCACTGACAGCAATGCTGCTGCCACCAGTGATGCTATTACGCCTCCAAGGTCAAACAGCACCGCGTTTCCAGTTCCAGTGAAGAAGCCCCTTATCCTTGCTGGCGTGAATTCCTGAAGCGCAGATATTGAAGCGCCAAACTCTCCGCCCACTCCAAATCCGGTAACTGCCCTCAATATAACCAAGCTGTAGTAGTCCAGGCCATGCACTATGAACAATATTCCAACCAGCACGTCACCAGCCATTATTATAGCAAGGCTGGTCATAAAAAGCAGCTTCCTGCCCCTGGTGTCTGCTAAGTGACCAAGTATCACTGCGCCAAAAAGTTCACCCACCAGGAATATCGGCGTTATCGAAAGCGTTGCAATTGTGGACAAATGCAGGATCTTTTCTATAGCTCCAAGCTGGGTGCCAGCTACGCTAACACTGAATCCTTCAAGGAAGAGCCCACTCCCGAGTATCAGCAGTATATAATAGTGCCATGAAGTTAAAGGAACTCTGTCAAGCCTGGGTGGAACATCTGAAACAACCTTTTCAACTGGTTTTTCCTCTGCCATCGTTGTAATTGTGGTATACCAAAGGACATATGTCACCCCCCGACGCATGAAGGTGATAAGATATGATAACCATCATGCGAGGGGAGGTGTATCTGGAAGAAGAGCACATCCAGTTAATAAAGGATGAGGAGGAGTACGTGAAA
>JABEBW010004509.1_pt1 | contig 11289 bp, 8 predicted proteins | sample 7245961 | NCBI WGS metagenome assembly JABEBW01 (sample SAMN14506364, study PRJNA622280) | hot springs metagenome | biome: hot spring [ENVO:00000051]|acidic hot spring [ENVO:00002120]; feature: spring [ENVO:00000027]|sediment [ENVO:00002007]; material: sediment environment [ENVO:01001048]...
CGCCGTTACTTCCCTGGAACAAGCCCGCGCCACTGCCCAAAAACAGCAGCTCTATCTGGAAACCATCAGCCGCCCCAACTTGCCCGACGCCCCCCAGCGACCCAAACGGATGGAAGATATCCTGGCGGTTTTTATCGTTTCCCTCATGGTATGGGGGGTATTGAGCATTCTCTATGCCGGGATCAAGGAGCACCATGAGCGCTAGTAGCAGCCAGGAGACCTTTTGGTTTCAGTTACGCCTGCAACTGAGAGTCATCTGGGCCCTGATGCTGCGGGAAACCGTCACTCGATTCGGTCGAGAAGGTCTTGGGATGCTCTGGATGATTGCAGAGCCAGCGTTATTTGTCATTGGGGTGATGATCATCTTTTCCTTTATCGACACTGGTTATCCCTATGGAATTAGTCCCGCCGAATGGTTAGCAGTGAGTTACCCTACCTTATTGTTTTGGCGTAATGGCACCGGCAGAGTCACCAAGGCCATCGAAGTTAACCGAGCACTGCTCCACCATCAGCCCATACGTCCCATGGATATTATCTACGCCCGAATCCTGCTTGAGTTTTCCAGTGCCATGGGAGTATTTTTGTTCCTCTTTCCGATCTTTATCGCTATAGGTATATGCCATTTACCCGCAAGCGTATATACCATGGCCATTGGTTATCTGTTGATAATCTGGTTTTCCTTTAGTTTTGTACTCATCATGGCAGGATTGGCGGAGATTAGCGAGACCATAGATAAAACATCGCACATCATTCTCTACTTGATGCTTCCTTTTAGCGGGGTTTTTTTTCCAACATTCCTGGTACCACAACCGTACCGTGACTACCTGCTATATTTTCCCCTGATTGATGCTGTAGATTATTTTCATCACGGTTACTTTGGCGCAACGGTACCCAGCTATTACCACTTAGGTTATACCGTTGTAGTACTGCTAGCGATGACCGTTTTTGGGTTGGCCATATCGGGGTTAGCCATTCAAAGGGTAAGGGCATCCTGATCATGACTTGGGTTCCTATGCACAAAATTTTGGAGATGTGATGCTCATGCGGGCCCTGGGTCATATTGAAAATGAGTTCTATATAGATATCGGCGCTCAACACCCCATCATTGATTCCGTAAGTAAAGCCTTCTATGAGAAAGGGCGGCAGGGAATAGATGTGGAGCCCGTAGCGGCCTATGCAGAACTCCTTCGAAAAGATAGTCCCAAGGATACAGTCATACAATCTTTGATTGGTGGCAACTCTACTGGAGCAGTCGAATTCTTCACAATACCAGAAACCGGGCTATCTACCGCCCTCCAAAGCAATTGCCGCCAGGCGCGAAGCGGCTGGATTTCAGATAGTATCGGAACAGGTAAATACTTTATCTTTTGTAGCCCTTTTCGGATGGCAGACAATCGACCCATCCATTGGTTAAAGATTGATGTGGAGGGATTTGAACAGACGGTACTCAAGAGCTGGGGTCGCCATCCTGCAAGGCCATGGATCGTCGTGATAGAAAGCACATTACACCTCACACAGGAACCTTGCTACGAGATTTGGGAACCGCTACTCCTCCGACGATGGTACAGTTTTGTGTACTTAGATGGACTTAATCGTTTCTATATTCACAAATCCCAAGTTGCCCTAAGAAAAGCATTTGATCATGGCACCTGCGTCTTTGACGATTTCAGGCTGAGTGACCTTGCTTCAGCACCGTTCTATAAGCCTACTGTAATGACTAATTAGAGAAATCTTACATGCAAGACAACTGGAAATTGGATAAAATTTTTCAGAACAATGAAGTAGAATTTATCAATGCTTGTTTCCTGGCTCTTCTCGGCCGAGCACCAGACCAAGATGGTCTTCATTATTATCTGGGACGGCTCAACGCCGGCTACGGCAAGCGCGGCATCTTGGCACAAATTGCCAGATCTCCTGAACGCACCAATCGTGAAACACATCTTTTGGCCATCTCGGATGATGCTTCTTTCCTGACGGCTACCTATCATGCCCTGCTCGGCCGATCACCAGACCCAGATGTTCTCCAGAACTATATAAATGCTTTACGGCAAGGCCGTGAACGCCACCAGATTATTCAGGAAATTCAAGAGTCGCCTGAAGCTCAAAAGCGAGCATCCGAACTAGCTAGCCTTAATGCTGAAATTAACTCCTTAGTTGAAGAGGAGCGAAAAGCGCAGCATTGGTTTTGGCGTTGGTTTACGCGAGGTGTTCGGCTTGAACGCCAACTTAATCGGCTTGAATTGGAATTAGGGCGGCTGCAAGCAACGAGCGCGTCGACCAATACAGACCTGCAAGCCAAGCTGAGCCAATTAGAAAAAAGATTAGCAAAAAACCTAGCCCAAGTTGCGCTGCGGATGGCGGAGGATGCTCGCCCTAGTACATCGCAAGCGTTGACCATGCTCTCCCCCCAGGCGCAGCGGATGTATCGCCGTTTGCTGGCAGCAAAAAAACAATAAGAAGGAGGTGTTAAGAATGCGCATCGTCATCGATTTACAAGGCGCTCAAGCGGCCAGCCGCCACCGTGGCATTGGCCAATTTTCTCTGCAGTTTGCCCAAGCGATAGTGCGCAACGGCGGTAATCACGAATGGTTCATCGCTTTGAACGCCGCCTTTGCTGACACCATCGAGCCCATCCGCGCCGCCTTTGAAGGAATTTTGTCACAGGAGCGCATCGCAGTGTGGGAAGCACCTGGCCCGGTATCGGGTATTGATCCTAGTAATAGGGCTCGCTGCCGCACCGCCGAACGGGTGCGTGAAGCTTTTATATCTTCCTTACGACCGGACTGGCTATTAGTAACAAGTCTATTTGAAAGTCACGGCTTCAGCAATGAAGCTATTAGCAGCATTGGTTTGCATACACCTCTCCCAACGGCTGTGGTGTTGTACGACCTAATCCCACTAATTTACCCCCACATTTATCTTGGCGATCCAGTAATCGAAGCGTGGTTCTTGGAAAAAATTGATCACTTACGCCGCGCAAAACTATTGCTGTCAATTTCTAAATCCTCGGGTCACGAGGCAATCGAATACCTTAACTTTGATCCCGCCGCCATAGCGCCTATCGGAACCGACTGCGACGCGCGTTTCCAGCCAATCAGTTTGTCTGAGAAGATGCGGACGCACCTGCGCGCAGCATACGGGATAGAGCGCCCGTTTATCATGTACACCGGGGGAATCGATCACCGAAAGAACATCGAAGGTCTGATCCGTGCTTATGCTGCCCTGCCAAAAGTCCTGCGGCATCGCCACCAACTGGCGGTGGTATGTGCGATACAAGCTGTTGAGCGGAAACGTTTGCTTTCGCTGGCTTATAAAGTAGGGCTAATCGAGGGAGAACTCATCCTGACCGGTTTCGTCTCGGATGAGGATTTGCTCGCTCTTTACAACGCCTGCACGCTTTTCGTTTTTCCCTCCTGGCACGAAGGCTTTGGACTCCCGGTGCTAGAGGCGATGCGCTGCGGCAAAGCAGTGCTTGCAGCTAACAGCTCAAGTCTGCCCGAGGTGGTGGGCCGGGAGGATGCTCTGTTCAATCCTTTCGATGAGCACGCGATGACGGCGATGATTGAACGGGCACTGACAGATGATGCCTTCCGGCACGACCTGGAACAACATGCACTCCAGCAAAGCCAGCGCTTCAGTTGGGACGAAACCGCGCGGCGCGCGCTGGCGGCGCTGGAGGCTGCTGCCCCGCACGCGACCATTGCGCCGCCCGCGCTTATACCGGCGCCTCGCCGACGCAAACTTGCTTATGTCTCGCCGCTGCCTCCTGAAAAAACAGGAATTGCCGACTACAGCGCTGAGCTCATCCCCGAACTCACCCGCTGGTACGAGGTAGAGGTCGTCGTCGACCAGCACGAAGTTGCCGATCCTTTTATCCGCGCCAATTGCCCGATCCGCACCGTGGAAGAATTCAGCGCCCGCGCCTCCCGGTACGACCGGGTGCTCTACCACTTTGGTAACCCCGTCTTCCACGAACACATGTTCCAGCTGCTGGAAGAGATCCCCGGCGTGGTAGTGCTGCACGACTTTTTCCTCTCCAGCATCCAAGAGTATCAGGATGCACATGGCTTCGCACCCAACGCTTGGGAGCGAGAGCTATTGGAGTCGCACGGCTACCATGCCGTACGAGAGCAATTCACGGTTCCTGACACTGCGAAAGTGATTTCGCGTTATCCAGCCAATCTGCCAGTGCTGCAATGCGCGCTGGGCGTCATCGTGCACAGTGTCTATTCGCGCAGGCTCGCCCGCCAGTGGTACGGCGACGCCGCTGGCGCCGACTGGACGGTCATCCCCCTTTTGCGTACACCGACGTTGGCTACAAACCGGAAGGCTGCGCGCGCCACGCTGGGACTTGCGGAAGACGATCTGCTGGTTTGCTCCTTTGGTTTGCTAGCACCGACAAAACTCAACCACCGCCTACTCGAAGCCTGGCTGGCCTCGCCCTTAGCGATGGATACCAAAGCCCACCTCGTCTTTGTCGGCGAAAACCACGGCGGCGACTATGGGCAAACTCTTCTGCGCCGTATTCGCGAAAGCAACGCTGCCGAGCGCATCCGCATCACCGGCTGGGCGGATGTTGAGACTTTCCGTCAGTACCTTGCGGCCGCCGACATCGGCGTGCAGTTGCGCACCCTCTCGCGCGGCGAAACATCCGGCACTGTACTCGATTGCATGAATTATGGTCTTGCGACCATCGTAAACGCTAATGGCAGCTTCGCCGATCTCGACCCACAAGGGGTGTGGATGCTGCCGGATGAATTTTCGGATGAAGAGCTGACCGAGGCGCTCACGACGCTGGCGCGTGACCCTGAGCGCCGCCGCGCATTGGGCGAACGGGCTAGAGAAATCATCCGCACCCGCCACGCCCCGCGCCGCTGTGCCGAGCAGTATTTTGAGGCCATTGAAAGCATCTACCAGCGCGCTGAGGCAGGCTTGCCGGGCCTGTTAGCGGGCTTGGTGGATCAGCCACTTCCCCAAGAGGAATGGCCGCGCATTGCGACAAGTCTCGCGCGCAATTTTCCGCCTAAGCCACGTCGGCGGCAGGTGTTGGTAGATGTTTCGGAGTTGGTACAGCGCGACGCCAAAAGCGGTATCCAACGCGTGGTGCGTGCCATCCTGCGGGAGTGGCTGGATAACCCACCAGAAGGCTTTCAAGTGGAGCCGGTGTACGCGACGGCGGATGCGCCAGGCTATCGCTATGCAAGGCGCTGGACCAGCCGCTTTCTGGGCATACCTGAAGAGTGGGCCGAAGACGCCCCGGCCGAAGCTTGGGCGGGCGACCTGTTTGTCGGGCTTGATTTGCAACCCCATGTGGTTCCCGCCCAATCAACTTTCTTGCACGACTGGCATATCCGGGGTATTAGGGTGTGCTTCATTGTCTATGACCTACTGCCCGTCTTGCTGCCTCAGGTTTTATTCCCAGAAGGCGCACAAACCGCGCACCAAAACTGGCTAACCGCCATCAGTCACTTCGACGCTGTAGTGGCCATCTCGCGCACGGTTGCCGATGAGATGGAGGAATGGTTGTGCACTTTTGGGCCCCAGCGCGAAAGAGCCCTATCAATAGGCTGGTTTCACTTGGGAGCAGATGTGCACCAGTCAATGCCGACAACTGGACTGCCCCAAGATGCTCAGAAGGTTCTTTCACAGCTTATTAGTAGAGCTACTTTTCTGATGGTAGGTACGGTCGAGCCGCGGAAAGGTATTGCGCAGACGCTAGGGGCTTTTGAGCTTCTCTGGGCCGAAGGCATAGATGTCAATCTTGTGATCGTGGGCAAACAGGGTTGGTTGGTTGAAGCGCTGATAGATAAGCTAAGTACTCACCACGAGGACGGCAATCGCCTGTTCTGGTTGGATGGCATTAGCGACGAGTTTCTCGAGAAAGTCTACGCCGCCTCGACCTGCCTCATCGCCGCGAGTTACGGCGAAGGCTTTGGTCTGCCCCTCATCGAAGCTGCGCAGCACAAGCTCCCCATCATCGCGCGAGACATTTCAGTGTTTCGCGAGGTAGCGGGCGATCATGCGTTCTACTTTGAAGACAGCCGCGATCCCGCCGTGATCGCTCAAGCAGTGCGCGCCTGGCTAGCCCTACACCACGCCGGTTCGGCACCCTCACCGCAGGGACTTCCCTGGCTCACCTGGAAGCAAAGCGCAGAGTGCTTGCTGGAGATCTTGCTGGGGCAAGCCAAGCCCTACAAAACCTGGCTACCCGATCCTACGGGTGTGATGCGCTTATGGGGCAATGATCTTCGGCTGCATACCCAGGTCGGCGAGCGGTACGGCCGCGGGATGCGAACGACAGAGCAATCAGGCTTCCTAGTCTTTGGCCTATATGCATCCCTACTGGCTGGGAGCTATCGCTTGACAATGTATGGCACTGCAGCCAGATTCACGGGCGGTGAATGGGTGGATGTCGTTTGCAAGAAGGGGGAGCAGCGTCTATTGCATCAAGCGTTGAACGGAATGAGTGTAGGCAGTTGGCAATTCGAGGATTTCTTTACGCTGGAATTTCCAGTCAGCGATATCGAATTCCGGCTGTGGGTGGAAGAAGGGAGTGAATTGACGCTGGATCGCGTAACTCTCATGATAGATTCAGCGGGCAAAATTACCTAAAGTAGAAGTCAGGTAATTTATAATGAGGGGAATGTGAAATGGAAAAGAATTGTGTGATTTTCTACTTTTCAACAAAAAATAATTTCTCGAGGATTTCGTCTTCTATTGAAAAACAGAAGAAATTTCCTAACGCTTTGGATGGATTTGTTTTATGCTTGGCAACTGATGTAAGCGCAGATGAAATACCTAGCAATATACGTGATTTCTTTCATTTCACCAGTAGTTGCAACCCTTGGATAAAAGAAAGTAATGATAAATTATTATTTTCATTTTCTAAACTACGCAATGCTGCCATAGATTTCGCTGTATTAAAAAAATTTAACGGCATGTTTTTTTGTGATTCAGATACAATTATCGCTAGATTGAGCCTCGCGGAAAATTTGGATTTTGGAACTCCATCCGTATACTGGCAGAGAGAACAAGATGAGCCTATTGAAAAATCGGCTTTGAATATCATCTCTGAGAAAAAACCTTTCAGCGATGGAAACTCATGGTTTTATCTGTCAAGTTCTGCAATGAATGAATTTCGTTTCAATGAGCGTATTATTGGTTACGGATATGAAGACATTGAGTTTGCGGTGAGGGTGGCGTCAAAATATTCGTTTCTTCAAAATACTTGCGGGATCGTCATTCATAACTATCATACACATGATGAACGAAGGATCGATGAGAATCGTTTTGCCCATAACAAGAGAATTCTCGATGCCACTGCTTATCTCTTGCATCTGGGTTACAGCGTAACAAATCAATCAATAGATGTATTTACTGCGAATCACCCGCATTGGAGAGATGATATCATTTTTGATTTTACGTGCGGACTTTTTTTTAGAAAAACTATTGGGGATAGTGGGAGTTTCTCGTATGATGCGGGAAGTTTCTACCTTACATGGGACAATAATTCTTGGCTGCCCGAGAGATTTATTATGGTTAATGATGAATTGCATTTTTCGAACGGGAGGAATCAATGAAGGCGATAATTACCGGCGTTACTGGGCAAGACGGCGCTTATTTAACAAAGCTACTGCTCGATAAAGGATATGAGGTCTGGGGCACATATCGACGCACTGCATCTATCAACTTTTGGCGGTTGGAGGAGGTGGGCGTGCTTGATAACAAGAAGTTGCATTTGGCCGAGTTTGACCTAACTGACTTAGGCTCCGCCATTCGCTTATTAGAAAATAGCCAGGCCACAGAGGTTTATAATCTGGCCGCACAAAGCTTTGTCGGCGTGAGCTTCGACCAGCCGCAGACCACTGCGCAGATCACCGGAGTTGGTGCGCTAAATCTGTTGGAAGCCATACGCATCGTCAACCCCAAAATTCGCTTCTACCAGGCCAGCACGTCGGAAATGTTCGGCAAGGTGCAGACTATTCCGCAGACGGAAGACACGCCGTTTTACCCGCGCAGTCCCTACGGCGTGGCCAAGCTCTATGCCCACTGGATGACGGTCAACTACCGCGAGAGCTATGGCATTTTTGCGAGCAGCGGCATTCTGTTCAACCACGAAAGCCCCCTACGCGGCCGCGAGTTCGTGACACGAAAAATCACCGACACCATCGCCAAGATCAAGCTCGGCAAGCAGGATGTGCTGGAACTTGGCAATCTCGACGCCAAGCGCGACTGGGGTTATGCTGAAGAGTACGTGGAAGGGATGTGGCGTATGCTGCAGTCCGACGAACCAGACACTTATGTGTTGGCTACCAACCGTACGGAAACGGTGCGGGACTTCGTCAACATGGCCGCCAAGGCCGCCGGCTTCGATCTAGCGTTCGAGGGCCGCGGTGCGGATGAGGTTGGCATCGATCAATCCAGTGGCAGGGTATTGGTGCGCATTAACCCGCGGTACTATCGGCCAGCCGAGGTCGATCTACTTATTGGCAATCCTGCCAAGGCAAAAGCAAAACTTGGTTGGGAAGCCAAAACCACACTGGAAGATCTCTGCACCATGATGATCGAAACAGACATTCGACGCCACGAACAAGGATGGTCGATATAACAAATAGACAACAGCCACACGTCGCCACTACTAACGATCTTACGACAACGGCTTTACATTGCGTGACGATGACAAGCCACACCTTGGCGAGAGTTTTCGAAAAGTTCGGTAAAAAAGGAGGGGCACCTTGAAAGCATTAATTACTGGCGTTGCTGGCTTTACCGGACGCTATCTGGCCGAGGAGCTGGAAGGAGCAGGTTATGAGGTGTTTGGTCTCACCCATCGTGAGTCATCTGCTTCGTTACCTTCCCTTTCTCGTGTTTTTGTTGGTGACTTGAACAACCCGGAACAACTTCGTCAGATCATTAAATTGATAACGCCTGATGTCCTTGTGCATTTGGCTGCTGTTTCCTTCGTAGCCCATCAAGATGCGGATACACTATATCGGACCAATCTGCTGGGAACTCGGCATCTCCTGGAATCGCTGCTGCACGAGTCCGCCCCCCTCAAGGCTGTATTGATCGCTAGCAGTGCAAATATTTATGGTAACGCAAACGCTGGATCGCTTGATGAATTAACTACACCGAATCCAGCTAACGACTATGCCATAAGCAAGTTGGCAATGGAATATTTGGCCAAACTTTATGTTGGCCGATTACCGCTAGTTATCGTCCGCCCATTTAATTATACAGGCGTGGGTCAGGCCGAGCATTTTTTGATCCCAAAAATTGTCGCTCATGCACGCCATCAATTTGCTTCTATTGAGTTAGGAAATCTTGATATAGCACGAGATTTTTCTGACGTACGCATGGTGGTAAACTGTTACCGTAAGTTGCTAGAAACACCTGCCGCCATTGGCGGCACCTTTAATGTTTGCTCGGGCAAAATTTATACCCTTCAGGAAATTATAAAAATGGTGAATAAAATTTCCGGGAATAATCTGGAAGTGCGCATTAACCCAGCCTTTGTAAGAGAAAACGAAGTAAAAGTTTTGATGGGAGATCGAACTTACCTGGAATCAGTAATTGGGCAGATCAACGATATTCCTCTGGAGGACACGCTACGTTGGATGTTGAGTGATGGGCGTGCTTCATGAAGGTGAAAATTGAAATGGAAACTGGTTCTACAAGCGTATCAATTATGATGAAATCACTTTCCCTAAAAGGTATCAGCAAATCCTTCCCTATCCATCACGGTCGGGAAATGCGTATCGTATTGGATAATATCAGTCTGGAAGTTAAGCCAGGGGAACGCTGGGGTATCATGGGTCCCAATGGCGCCGGAAAATCCACCTTAATCCAGATCGTGAGTGGTTCCCTCAAGGCGGATCACGGCACTATCGAAAAGGGCATGACCGTTTCCTGGCCCTTGGCCTTTGGTGGTGCATTTCAGGGTTCTCTCACAGGTCGGGACAATGCCCGCCTCATCGCTCGAGTCTATGGAGCAGACATCCAGGAAACCATTGCCAAGGTCGAGGAGTTCGCTGAGCTCGGCGCCTATCTGGATGAGCCGGTCAAGACCTACTCCTCTGGCATGAACTCCCGTCTGAGCTTTGCCCTCAGTATGGCCATTGATTTCGACTGCTTCCTAGTGGATGAGGTCATTTCTGTCGGTGACTCGCGTTTCAATCGTCGTTGCGAAGAGGAACTCAAGCGTCGCGAGCACAAGGCCATGCTCCTGGTTTCCCACCACACCGATCTCATTCGTAACAACTGTGATCATGCCGCCTTTCTCAAGGATGGTAAACTGCACTTTTTCGATAGTGTCGAGGAAGCCATCCGCGTCTATGAATCCATGTGAGCTTTTAGTCTCTCTGCTATGAAAGATTGGCTGCGCGCGCGCTTTCTTTCTTTGGATGCCGAGTTGCAAGCGGCCCATGGGGAGCAATTCCTGCAGATTGTCTACCGACGCCACTTAGGTCGACCTTTGGATGCCGTGGGTAGGGATCATTATTTACCCCTCCTGCAGCAAAAGCATGGCCGCCAGCGCGTGTTGGCTGATATTCAACGCTCCCCCGAGGCTCGTCGCTATGCCCTTACCCACGGCAAGGAAGGAATGCGCCCACGCCTCTATTCCCCCTTGCTTCCCAAGGAGCTACGACAAGCTCCCCTACCCCGCCCTCGCGTCGCCTTGTTGGGCACCTGTGTGGCGGAGGGGTTGCTACAAATTGCCCATGGCGAGGGGTGGACCATGGATCACTACCTGATGGACTCTGGAAGCCCCACGCCTTTCGAAGCAATCCGCAGCGCACCCTATGACCTGATCTTGGTCAATTTGACCCTCCGTACCGTCCTGGGTGGAGCCGTGCCCAGCGGCGATGGCGATCTTTTTCATTTGCGCAATGAATTGGACGCTGGGGAATTAGAGAGCGCTGCCCTACGCAATCTGAAATGGGTGATTGAGAATCTTCTGGCAAACCGTCCCGAGGGAATTCCCGTTTTTTTTCTCGCTTTTTTGGAGCCTCCCGCCTGGAACAGGGGCGCTTTTGGCCGCAATCGGGCACCGGGGAGTCTGTACCATTTGGTCCGCAGTCTCAATGATCATCTGGAAGAGATCGTATCCTCCCACCCAAATACCTATTTCCTCGAAATCAACGACATTCGCCAGTATTACGGAGATGCCGAATCCTACGATGGCTATTCCTCCCACTACACCCATGGAGGTCTGCTGAGTACCTCTCCCCAGGGGGAATGGCTTTGCCGCGATCTTCTGGACCGTCTCCAGGGAGCTTACGCAAGCCT
>JABEBW010003914.1_pt1 | contig 11276 bp, 9 predicted proteins | sample 7245961 | NCBI WGS metagenome assembly JABEBW01 (sample SAMN14506364, study PRJNA622280) | hot springs metagenome | biome: hot spring [ENVO:00000051]|acidic hot spring [ENVO:00002120]; feature: spring [ENVO:00000027]|sediment [ENVO:00002007]; material: sediment environment [ENVO:01001048]...
ATTGGATATATCGCATTGAAAAATGAAATGTTCAAGAAGTACGCGTGGGACGAGAGCGTTACACTATCAGCTGTAAACTACTTGTTAGACATGGGCTTCCTCACAGCAAGCAGGTCGGTTAATGAAGTTTATTATGCAATTTCGCAGGGGGCAATTTCAAGGTTCTTCACCTCAACGGAGAACGTGGCTTCACAGAGGGCTGGGGGAGCTCTGCACAACGAGATTGTCAGAAAGCTGGTGAGGCAGTTCTGGGACGCAGGCTATTACGTTTCTGTTGACACTGGCAACGAAATGGAGAGCAAGCCTGACATACTGGTTTTCCGCCCGGAGGAAATCACATCATCATTCAGAGAGCTGACAAAGACAATAAGGAGCCCGCAGGACTGGGCGGTCCCCGTAGCATATGAAGTTGAGACCATGAGTAACTCTGCAGACCAGATCAAGCATAACCTTGAAAAGAACGTTGAAAAAGGGTATGAAGTTGTATTTGTAGTGCCAGACGAAGAGAGCGAGAGGAAGCTCAGGGAAATGCTTGGGGAAGGTAAGTATTCAGTGGTTGTCGTTATATAATGTTTGTAAAAATCTTTTTTCTTCTTTGAACCTATTCTCTTAATTTGTCTTATACTTGATTCAATCAATTCGCTGCTTCCTTCCTTGTTATGTTGTTTGGCTTTTTCCACTGCAAAGTACCTCTGCTTTGTTTATTCATTGTTTATTAACTGGGTGTGTTCTTCGTCTAGATACACCCGCATGATGGTTATCATTGCTTATCACCTCCATGCATCGGGGGGTGACATATGTCCTTTGGTGTGCCAAAAATTTAGTTTTTATAACGCCTTTTTTATGATTATAAATAGCTTTTGGCTTGTAACCAATACATGCGCTGGGAATAATACATGCGGTTGGTGGTGCATATCACAAGATCGATCAGCATAAACTAATTAAGTGGTAGGTAAAGAAGGAAGAGAAAGCAGAATTACTTTTCAAGATCATAAGTTAAATAGGTATTTTATCAATGATTGCAAGCAGTTTTTCTAAAGAAGAAAGATATTTTTGTATTGTAATTATGTATAGCTTTGCCCAGTCAGGCGGAAATGTTAAGCCCCAGCTTACAACTACACTTATAAATTCAGAGTCATCTGGATGAACAGGAAGTTTCTTATTTCTCAGGGCTCGTATTTGCCTTAGGGTCTTTATAATATCCGAAATGTCATTATTGGAATTTGTCAAGGATTTAAGCCATTTTTCCAACGCATCGATAGAACCCATTTGATCCTTTTCCTCATGCTTTACTGGCACACTGCTTTCATCAATTAAAACTCCTAATGAAAGAACTCGATTTGTGAAGTCCTCTTCTGTAAAAACCGGTCGCACAAGATTCCAAATAGAAGACTCTTGTTCTTTGAAAATAGCCGCCTTGTATTTTTTAGAAGTTATCTGATTAAGTTTTCTGCGCGTTTCGACTATTTTGTCCACAATGTTATACAAGTCCCTTTGAAACTCTGGGGACTGACCTGAAATTTGTTGCTCAATTTTCATTACTTCCTCTTGTGTCAATTCATGGATACCATTAGGTGTTAAATGCACAACATAAATGCGCCCACCAACATAGGGATCAAGGCCCATGGCCTGCTTAATTGTATAGATAGCCCATTGCGTAGCTTGTTCGATGGATGAATCCTCCGTATACAGCTGTTTCAATATATATTCTCCATAAGAATCAGAGCTGCCAAAACATTGATAATCTTTTACTATATCAGATGTGCCATCCATATGCACTTCATATGCCCCCTCATGTGAAGCGCATACTAAATCGAATCCCAAGTCTTCATCTTCACTTAACTCCATTCTTTCTTTATAACGCTTGAAGAAATTAAAACATTCATCTTCACACAACTCCTTAAAATCACGTAAAGTGTTAATCTTTAGCGGGTCAAAGCGGGTTTTTATCGATTCCACTACGGCATCAGCACCTCCTGCCCAACCTACAGTCGCAATAGAAAATTTGTTACCAAAATTTTCAATCTTTCCATAATTCTCTCTTATTAATATTTCATCATATGTAACTCTGCTATCAGTAGCTAATAGCAAACTATCTTTGCATTCAATGACTACAATAAGTGTCAACGTAAATATTTTTACATATTGCAATAAAAATGTTTTGCAAATGAAGGATGGGTCAATATTGTTTTCTAGCATCCCATGTTGAACAGGTTATGTCCGACACGGAATAGCGCATTATTGATCCTATTTTCTATTTATTTTTGCATTCAAGCATTTTCTTATAAATCACATTATGCTACTTCCAATTCCTATTTATCATAGGATGCTTTAATCATGAGCAGTTAATCAACATATAGGACACGGCTTTTTAATTAAAAACAAAGTTATTAAACGCACTAATTAGCATAAGAAAACTTATAAAACAGTATGATTATAATTCATATTCTGAATACAGTGACAATCGATGAGCAATATTACCATACCGAAATTTTATGAATTTCTGGCCCCTATATTGAAGTATTGCGGTGATGGAAAGGAACATACCCTTTCAGAAACAATCGATAAAATGGCATCTGAATTCAGGCTGACTGAAGATCAGAAAAACGCGCTATTGCCCAGCGGAAATCGAACTTACGTTTATGATAGGATCGCATGGGCCATTACATACCTGGTTGAGGCAGGCTTGATAGAGAGGACTGGAAGGTCTAAATTTAAGATAACCGACCTGGGGCTCTCTGAGCTCAAGGTAATGCCAGAAAGAATTTCGTATTCGTATCTTGAAAAGTTTCCTTCCTTTGTTAAGTTTAAGGAGGCCAGGCAACCAGGCAAAAAGGACGAAAATGAAATTTCCAATATGACGCCTGATGAAGAGATAGACACTCTGTTTAGAAAGCGCAAGGATATGCTTGCTGAAACTCTTCTTGATCGCATTTCGAAAATAAAGCCGTCTGATTTTGAAAAGCTCATTATAGACGTGATTATCAAAATGGGCTACGGGAAGGATTATGAAGAAATGGCAAAGGCTCTGGGAAAAACCGGGGATCAGGGAATAGATGGAGAGATATATCAGGATAAGCTGGGGTTAGATAAGATCTATTTGCAGGCGAAGAAATGGGCAAGCGGTAGTTCCGTAGGTGCTGGAGAAGTCAGGAACTTCATGGGTGGACTATCTAAAAAGCATGCTAAAAAGGGGATATTTATAACCACAGCATCCTTTACCAGCGAAGCCAAGGAGACAGCTGAACAGGATGCTGACCATAAGGTTGTGCTAATAGATGGTCACCAGCTGGCAAATCTCATGATAGACTACGGAATAGGTGTGAGAACTGTTAAAACCTATAATTTAAGCGAAATAGATGAAGACTACTTTGAATCCTTCTGAGTATTTAATGATATTAAAAATGAATTATAACAGTACAAAAGCGCATTAACAAGCTGATATCTGAAAGAAGCTGTTACAGTATGTTGTTCAGCTCCAGGAGGCTCCTCAGTATTTTTCCTTCCAGTTCCCTTGCTTCTGATCTGCTTATTTTTTCGTCCAGCTGCCTATAGAAACGATCGCTGTGATATGTGCTTTTGAGCTTATAGTGTATCAGTTCATGCAGTATCAGGTACCTTATGCAATCTTCATCTAAATCTTTGAGCATGTTTTTGTTTATCCTTAAGGTTTTACTCTTAAAGGAGATTGAAGCTGCCTTTATCTTCATTGGCTTCAGCTCTATCTTGATTCTTTCAGAAATGCCCAGGTCCTGCTCTATCTGGTCCAGAATTTCATTCAGGCGCTCTGCCTTCAAGATGCGGGTTCCCCCGTTTTTCTGGCTTTTTCTATTTCCTTTATTATATAAGTTTCAACAGCATCCTCCACAAACTTCTCGATCTCGTTCCTGTCAGCTTCCCTTATCTCTCGGAAAAGGTCTTTCATTAAGGCTGTTCTTAACTTCTTTTTATGAGGCTCAACTATTTTAGCTGCCCTCATGACTTCTGGGATCTCCTTTTTCAGGTTTTCAAGTTTCAAGTTTTCAAGCTTTAGCTGCGGTTCCTTTTTACCGGCAAATTTCTCGTTAGCCAGCAAATTAACTGTTTCCGTTATTCTTTCAACTACCGGTTTATTTGCAATATCTTCTTCATATCTCAGCCTTTCATCATTAGATACTGTAAGTATTCTCAGGAAAGTTGGAGTGTCCATGTTCCTATTAATCCACTCTTCCCTTGCCGCTTCTATTCTTTCCTTTATTTCCCTGTATATAGGATTTGCCAGATCCATTTCAAGCAGGCGACTGAGAATATTATATGCATCTGCCACAGTTTGCTCCTGCACAATTTCTCCAGCTGAAATCACCTTCGAGGCACCATGCAGGATGGATTTCAGCATTTCGTTGCTTATTTCAGCCTTCATTAGGGTGCGGAATTCTTCAACAAGGGTTTTTTCATGGATCAGCTCGATCAGCCCTTCCCAGAATTCCTGCGGGACCTTTTTCCCTTTAATATAGTTAACCACCATTCCATATATGTAGACCAGTATTTGTATATCCTCAACGTAGTATATCCTTTCCCTGTGCGAGCCCAGGGCTTCGAACTGGCCTATTGTTTCCTTCATCATATTTAACAGGTTCTGCATTTCAGGCGTGCTCCAAAGGGCTGCCATTATTTTGGCCTTTGGATCAACTGTTTCCCTGATGGTTTCAAGCGCCCTTTCTTTGCTGGACTTCAGCTCCTCCTTTATTTCATCCACGTCGATGCTGAGATCCCTGCCATCTATTGTCAGGGTTTTCATAATTTGCTTCAGGTTGTTCAGGTCTCCCTTGAACTCTTCAACCCCGCTTTCAATTGTGCCAAGGGCGTTATCCTCGATATCTGAGGCTATCCTCCTGTCCGCAACCAGCCCGTACTTTTCTATGCTTTCCCTGACATATTTCAGGAGCCCTATTGAATCCACTATAAGCCCGTACCTTTTCTCCCTTATTTCATCCTTATATGGCCTGTTTACCCTCGCAATTGCCTGCAGCAGCCTGTGCTCGTACAGCGGCTTGTCCAGGTACATCACCTTCAGCTTTGGCGCGTCAAACCCAGTTATCAGCATGTCCGTCACTATCAGAATTTTGGGGTTTTCCTCAGTTTTGAACTCTCGCTGTATGTCAGCGTTTATTTCGTTTGTATCGCTTTTTCCCCTCTCCTTTGTTATCTGATCCTTATATTCCAAAATATCCCCCATGTCGTTGTGCTGGTACGTCATGACTATTTCCGCCCACTTACATCGTTGCGATCAGGGTAAAGCTTCTGGAGATCGCTGTCCAGGAACCTTTTCATGTGAACGCATGCCTCCCTGTTTGCAACCACAACCATGGCCTTAAATCTGAAGTTTTCAGTGTCGTCCTGGATCCTCTGCGCAATGTGCTGGGCAAGCTTCTGCAGCCTTTTTGGGTTTGTCAGAAAAACTTTGACCTTTGAAAGGTGCTGATCTATCTCTCCCCTTGTCAGGTGAAAGTTCTGAGCGGGCAGCTCCGGTGGTCTTCCTGTCTCCATGAAGCTTTCCATGTCATCCGCTGGGCTCCCCTGTTCCTGTTCTGAGATACGCTGCCAGTCCTCTATGTACTTTTTGATGTCTTCATCGTTCAAGAGGACCTTGACGCCTTCTGCAGCGGGCTTCCCTTCCTGTATTACATCGTACACTATGGGCAGGGTGAAGCGGTCATCAATTGAGTCCCTTATGAAGTAAACATCAAGGTAGTACTCATTTGGCGGGTTTGCAAATTCCTGGAACGTGTTCCTTTCAAATTTGAACACTGGCGTGCCAGTGAATGCAAACCTCATGGCGTTTGGAAACACGTTCTTCATCATGGAAGCGAGCAGCCCGTACTGGCTCCTGTGGGCCTCATCTATCAGCAGCAGTATCTCCCTTTTCCTTATGCTCCCTAGCTCCATAAACCTCCTATTTTTTTCATCCTGGGAAAGGCTTTCAAGCTCCGCCCGCATTTTTTCATATTTATTCCTGTCAGTCTGCCTTATGTATTCCATCTGCTCGTATGCCAGATCCTGAAGGAGGTTTTCGAAGTCCTTCATCTTGAACTTCTGTATCAGGACTATGTAGATCCCCCTTGCCACCACGCCCCCCCGGTATTCGCTCCTTTTGATTGTTGCAATTTCGTTCTTAAGCTGGCCTATGTCCTCAATGATTTTAAGGTAGCTCTGGAATTTTGGTGCCTTCAAGCCCTTCAAGAAGTCCCTCAGCTGCCTCTGCAGGTCAACGCGGTCAACAACGAAAAATATTAATGGGCTTCTCTGAAAGTGCTCTTCGAAGTACCTGTTAGCTATGTAGAACATCGTGTATGTCTTTCCGCTTCCCTGCCAGTGCCATATCAGCCCCCTCCCTATCTCTCCCTGCCCGTTTAAATATCCAGATATCCTTTCAAGCGCCTTCTCGGTAGCCAAATACTGGTTGTACCTTCCTATGATCTTATCAACCCTCTTGTCCTGTTCCCTGAAAAACGTGAACCACTTGATGACTTTCAGCAGGGTTGCTTGCTGCAGCAGGCTCTCTACGGATTCCTCCTTATACGTTCTTTCGCCTTCACCCCTTTCCACCTTCCAGCTCTGGGCAGGAGTCAGCCTTGGCTCCCTGTTCCAGTTTGGGTACGTTGGAAGGAAGAGCTTTGTGTGGCCGTATGCTATGGCTAGCTGAACATACCGGAAGAGCTCTGGCGATTCCTGCTCGTACCTCCTTATCTGATCCACAGCCTCCTGCTCTGAGTCAATCCTGGTTGATGGCTTAACCTCTATTATTGCAATCGGTATCCCATTCACAAAGAGCGAGATGTCCGGCTTTACATTATCTGGAGAGCCAAGGTATTTTATCTCGCCGGCATAAATGAAGCTGTTGTTATCAGGCCTTTCAAAGTCAATTATGCGATAGGTCCTTTTTTCCCTTGTTTTCAGTGTGTATTCAACCCCATATTTGAAGTATTCCAGAAGCGAATCTTCATGGGAGTTTTTTAATATGCCCTTTATGTAATCTAAAATTTCCCCTCTCTCTTCGTCAGTCAAATCTTCCAGGAGCTCTCTGTTCAGCTCATTGAATTTTTGTTCGAAAATTGTATCATAAATAAAGTCATCCAGCAGCTTGTGCTCAGTTAAGCCATGCCTTTCACCATTGTCCCAGTTTAGCCTTTCAAGCCTGCTCTTTAATTCTTTAACATCAACCCATTCAGGAATCAGAGGGCCAGTGAAATCAGGAAAATCGCTCATGCTATCACCCTGATTTTCCCCGTCAAAAGCAAGTCCATTAAGCCCTTTTTCAATTGTAACAAATCCTCTTTCTTTCTTTTCTTCAAATCCAGAAGCTCATCAACGATAGAGAGAATTTCGGCAATTTTTTCTTGCTCTACAAGTGGTGGTAATGGAACAATAAGATTTTCTATATCATTTTTATTTATAGCTTTGAAAGTAGATCCTTTGCTCAGTTTTTCCAAAAAATCTTTACTTTTTTGGAGATAGTAAAAATAAAATTGATAATTACCCTTTTTAACATTAATTCTTATGGCTGCTAAACCTCTACCTATACACACCTTATAAGGTGCTAAATTAACATCTCCTACAGGTGCCCTTACAGATATAAGAATATCACCAGCTTCAGCAATTTTTATTGGATCTGAACAGTAAATGCTTGGGGAAGGATAAATCTCTCCAAAATCTAATTTTCCTTGAAGAAAAGGTAGTCCTTTTTCTTCACTATTATAAGTAAAAGAAGGTGGCGATTGTCCCATAATAATTTTCGCTATTTCATTTTCAGAAAACTTACTAATTTCCCATTCTTTCGGTATCCTTCCAATCGGCGTATCTTTGAATTCTTTGTTCGTAGTGAACTTCATATTTGACCTCCATTTGCGTTTAGTATTTCAGAAACGTATTCTTCTAATTTTTTTGATAACTCTTGACTTTGTGCTTCAATCTCCTTTAGTTCCTCCCATATTTTTTCTATCTCAATCTTTTCCTCATCTTCTTTCGGGCTAACATACAGGCTTACATTTAAATTGTAATCATTTTTTCTTATTTCATCTAAAGAAACTGCCCTTGCAAATACTTCAACATCCCTGAATTCTCTATAAGCTTTAACGATATTATCAATGTTCTTTTTATCTAAAATGTTCAAACGCCTGATTTCTGGATGCTGTTCGTACTCTCCTGAAGCGTTTATAAACAGAATTTTCCCCCTCCTATCTTCCGGTTTCTCTTTATTAATGATCATAACTATTCCGGGGGCTGTTGCGTTGTAGAATAGCTTTTCCGGCAGCAAAATTATGGACTCAATTAAATCCTTATCCACAGCAGCTTTCCTAATGTTCCTTTCCCTTCCTCCCCTGAACAAGGCGCCCTGATCAAGAACGACACCAACCTTTTTATTAGCAAAATAGGCCATCAGCTGCACCCATGCCCAGTCTGCCGAACTTCTTGGAGTAAAACCTGTTATACCCAGGCTTCTGTAGATTTTACTTATAGACAACTTATCCAAATTATTCTCATCATAGCCATCAAGGTTCCATGGTGGATTGGCAATTACATAATCTATATCTATATGATCCGCCTGCTCAAAGCGTGGATATATTAAGCTATCCCCAATAAATATCTGATATCCATCTATTCCATGCAATATAAGATTCATCTTTGCTAGAATAGCCATAAGCTCGTTTCTCTCCTGCCCGTAAAGCTCCAAGCTTGGTGGCTCATTTCTGTTAAGTTTCTTGTTCTTTACATAATTGTAAGCTTCAATTAGCATTGCAGCCGATCCACAGGCTGGATCCAGAACCACTTTCCCATCTTCAATATCCAAAATGTTAACAATGAGTTTGATAACTTCACGTGGCGTGTAGACTTCCCCTTCTTTGGCCTTTTCGGGCGCAAAATATGACAGGACCCATTGATAAGCGTCGCCAAGGGCATCATAATCTACCTCAGAAAAGTCATACTGGTTGAATAGCTGAACCAGGCCCTCCAGAATATGCATGTTGTCTTCATTTATAAAACCAATTAACCCAAGGCTTTCAATGAGCTTCTGAATGTCAGGAAGCTCCTCATTTAACTTTGAAACCCTTATCAAAGCATTTGCAATTTCTTTAACGGTGTCCCTGCTCTTTGTCACTTCGCGCCAGCTGTACAGCTTTTTTTCATTTTCATCATATAAAACAAGGTATTCATTATTAGCCAAAAGGTAAGCCTCTTCCTTTGAATAGTTCTCTTCTTTAATGTTTTTATCCACAATTGATTCCCATTTATCGCTGACAGACTTATAAAACAGGAAAAGCAACAAAACCTTGTAATCCACAGCTGTCCTTATTAGGTCAGCGCCGCTTTTTAACAGCCTGATCAAGTTATCCTTACCCACACTGTTCATATTTAATACCCCAACTTAACTTCATAAAACTCTTTAATAAATGTAATATAACGATTCTTAACCAAATTCTCTAATACGCTATCAACATTCAAATTAACGCTCAACATTTTCTCACCTTAATTTTTGTTTTAACTACTAAACACCTTAAATTGTTATTATTATATTAAACCTTCCAAAGAGCTTTTTTGGTATTTAGGATAATCAATTTATGCTTAGCCTTCACCTCATGAACCTGGATGATATCACAAAGCAAGCAAATAAATCATAGATCATGGAAATTACTTACCTGCTCATAATTCTTGATAATGCGAAACCTCCCAAGCTTAACTATGTTACTGCTACTGCACTTTGGGCGGCTTTTCTTATCATCAAACACCTTCATACATGGTTGTAAGGGTCAGAACAACGCCTGTCTTTATATCAGGCACATATTTAGGCACCTTCTTCAGCACTGGCGGATACATGTATGTATTGCAGAATTACGAATATAAAGATTGTAAACATAAAATAATTTTAACTATAAATCAATTATACTACAACACCGCACTTTACGGTAAAAACTTTAAAAATACTAAATAATATTTAATGATAATGTCTGAAATTGAAGTTGTTCAAAAAAGTGTAAGCCCCTTTTCTAATAGCATTATTCCAACTATTCAAATTGCTTTTGTAATAAAACTTGCATCAAGAGCACTACTTATTACAGCAACTGGTAGCGTTTATAGCGAGGACGGGAAACGTATTTCTAACCTTGTTCCACACCAACTCCCTTACTCTGATATTTCAATTTCTGATATTTCAACTTTACAAAATACACAAACACAAGAAAAAAAACCTTTACAACTTACTATGCTGTTTAGTTTAGATCGAGAAGCACTTGACCATATAGAGAATGTTAGGTTCAAAAATAAGAAAAGAGATGTAGTTTTCAGATTTGACGTTAAACCTATAATATTATATTATACTGTATTGCGATCGCAAGAAAGGGGAGAAATCAAAAAAGCAGAGATAGAAAAAAATGTGGCGATAGTGCCAGAGTCTCACCTATCACTTGAGTATACCATTCCAGCAAGCGATTGGGTAAATGATTTTCAGATACCTTTAGGTATTGGAAAGTTCTTGATAGTTGAAATTCCGCAGCTTGAGTCGGAAAAATTGCCAAATATAGAGTTAAGGGAGGAAGCCAAAATTTTGGTACAAGCTCTGAATGAAGCTACAAAATATCTTCAAGCAATTGAAGGTAATTTAAGGCAAGGCAATTGGAATGAGGTCGTTAAAGATTCGCGACTGCTACTCGAACTTTTCAGAAAAACAAAAGTTACTACTGATAATCCGCAAAATATAAAAGAAGTAATTAAAGATATTTTAATTAGAACCACTGGGTTGCAACCTTCTGATGCAAGCAGTTTAACTGAAGCTATCGACAAATTTTCTATTTATACTGGCGCTTTGCACCACAGCGTAGATCAAAGCGGGCAAATAAAAGAAACTATATTTACTGGTGATAAAGAAGATGCCTACTTTGCTTATATGTTTTCGTTTGGTCTCGTAAACCTCCTTCATAGAAAACTTAAGAAATATTTAGAGGAACAAAGGACAATAACACAATAAGCAAATTTCATACTTATACAACAAAGCAGTTATTTTCGCTTTTTAAACTGTTGTATTATTCTTAATCATGAAGATAAAGGGCTGGCAACTCTATCTGATATTTCTCGGGCCGTTAGTTATCCTTTCGTTCTTCGGGTTCGCCGTTGCAGAGAAAAGCGCCACAAACGTTTACGGGGGGCTGTTCGGGGCAACCGTGGCTGGAACTGCAATCGGGCTTTTGCTCGGAGGCTACGCCGTGTTCTATGACCAGATGAAAGGGGAAAAAATTACTCTGCCA
>JABEBW010003915.1_pt1 | contig 11274 bp, 13 predicted proteins | sample 7245961 | NCBI WGS metagenome assembly JABEBW01 (sample SAMN14506364, study PRJNA622280) | hot springs metagenome | biome: hot spring [ENVO:00000051]|acidic hot spring [ENVO:00002120]; feature: spring [ENVO:00000027]|sediment [ENVO:00002007]; material: sediment environment [ENVO:01001048]...
TAATAAAACTGCTGATAACGGCATTAAACCAGATATTAATTATCGTATTTAGTTAAATTAATACAATAAAAACATAAATGTAAAAAAATAATATAATTATTAGTTAATGATGTGCGAAATACTTATCCAAAAATGTTAAATAATCAGAACGAGCCCCTTCATGGTTGAAGGTGTAATAATATAATGTCACAAAAAGCTCACTTGAACTTAGTCGTTGTAGGCCATGTAGATAACGGCAAATCTACTACTTTAGGTCATTTCTTATTTAATCTTGGCGTAATTGATCCAAGAGAAGTAGATGAATTTGCAAAGGAATCAGAAAAACTCGGAGTAGGCGATTCATTCAAATACGCCTGGGTCTTGGATAGGCTTAAAGAGGAAAGGGAAAGGGGTGTAACAATAGACCTTGCATTTCAAAAATTTGAAACTAAAAAATATTTCTTCACTTTAATAGATGCACCAGGGCACAGGGACTTCGTAAAGAACATGATAACAGGTGCCTCTCAGGCTGATGCAGCTATTTTAGTTGTCTCAGCTAAAGAGGGTGAAACAGAGACCGCATTATCAGAGGGCGGTCAGGCAAGGGAACACGCATTTTTGCTCAAGACACTGGGCGTCAATCAATTGATTGTCCTTATAAATAAAATGGATGCTACACAGCCGCCATACAGCCAAAAGAGATTTGAGGAAGTAAAGAAAATGGTGGCTGATCTTTTAAAATTAGTTGGTTATAAGGTGGATACCCTGCCGATAATACCAGTTTCCGGGTGGACAGGAGATAATCTTACCGAAAAGTCACCCAATATTTCGTGGTATAAAGGCCAAACACTGCTCGAGGCTTTGGACAATCTACAGATTCCACCCAAGCCAGTTGACAAGCCGCTAAGGATTCCAATACAGGATGTCTATTCAATTACTGGTGTAGGAACTGTGCCAGTAGGAAGAGTGGTAACAGGGGTCATGAAAGTTGGTGATCCAGTAATTATAATGCCTCCTGGTTTAAAGGGGGAAGTAAAGAGCATAGAAACTCATCACACTGGTGTTGAAAAGGCAGAGCCAGGTGACAACATTGGCTTCAATGTAAGGGGAATAGCTAAACAGGATGTTAAAAGGGGAATGGTATTAGGGCATCCAGATAATCCGCCAACTGTAGCCAAGGAGTTCATAGCGCAAATATTTGTGGTTTATCACCCTACGGCCATAGCAGCAGGGTACACTCCAGTGCTTCATGCGCACACGGCGCAAATAGCAACTTCTATATCTGAAATAATAAGCAAGATCGATCCAAGAACCGGCCAGGTGGTTGAGGATCATCCAAAAACGATAAAGACTGGCGACGCAGCGCTTGTTCGATTAAAGCCACTTACACCATTGTGCATTGAAACATACAAAGAATTTCCAGAACTTGGTAGATTTGCATTAAGAGATTCAGGAAGGACGATTGCTGCGGGAATAGTAAAGGAAATCACTCAAAAAGCTTAAGTCATACTCATCTGAAGATTCTTCATTTTCAGATAAAATTTCTGATATTTTGTTAAACCTTTCCACTATGGATTCAATGAAATTTCTTATCCTTTTCAGGTCATCTTCCTTATTTACTTTTTTATCTATAATGGCCATAGTTTCCGTGCACTGGTTTATGATGAGCCCCACTTCCTCTACTAAATCTGAATCTCCGTTGTTGAGAACTAACCTCAAGGCTTCTCTATATTCTTGTAACATAAATTTTAATCCATCTAATTCATTAGCTGAATTTTCCATGCCCATTAATTAATCAAACCATAGCTTAAAAGGGTTTAATATTTTAAACCGGATTCCCTGAATATTTTAATTCCGGGCGGGGTTATTACGATCCTATCCTCTCCTAATCTGGCTATATCCCCGCCTATTGTCATAACATATTTATATATATCATCTATAAACTTGGACAGTTCATCGAGGCTCTTCTTTATCAATGGCGTAAATCTGACTATAACGATACAACCGGCATCTAAATCGGCCCTGACCTTCTGTATATCATCATATCCCTTTAAAGGGTAAGCCTTTAAATAAGTCACTTTTTCCGATGACTTTTGCATACTTTAAATTAAATAATGGGTATAATAAACGTTTTTTGCAACTTTCAATAAAAAGCCAATTTGTTTTTTAGAAAAGCTCATGGGTTAATTAAAATGCTGTTCCTGAATTTCAGTGATACTCCTTTGATATAGTATCGAAATCTTCCTGAGAAAGCCTCCAGCCCATTGCCCCGGCATTCTCCTTTATGTGATCTATTTTTTCTGATTTTGGAATTGGCAATACATCTTTAAGTAATAACCAGTTTAAAGCAACTTGAGAAGCCGTTTTATTATATTTTTCACCTATTTTACTGAGGGTGTTATCTTTGGAAAGCAACCCCTTCTCCAAAGGAGTATATGCTATAAAAGTTATTTTTTCCCGTTTGCAGTAAGGCAAAAGGGCCTTTTCGGGCTCCCTAAAAAGGAGGCTGTATCTTACTTCATCTGCCAGTATATCGCTGCGGGGCATTTCCTCTCTGGCCCTTTTGAGGAGTTCAACATCAAAATTGCTTACTCCGGCATACCTTATCTTTCCATCATCTATCAGCTTTTGCATTGCCGAAAGGGATTCCCTTAGAGGAACTTTATCATTGGGCCAGTGGATCAAATAAAGGTCAATATATTGCAAATTTAGCCTCTTTAATGAGCTTTCAGCTGATCTGATGACCTTATCACGTTCCAGATTAGTGTACCACACCTTACTTATAACAAAAACTCTTTCTCTGCCAACTTCTTTGATAGCTTTTCCAATGAGCTCTTCCGTGTGTCCTTGAGCGTAGAATTCAGCGGTATCCAACAGGCTCATGCCGCTATTTATGGCAAATTCTATAACCTTTACCATTTCATCATCCTTTGATGTATCAGGATAAGTTTTACCGCCTATGCCCCAGGTACCGAAACCAATGGCTGGCACCCTGTCCTTTCCAATCATTTTTAAATCTTCCATAACATAATTATTGAAGGTTAAATTTAAAATCATAGCGCATCAATTGAAATTTTAACATCAGCGCGCATTAAAGATTTGATGTAAAATAAATTTAATTAATAGCATTATGGACCATATAATCATAATGCTCAGCGGCGAATTCAGCGTTTTATGGTGTAAAATGGAGCCCCAGGCAGAAAGTTTCGATTTAATGGATCAAATCAGACAATTTTTTGGCAAACTGGGGAAAAAACCAGAAGACGGTGATATATTAGTGCTATCAGGCAAATATGTAGCCATGTCAGAAGGAAGGAAATATCTAATTAGCAAAGTTAATCCAATGAATGATGCGCGAAAACTTGCTAAACTGAATGGTGGTAGTCCAAAGCTTGCTGAAGTTGTTATTAGGGAAAGCGAAACTGTATATCGTTCATTTTCTGGAATATTTATGGCTGAAAATAATGGGTTACTGCAGCCAAATGCTGGTATAGATAAATCAAACGTTCAAGAAGGTAACTTTATCCTATACCCAGAAGATCCAGATGCTTCAGCTTTATCCATCAGGCTAAATATATTAACAAATTTTGACGCAAGCCTGGGGGTAGTAATATCTGACAGTAGAATCTATCCTGTGAGAAAGGGAACTGTCGGAATAGCAATTGGGTACAGTGGCATTCAAGCAATTTTAGATGAGCGAGGCAAAAGTGATCTTTTTGGTAAACCCCTTAAAATAACAAGGAGGGCAATAGCAGATCAACTTGCCACTGTGGCACAGCTGGCAATGGGTGAATCTGGTGAATCGGTGCCAATTGTTTTAATTAGAGGACTATCGGGCTTTGTTTGCAAAAAAGACATCAAGGTAAATTTATCGGTGAAATTTTCAGAGGACCTTTATTACAGCGCAATAAAAAACATCGTGAATGAAAAATCTGAAAATTAAATTAAAATTCAGCCGCCATCACGTGTAAACTCTCCATGTATATCCGCATTTGGTGCACCTGTAAAATTGCGTGGGCGGCTCATCAGCGCTCCTTGTTTGAACAAACCACCAGTATGCTTTGTTGTTTCCGCATTTTGGACAGACGGCATTTACTGTGGGTAGCGTGCTAACGTCAACATTGTCCCCGATAACCTTTACCGCGTTTTCAGCTTCAGATACCCTTTCCTCAAGAATTTTATCATTTTCATACTTTACAGAGTAATTGCAAGTTGGGCATACATAAACCAGCTGTACAGTTGATCCTTGCTTTACGCTTTTCAGCTTCATTAAACTACCATCCTTCGGGCAAAACTTGGGCACTTTTGGTCAGGATAATGCCTTTTCTAGCTCATCTTTTAAGCTTTTTGTTATTTCAGAAGCTCTATTCAAACCGTCGCTCATTACAATTTTAGGATTAGAACCATCCGTTAGCAGGTAAACGTAAGCTTCTCTGGTAAGGGGATGCCCCTTTTTAACTGAAATGTTTTTAACCCTTTTGTCGTTTAAAAGATTAAGCTGAAGCAGGTACATCAATGAAATATCTACATCTTTTATTAGTAGCTCAAGCGACTTTTCATCTTCCCTTATTACAGAAACCTCCATATTAAATCACATGAACACTTATAAAACTGCGCATTTAAACATTTATTGCAACCGGCATCTAATTGTTTAAACTGACATGCTCTCCACGCTTGAAGGTTTCGTATGACAACCATTTGGCGCACATGCTGGATGCGTCTAGGAAGCTATTAGCTTCAATCCCAAGTATTTTTATTGCAGCGTTTAAATCCCCGTCCATTTCATTTCTCAAAATATCACATAATAGACAAATAAGGATGCATAAAGCATACAGATTTCGCCTTTACCCAACAGCTGAAGGTAGTTCCTGCTTAACCATTGTGACACCTGCAATTCCACAATAAATGTAGCAATGAACATAAAGACGCCTGCGCTCATTGCTCAGCGTGCGCCTGTGGACAGAGGCGCCAATGTTGCTTTTACAAGGGGGAAGAATAGCGGCTGGCGCGCTGGCTGAAGCCTCATGGACTGGAAAGTATGTCAGGATAGATAGCTTTAATTTTAGTTAATAAGCAAGCTCTGTTGGGGAGAAACGTGCCAGTCGTTCAGCTAACGCGCAGTAGGCTTGCGCAGATTTATCCTAACAGGAGTTATGATGAAATAGTTTCCATGTTGCCATATTTGGGGCTGGACATTGAAGGCTTTAACCAGGAATTTATCAGGGTTGAATATTCGCCCAACAGGCCAGATTACTCAACTGATTTGGGCATAGTTCGTGGTTTGAAAGGGCTTTTTGGAGATGAACTGGGCATCAGCAAAAGGAATTTTGCCCCAGGTAAAATTATGATTAATGTAAGTGAAAAAGTTAAAAACATAAGGCCTCATATTGCAGCTTTTTTAGCTCAGGGCTTAATTTTAGATGAAGATTCTATAAAACAGATAATATCCATGCAGGAGGATTTGCACCATGGTGTTGGAAGGGATAGAAAAAAGGTTGCAATTGGGCTTCATGATTTCTCTGCAATAGTCCCTCCAATATCTTATATTGCCGTTGAGCAAAGCTTTTCATTTATTCCATTAAATGGCTCTGAGCCCATGTCCATTACGGAAATCCTTAAAAAAACTGATCAGGGGCTAAAGTATGGGAATCTTATAAGCGGTAATGTATTTCCTGTAATAATGGATAGCAAGGGCACTGTCCTATCTTTACCACCAATAATAAATGGAAATGCAACGAAAGTTAGCGAGAAAACCAGTAACTTATTTGTTGATATTACTGGAATCGATTTAAATGCTGTAAAGTTAACAGCTTCTATAATTGCAGAAACTCTCTGGGATATGGGAGCAAGCATTGTTCAGGGCGCAGTTGATTTCCAAGGTCAGGAACTGCTATATCCAGATATTAGTTTACACGAGTTAAAGATAAACAGGCAGCAAATAGATCAATTGCTTGGCATTAAAATTTCCCTTGATCAACTGATACTTTCCCTGTTGAAGAGCAGGCTTGAACCATCTGTTGATGATGAATATTTAAGGGTTAAAATACCTCACTACAGGGGAGATGTGCTTCACCCTGTGGATCTTGTTGAAGAAGTCATGATAGGTTACGGCCTTTTTAATATACAGCCGGACCTAAACTTTCACTTTAATGCTGGTCAAAAAAATTATAAAACAAAGAGAAATGGCATAATCAGGCAGATCCTTGTTGGGCTTGGGTTCAGCGAAATAGTTAATCCTGTTTTAACATCTGAAACGCTGCTTACAAAATATATGAAAAGAGATGCAAGGGTATATTCAGTGAGCTTTTCAAAGAGCCTTGAGCACAATGCTATTAGGGACATGCTATTACCTGAATGCATTAAAACAATATCTGTAAACCAACAGGAGCCCGCCCCTCATAAGTTTTTCGAGATTGGCGATATTGTGATTGCTGGAGAAGCTCCGCAGCAGAAGGAAAAGCTGTGCCTTGTTGAAGAAGGGCAAAATATAACTATGACATCCGCCAAATCATATACAGAGGCAATTAACAGCATTGCATTTAAATATAAATTAGAATATGTAAACGATGAAAGGCCCTATTCTCTAAGATCTGCGTCAATAATATCTGACGGTAAAACTATTGGTGAAATTGGGGAAATTCATCCTGATATACTTCTGGCGTTTAAGATAAAAAACCCTGTAATTTACAGTGAATTTTATATCTGACACAATATGCAAATGAGTTATGAGCTGCCTTCTGCAATCATCTGGGATGTATGCTCTACGTGCTACACAGTATGCTCCCATAGCTATTGAGCTCATGCAACACATTCATTAATTCACAATGATCCACATATCAGGCCCATGGCTTCCGCTCTTAAATCGGCTGTAAACCCGATCGGCAGCACAAACCTTCTAAAAAACTATAAATAAAATGATACAATATTACATGGATTATTGCTTAGAAAACGATTTTTAACAATAGGAAATCCAATTGATTAACAATAGGAAATACCAATTGAGATTTTTTAGGAACAAGCGTAAATATAACAGGCCTCGTTAGTGTGAGGGGGGAGTTAAAATGGTGGACCTGTTCTTAATCCTGCGGGCACTTTACATGCAAATCTTTGGCATTATAATGGTGCTCTTTGTGATAGCTGGAATGTCATATGATTTTATAGGTGGAAAAAAGCTTGAATACACAATAAGAGATATGAAAGCAAGGGGATCTGGCAGGTTTGATCTGACGGCTGCGCTGAGTGCAATCTTTATAGATATATCCACATCAGCACAATTTGCAAAATGCAGCGTTCAGAGGAGGGCATCCCATATTTTGATGATGTGGGGCTTCATCATTTCAATAGTCATTCTATTTGTTGAAGTGTACTTTATACACTATGCAGCAGTTCTATCCATTTATGACCCACTACAGATGCTGCTGATGATCGCATGGATAATGTTACTTGCAGGAGCTTTCTGGTTTCTGCCACAGAGGGCAAACGTCAGAGTTGACGGAGATCCTGTTTATAAGTTAAGGAGGGCAGATATATTTGTAGTTAATGTGATTGTCTATGCAATCTTGGGAATAGCCCTAGAAGCAGCAATTATGAGCGGCTCTGTAATTCTTTCGGAAGCGCTGCTTGCAGCATTTATGACTGCGATAACGCTTCTTTTTGCCCTTGTACCATGGACAAAATTTCCGCATATGTTTTACAAGGCCGGCCTTATAATACAAGATAAAATGGAAATGGGTAAGGTCGAATCTAGGTTACCAGGTGATTAAAATGCCAAGTTTCATATATGTAGCTTCTTGTGATGGATGCGGCCAATGCGTTGACATATGCCCCAGCGACATTTTGCACATAGATAAAACTATGAGAAGGGCCTATAATGTGGAGCCGGATTACTGCTGGGAGTGCTACTCATGTGTAAAAGCATGCCCTCAAAACGCGGTTGACATGAGAGGATACGCAGATATCTGTCCACTCGATCATTCTGTAACAGTTGTAAGGAAGCCTGAAGAGGGAAAAATTTCATGGAAAATTAAGTACAGAAATGGCATGGTAAAGGAGTTCACTTTTCCGATAAGGACCACCAAGTTTGGCTCAATAAGGTCTCCGGCCGAGCTTAAAATTAAGGGCAGCATTGAGGATCAGTTGCTATCGCATGAGCCAGAAATTATAGGGATCGATTCCATTCCTGTTCTGGAGGAAAGGGCGCAATGAGCACAAGATCAAATCATTCAACCAGGTACGTTGACAGCGACATACTGATTATTGGAGGGGGAATGGCTGGCTGCGGAGCGGCTTATGAAGCCAGATACTGGGGAAGAAAGCTCAAGATTGTTATGGTTGAAAAGGCAAACATAGAGCGCAGCGGCGCAGTGGCAATGGGCCTTTCAGCAATAAACCTGTTTCTTGGGTTAAAGTGGAATGAGAACAAACCAGAGGACTTTATCAGGTACGCAAGGAACGATCTGATGGGCTTGGTAAGGGAAGACCTGCTTTTTGATATAGCCAGGCACGTTGATTCCACAGTCCATTTGTTTGAAGAATGGGGTCTCCCGATAATTAAGGACGAGGCGACCGGACACTATAAGAGGGAAGGCAGATGGCAGGTGCTAATTCATGGCGAATCATTTAAGCCAATAGTTGCTGAAGCGGCTCAAAAGTCAGCTGATGAGATATATAACAGAGTAATGATCACGCACTTGTTGCTGGACAGGGAACAGCCAAACAGGATTGCAGGAGCCGCAGGGTTCAGTGTTAGGGATGGAACATTCTACGTTTTCAGGGCTAAGGCTGTAATTGTTGCAGCAGGCGGCGCAACTCACATATTCAGACCCAGATCTGTGGGGGAGGGCGCTGGCAGAACCTGGTATTCACCCTGGAGCAATGGATCAGCATACGCCCTGCTAATCAAAGTAGGTGCTGAAATGACTCAAATGGAAAACAGGCTTGTAGTAACCAGGTTTAAGGATGGCTATGGTCCAGTAGGAGCATGGTTTCTTGCTATGAAGGCAGTTGCTAAAAATGCCTATGGCGAAGAATATGAGAAAAAATATGTCGACGAACAGAGAAAGCTATATGGAAAATACGTTGATTCCAAGCCATTTCCCACATGCTTGAGAAACGATTCAATGTTAAGGGAAATTAGGGCAGGTAAGGGCCCAATCTTGATGCACACCGAAGAAGTGCTAAACACAAAGGAAAAGGAAGAGGAAGGATGGGAGGACTTTCTAGATATGACCATAAGTCAATCAATAGTTTGGGCATCTCAGAACATTGATCCAAAGAACAGGGCTGTGGAACTGCAAATATCAGAGCCCTATGTAATGGGTTCACATGCAACCTGTGCTGGCGCATGGACCAGTGGCCCAGAAGATCTGTCGCCAAAGGAATACTTCTGGGGATATAACAGAATGACAACAGTGGAAGGGCTTTTTGGCGCGGGAGATACAGTTGGGGCCTCAGCACACAAGTTTTCTTCAGGTTCATTTACTGAGGGGAGGTTGGCTGCAAAAGCTGCAGTAAAGTACATCCAGGATCACAGTGATTACGCGCCACATTTGGATGATCAGTATATAAAAGAATTAAAAGGTGAAGTTTTCAGACCCCTTGAAAATTATGAAATTTATAAAAACGTAATAGTTAGGGGAACTGTCTCGCCAGCCTACCTTTATCCTAATCAGGGAGTGCTCAGGTTGGAGAAAATAATGGATGAATATTGTGGCGGCTGGGGGCAATTCTATACAACAAATGCAGTATTGCTCAACAGGGGCATTGAGCTGCTTGAGATGCTCAAAGAAGACCTTTTAAAGCTTGCAGCAGAAAACTTACATCAGCTGCAGCGCGCATGGGAGCTTGATCACAGGGTATGGACTGCAGAAGCCGTAATTAGGCATACGCTTTATAGAGAAGAAACTAGGTGGCCTGGTTACTATTATAGATCTGATTTTCCAGAGCTTGATGACAAAAACTGGCATGTCTTTGTCAATTCGAGATATGATAAAGGCGAATGGATAATAAGTAAGAAAAATGTGATAAATTTGGTGGGTTAAATGATCCCTGAACCATATGGTGGAAAACTTGTTGAAAACATTATGGATGAAAATGAAGCTGATCGCACATTAAAGGACAGTTTGCCGCGCATAAATGCTGTACTGGAACAGGTTTATGATGCTGAAAAGATAGCTATTGGTGCTTTTTCGCCCATAGAGAAATTTATGGGCAGCGATGATTATGAACAAATTATTACCAAAAATCAACTTTCAAATGGGCTTCCATGGACGATTCCCATAATTCTGACGCCCAATGAAAATGATATAAGTGGCCTGGTTGCAGGAGATGAATTTCTATTAAATGGGCTTGACAATGAGCCCTTTGCTCATATAAAAATTGAAGAAAAATTCAAAATAGACAAGGGGAAATTTGCGGAATCTGTGTATGGTACAAAGGACATAGCTCATCCCAATGTGTTAGACCTGCAAAAATGGGGGGAAATTGCAATTTCTGGAAAGGTAAAGCTGATTAAAAGGTTAAAAATCCCGGCTGCTCAATATGAACTAACCCCAAAGGAAACAAGGCATATATTTGAAAAGAATGGATGGAAAAACGTTGCAGCATATCAGGCAAGGAATCCTCCTCATATGGCACATGAATTTATCCAGAGAATGACTCTGGAAAGGGATGATATTGATGGCTTATTTATACAACCGGTTATAGGGAAACTGAAAAGGGGAGATTACAAACCTGAAATCATCATGAAAGCTTACGAGGTTTTTGTTAAAAATTATTACAGAAGTGACAGGGTATTGCTGGGGTCTCTTTCAATAGCAATGAGATATGCTGGCCCAAAAGCAGTTCTGTTATATGCCATAATGAGAAGAAATTACGGTTGCTCGCATTATATTGTAGGGAGGGATCAGGCTGGGGTCGGAAACTACTATGATCCATATGATGGTCAGAGGATCTTTGACAGATATGACGTTGGAGTAATACCAGTAAAGTACGACGAAGTGTTCTATTGCACAAAGTGCGGAATGATGGTATCATCAAAGGTGTGTCCGCATGGCCCTGAATATCATATTGATACAAGCCAGACAAAGATAAGAAGGCTATTGGCGGAGGGCAAGCAGCTACCATTGGAAATACTTAGGCCCGAAGTTGTTCAGATACTGGAATCAGGAGACGTGATAAATCAATAAGTTTTTGTTAGGGTGTGGGACACTATTATTTTCTAGCGTCCCATGTTGAACAGGTTATGCCATAGTCCGACACAGAATAATGCATTATTGATCCTGTCCTCCTTTCTCT
>JABEBW010000603.1_pt1 | contig 11257 bp, 17 predicted proteins | sample 7245961 | NCBI WGS metagenome assembly JABEBW01 (sample SAMN14506364, study PRJNA622280) | hot springs metagenome | biome: hot spring [ENVO:00000051]|acidic hot spring [ENVO:00002120]; feature: spring [ENVO:00000027]|sediment [ENVO:00002007]; material: sediment environment [ENVO:01001048]...
GATGCCTGCTCTATGCTTTCAACATTATCTATTTTGTCTGCTGGTATATTCAACTTTGGCAAAGCAGTCTTAAGTTCATCTATTAACTTTTGCGCTTTCGGCGGATTAACTTGCTTGAAGTAATTGCATTGGCCGAGCAAGCTTCTATACGTATGCATATCGCTTGGCTTCTTCGCAAAGTTATGCACTTTTGCCCTCAGCAGTTTGTATTTCTGCTGGCTGAAGTTAAGCTTCTTATTTATAACAAGCCCGAACACGCTTTGCCTTTGCGATGAGAACATAATCTTAGTCTTATCATCGTTTGCTGTATAGCCGTGTTTGGTAAGCAAATTCTTCACTTTGTCCACTGCATCGAATGGATCTAGTAACTCATTTGTGGATATTATTATGTCGTCAACATACCTGCTTATGTCCCATCCAGGAAGCGCTTCCTGCAATTCTTTATCGAAATCAAGCATCACAAGATTGCTGAGTGCAGGGCTTGTCGGCGAGCCTTGCGGCATCTTGTCGTTGAGCGTAGCAAGCACTGCTAGCACGTAAGCCACATCCTGGCTGTAGCCCATGTGCTTCATCATTGCACGCTTTATCTTAGCGGTGTTAGTCGTGCCGAAGAAGTCGTGTATGTCAACTTTGCAGACTATCTTTTTGTTAGTGTGAATAGCAACTGCCTCTACAGGCTTAACGCCTTTTACATAGCCGTAAGATATATTGCTTCTCGGCACTTTGAAATATACGTTTTCGTTGAGCTTGCGAAGTATAGCTTTAAGATACTCATTTGGAGCGGATATTTGCCTTAATCCGCCGGATGCCTTTGGTATTTTGAACTCGCGATAATATCTGCGCTTATCGGTGACTATCGCATACATGCTTCTGAGGCTTATGCCTAAGAACGACGCTATATCTGCAGGCGTCTCAAACTTCACGAAATCATTTTCTATTTTCTGTTCTTCCATCATCATCACTCCCTTAAGATAAAGTAATAGGCAGGGAATCACCCTGCCTTTATTATCATATGCTGTGGAAATATATTATCTCCACTCGTTACTGTCTTTCTGTTCCTTTTTCTGCATAAGCTTAATAGCTTGCTGTATTTCTGCTGGGCTCATTGTATCTGGCCATTTACCGTGTTTGTAGTAATAATCTATCGCTGACTCTAATCTGTCTATTTTTCTTCCATACTCCCTATCAGCTACTACTAGCAAGTGTCCTATCCATTTGCCTATCAATGCTGCTATGAAGTTCATCTTAACCACACCCTCTATTGGACATCAAAATGGTATTGTTTCGGCGTTATCTAATGAGCCGAAGTCGTCATCATCGTTGTACGGTATATCGTCAACAGGCTGTTTTTGTGGCTGGCTTGTCTGCTGATTGTATTTGCCGTAATCGTTCGGCTGACTGTAACCGTCGCGCTGATTAGGATTGCTGGCGGGCGGCTGTTTGCTGTATCCTTGGTATCCTTGATTTCTGTTTCTGCTGCTGACATATTGTTCGCTGTCATATTGTGGATTGTTGCTGACGCTTCCATTGTTGCCGTTTCCGCTATTGTCTGTTAGTGATACTTTCACTATCTTGTTTGCAGATACGTTGATAAGCAAATTCTTTTCGTCAGTTATTTTGCTTCTTAATTCACCCACAACTATGACGTAATCTCCTTTTACAAGCTTCTTCGCGCTTTCGGTTAAGCCGCCGAATACTACAACAGGCACGAAGTTCGTCATCTTCTGAAAGCCTTGATCTGTTCTATACACAGTCTCAACTGCTACCGTGAATTTCACATATCCTTCTTCAACTAGCGGATCCTTCGTCAGGTTGCCGGATAAAGTTACTTCTGAGAAACCTTTCATCATTATCACTCCCTTATATTTAATCGTTCATCACGACTACTTTTCCTATTTTCTTTGCATCTTCTGCAAATGATTTATCATGTTCTTTCAGCAGGACAAACATAAGTTTAGTTCGCTTCGGCGCTTGCGGCACACTTGCATATCCATCCGTGAAAACAACCACGAATCTGGATGCCTTTGCAGCCGCATCTATACCTGGCTGCAATTCAGTACCACCGCACGCTGTCCTCACGAAATTCTTTAGTTTGTTGCGCGAGTATCTGGACACATCTGACACTTCTGTATCTCCTTGCACAACAAGCAAGCGCAACCCAGTCTGCTTGCTTATATTATGCATTTCTCCTACGAACTTCTCCAAATCTTGGTCAGATACGCTGCCGCTTACGTCTACAGATATAGCTATCTCACCTGTATACTGCGTGCGCTGGCCGAAGAACGGGTATCCATACTTTTTATTCGGCTTGGTGATAGTTCTGTATCTGCCGTTCTCTATAGCCTGCCCGCTGAACTTGCGAAGCTCCTGTCTCCAGTTTACATTAGTATGAGCTTTTAATATGCTCTCTATAAGCTTACTTATTTCATATGGCACATTGCCTTTGCTTTTAGCAAACGCTTGTTCTACTATTGCTTTGTTTATTATTGTGCCTTCTGCTTCGTCTATATTGCCAAACATCGAATGATCGTCAAGCTTGCCAGAGCCGTTGCCAGAGCCGTCCGCACCTATACTTTTTGCCGACGCGGCTTGTTGCTTCAAAAGCTTCATCAAATGCTTGTACACTTCTTCCGTAGTTGGATTGTACAAATCTCTAGATGGGCCAACGTACGGCTTGCTGGGTTTGGCTTTGCCTGTTACTATGTCTTCGGCTGGAGATGTTAGCGGCTCTATTTGCTCCAGATTCCCATTTATAACAGAGTCCATAGCAACGTTCATAACTGCTGCCTCTGTAACTGTGCTTGGCATCTTCATGAGCAAGTGCTTGTGCAGCACATGCCCACATTCATGCCTAAGCAAATCAATGGCTATCTTCTTGTTGTTAACCAGGAATTGCGGATTGTACACTAGCTTTATAGTGCCGCCTTCATATCCAACTCCAAGCGTAGGTATGTCGTCCGACTGTCTTATGCGCATTTGTGCAATCATGTAAGCATAGAACGGCTCGTACTTGTACAAATACAGCATACTGTCAGATAGTATCTGCTGTGCTTCTTCATTCACATCCATGATACCACCTCACATTTTCGTCCAAGCTTCATACATATCTTGCCCTATATCTGTCATTGTCAATTCTTCAAACAATGCGGCTACCTTGCCCTTGTCATCACTCTTTGTGAGCTCATATATGTATCTGAACATGCCTGCAAAATGCTCTCTATCAAATGCATCGCGCAGCACGTTAAGCGCATTTATGAGCTCTTGAGTGTAATCTATGTTCTTATCCATCTTTTCCACAACGTAGTCAACTACTTTAGTGAGCAGCACGTTCTTCTTATCATCTGGCAGCTTCTGCACGTCTGCGAGTATCTCTTTCGGCTTATTTAGAAACTCATCCGGCTTAATATCCTTAGTTTGGTTCTTAAGGAAGTTGAGGAACGCTACTGCGCATTCGTTGCCTATCTGATTCTTCAGCACGTCAAACCCGTGCGTTTGTATCTGCTCCTGTGTAAGCGCATTAAGCAGATTAGACACTTTAACCCACGTCCTTGGATTAGTAGCAACGTTGCCGTCTTCGCTAGGCTTAGTTATAAGCCACTGCCTATTTTCTCTTATGAAGTTTATAACATTCTTGTTCACGTTGGCTTTTCTAGCCCACTGCAGCCAGTCATCCACATCTGCTTTCATATCTATGCGTATGAATCTGCTTAAGAATGCCTGGTCGAACGTCTCTTCCACTTCGTAATCGTCAGTAGCTGGATTCATGGCAGCAGCTAACCATGTATCTTTCGGCAGGCTGTGGCCGTTGAGCTGGCGCTCCAGCACTATCTTCAGCAACGCACCGCGTACTCTGCGCGTGCTTCTATTTATCTCATCGAGGAATATTATGACTTTCTCTTTCGGATCCGTTGGAAACCAGTTAGGCAATAGGAAATCGAACTTGCCGTCTGGCGTTTGCTTCACCATGCCGATGAAATCTTCAGCATCCATAACCTGCAATGGTATCTCTATTACCCTTCTGCCTGTTTCATTTGCTATATCATGTATTATTGTGGTCTTGCCTATTCCAGCTTCTCCTATCAAAAGCGGCACTTCACCTGCCGCCATAATTGCCTTGATAACATCTTTCATCATCATCACTCCCTCTTATGAATTAGTAATTCAAAAGTATTCGTTGCCTAACTTCAAGCGGTGCTTTTGCGGCAATCAACGCTTTAAGCTTCTTTTCGCGCTGCTTTAGCTTGTATACTATCTCTGCATCTACAGCACCTTTTGCTTCTGATTCCATATATTTATATTCTTCATTATTAATGATGTAGAATCCGTGCATCTCATCGACTAGCTTGCCTTTGGAGTCTTCTACGCGGTAATAGAGCACACTGCCCGTTAAATATGCATCGAATATTTTCACTTCCATGCGCAGCATTTCTTGCGCTCTTATTATGTATGCGTCAGTTACATGCTTTATGTTGTATTCCTTTCGTATTTTGTCTTTGTCGACGTATATGAAGCCTATCTGCCCTGAATCCCATGGGCATGAATATCCTGTTGTGTTTATGGTTATGCCTGAGTGATCGTACATGTACACAGGCAGATACACTATGTTGTCTCTTACGTATTTGCGGGCTTTGCTAAGCCATGCTTCAGGATTGCCCTCGTCTGCATATTCGTCGACATAAAACAGGTCGTATTTTTGCGCTATGTACAATGCAAATGCATCGTCCCAGTTGTCGGCATACAGCGGAGCATGACCGAAATCCTCTTCTCCTAATTTGTAGTTTTTATTCGCACATACCATGATACCCATGTTGTCAAATTCAGTTCGCGGATTAGGCACATCTTCGTCATTAAAATATTTGATGGTATATCCCTTGTATTTGTACTCCTCTACAGGTTCCATTTCCACTTCACATGACATACTAATCACTCCCTTCACAATATGAAAACACGGCACCAGTTTTTAATATGCAGGTGCCGCGCATCTTGCAACAAAAAGCAAACACGATGTGTTAAGTTGGTTATTTAAAACGGTAATATCGAGGCGAATCGGCAGGTTATATTTGCAGGCCTAATTTCTTAAGGGAAGTATATACATCTGTATTGGCGCGAGCTTGCGATAGCAGAGACAACGCTACTGCCAAATCGCGTATCATCGTATTGGACGCTTCGGCAATTACACCGTCTATGACAACCGCTTTGTATTTGTTGTCTTCAAATAGCCATGCCACATTGTGGCCCTGGCGTGCTAAGTCTGCGTATACGCTGCTCTTGCGAGGATTCTGCTCCATGAGCGTATACTTGCCTTCTCTTACGAACCTCAACCCTTGATTCTTGCTGACTAACACTTTGTATTCATCGCTTTGCTTAATGCCAAACAAAGCTTTATAAGCTTCTAATATGTTCATACTTAGCATCTCCTTCTCAATCGAATATCAAATCGTAATATTCTATTGTGCCGTCTTGATATTTCACTTTTATCCAGTCTACGTGCTCGTTTGTGTATATAACAGGCAGCTCGTCTACATTTATATCTACTTCTACAGGATTTTCGTATTCCAGTATCGAGCCGTCATCTGCATACGGATCACCACATATGAATTTGTCTATGTCTGTCAAATCAGATACTTCTTTGAACAGCTTATCTATTTTTATTTCGTTGTCAGATTCCCAGCCGAAATCTGTGTAATCGTAATAGCTGTCTTTGCCGCGTATTGTTACACGCGTAAGATTCATCCACAAATACTCAAAGTCATTTGTCTTATACACTTTGTCTTTGCATATAACTACATGTGCCATATTTGATATGTCTATATCGTCATCTGTTACTTCATCGTGCGATTTGTTTATCGGCCGTATGCCGAATTCCTTTTCTATATATTTGTTATGCTTTAAAAGCATGTAATTGAACAAATACATAGGCGGAATAGACAGGAAGTAGTCTGCTTCCTCAGGCTCATCTATTATTCTCAGATCGTCATACAAAGTGGATATGAATACTCCGTACTCTTCAAAATAGTCTTTCAGATCATCATCTGCAAATGTTTTATCATAACGAGGCCCTATGATATGATTGGCAAGATCTGTTTCTATCAATCCGCCATCGTATTCATTTGTCAAGTCTTCCAACGTCTTATCTATTATGACTTCAGTGCCATAAATAACTTTTGTTGTCTTCATAGTATCTCCTCCCTTACAAAAGTAAGCGGGCATCGCACCCGCTTATTCACTTGCAATTTCTTTTACATAGTCAAATATCTGCTCGCATATATCGTAGCCGATGTAGTTATACGAATACACATTTTTTGTCAAATGCGCATCGCCCCACCAGCCTTCTATCACACCTTTGTCTCCTTCTATCCTAAGTTCTATATGTGGGCCTCCTGTACCTAACGTCAACGTCACAGATGTTATTTCTTTGTCTCTTAAGTTTGTCTCATATGTGACATCCAATGCATTTGATACAAAATCACATACTACGCAGTCGGAATCCTCATATCCGTTGTCTTCTGCAAATTCTCTTACTGCTTTTATATTTTCCTTTTCCGCATCATCTAACTCTTCGTATTCGTCATCTCCTGGTGCCGGTAAATCACCAGCAGTAGCGACGCCATAGCTTCTCAACGTCTCTTGCAGATTGTACATCATCTCAAGCTCATCTGCTATCCCATCTATCATCTCTTGGAATTGCTTCATGAATTCTTCGCTTTCCATATTCACCACTCTCCTTATGATTTCTTGGCAAAATAAAAGTGCCAGCATATTGCCGGCACTTAGATCTTAAAGCGACACTTCGTTATATTATTGAAACTGTTAGCATATCAGCTACCACTGCCTGTCTTTCCACTGTCTGCGCGCTTCTTCTTCTGATCTATTTGGATCATATCGATCATAGTCTCTTGGATACAATGGCCTTAAAAGTGCTATTGCTATAAGCGCTATCACACCAAAGAACAGCGAGAATATCACCCATCCTGCAACACTTCTGCCTTTGTCTCTTGCCAATACACCAACCGCTATCGTGATGGCGATGTTAAGCAAGAATGCCCACAACAACCACATACTACCCATCTCCCTTCGTTTTTATTTTGCCATTGAAGCATAGTATTTTGTTGTTGAAACATACTCATCTCCTACTTGGAAGCATTTTGCATCTCGTTTACCTTTTCCCAAGCATCGTTTAATATCTTTTCCCAAATATCGTTTGAGAAATCGAATTCAAAATAAGCATTTTCATAATTTGTAGTTATCCATACCTTTATCCATTTCGTTTTCTTTGTGATAATTGGCACCCCGTTAGTATCTGTAACTGGAAATAATACAGCATTGGCGCTTTGCCAATAACCAACGAGCGAGGAGCCTACCCAGTCGCTTTTATATTGGGAATCTCCAACTTTTATTGCTGCAAAAGACACACGCTGTCCTTGATCATTTTCGATAAATACCCGCTCACGTGCAGTTGTTAAACCAGCTAACTCTGTGTACTTATATCCATCGTTTGCTGAGGAATAAAGATATATTTGTACTTGTATATATTTATCCTTGCTGACATTTAATGCTGATTGTATTTCTTTTTCCTTTTCAGCATTGGACATATGTTGTGTTTGTGCATATCTATTTGCATGTGCCAAAGCCAGCGGTTCAGCCCATAAAGTAGCATAAGAGCTTTTGCCCCATACATTGCTGTTTGTGTGAATTGAGACAGAATATAAATCCCGCAAGTAATTTTCAAGCTTTTCTGGCGGCATATTTAATGAATTAAATTCATCCTCGGTAATGATCACTAATGGATTAGGAATTGAATCAGTAGACATTTTAACGGTTTCCTTGATAGGCTGTGAAACAGGCGAACATCCTGTAAGCAGTATCGACAAAAGTAATACCCCTATCACCACAAATATGATCTTCTTCATGGTTTTATCACCCCTTAATGTCTTTTTGAACTTTTATTAGAAATCAAAGCTTAATCCAATATAAGGATAAATATATATAGTCCCAATTGTCAATACTAAATCAGAAGTTTGAGAGTTGGGAATGACATAATCTCCACCAACGCCAATATATGGAGCCAAGAGAGCTATTGTTCCCCATTGCCAGAATGTATTGAATTGATTTGGCTGCATCCCGCTTTTGTTGAAATAATATTGAGTGGTATATCCTAACAACCAATTTACTCCTTGATATCCCGTTATTTGTCCTTTGTCTCCATATATTGCATGCCCATATACTAATAAGCCAAGGCCCTCTCTGATTGAACGTAATGGGGATGCACTATTCGAAGGTAATTGAGATGCACTCTTCGAAGTTAATGTGGAGGCACTCTCAGCTTGCGCTCCTTCAACTGCAAAGCGTACGATGAAATTTTGTATTTTGTCGTTTATTTTAACGGCGAGTAGTACACCGAATGTTGTCCCCGGTTCTGGGTAAAACAACTGTCTTTGCGACCAGGTGCCACTCACAAATTCTACATTATCTACTGGAAAAATTGCATCACTTATTCTTGCCATAGGAGCCACAATGGTTGGCGGAATAGGCTGATAACGACTTATATATTTAACTCCTAAATGCATTATTCGGTGTGAGTTATTTGAAGGGTCGACATACGCAGATGAATCCCACATTATACTTATAGGGTTATTTGTAAAATTGATGAAAGTAAACTTTATTGCTGAAACCATTTCTGTGTAATCTATTGGAAATGAGAACTGAATTGAGAAGTCTTTTGTTGCTATTTCCGTTCCTGAAATGCTTGCAGTTGGCGTCACAGAATAAATAGTAAATTGTGAAGCTAATATCACTGAGTTGAGCAACACTAACCCAGCCAACACAACAAATTTCTTCATAACTCTACCACCCTTAATGTTCATCCATGCTAGCATACTACCAATCTCCCTTCTATTTTTATTTTGCAAGTGCAGCTACTAATTCGTAGTGCACTCTTTTTCTTGACTTAGGTACATGCTTTTTCAAAGCAAATGTGTTGATTTCATTATCGGCAGGATTAAAGTCTCTAGGCACCCAATGAATCTCTACCTTTGCCGGCACGTTTGCTTCAGCTATAACATCATGTTCGCGCATTTCCACATCTTTGCTGTCTGTGAACAGTACTATATTGCTGATTTTGAACTGCCTATACACTTGGCCTATTGCGTATATTGCGGCTTCTATTTCACATTGCGTGCTGCTTTTGCCATGCCCGTTGAACTTAGCGCTATGTGCAAGCGTGTTGGAAGCTTCATCTTGCACTACATATCCTATCATACATACTCTTCTTTTCCCACGTACAGCACCATCGCTGTACACATACAAAGTATCTGTCATTTTTATTCCCTCCTTCTAAAAGTAAAAGCTGCCTCATCTCATTATCTGATTGAGGCAGCTTATATAACGTTTTTGTTATTACACTGCTTTTGACAGCATATTGCTTTCGTCTTTCACATAAAGTGCACACATGTACAACCCTGTACCGTATATATATTCATCTTCTATATCTGTAGAGTTCAACAGCATAAATAGTTCTTCAACAACGAAGCGCTCTGACATATCACTGCTATTCATTAGAAATATATCTGCTTCGTCGGCATATCCATTCTTTATAGATTTATACACGAGCTCTTTGCTGAGATTGAAGTGATAAACTTGCGTACGCATCGGTTCTCTGCCTCTATTGATGTATGTGCAGGCCACTTCTCCGTTACACATTTCAGCATCTACTTCTTCATACGATTCGGTTGTTTTGCTCAAATACATGACGTTGGAATCGGCAGGGGTCTTAAGGAGATATCTTTTCATTCCCTCTACGAACTTCTCTGAAACCTTTTCCAAACTTTCTACACTTACAGTTTCCATATGCACCACTCTCCTCTCGTGCACTTAGTGCCGCTTCAATTCCTTGCTTAGACAATTTATCTGCTTCCGCATTGTACTCACGCGGAATCCACTCTATCTTCCAGTCGAAGCGCTGCAACGCTTTTAGCACATCATCGCGCAGCAGCTTCAAATGCTCATTTTTCACCTTATAACTGCCTAGTATTTGATTCACCATAAGCTGTGAATCAGAATATATGTGCAGCTTGTTATCTTCGGTATGCCGCAGATGTTTAGTCGCTTCTGCAATGCCATCCAACAGCGCAAGGTATTCTGCTATATTATTAGTGCCATCACCTTCTATACCTTGGTATTTGCTATACGTTGCGTCTCCTATTTGCAGCACATAGCCTATACCCATAACTCCCTTCTGCAGTATGCAAGCACCATCTGTATGAAGTTTCATCATATCAACCATCTCCTTTGCAAATTAGTTATGCCCTAGCGGTGTGCCAGGGCATTCAAATAGCAAACACGTGCTGTTTGCAAATATAAATTTCATACAACATAAACATTGCGAACGGCATCACACAAATTGTTCGCTCATTTCTTCGTCAACTGCTATTGTGTTTTCTATTTTGTCCATCACGATTTCCATGAATTCTTGTGCATGCACATCGCTAGCACCTGCTACAAACATGAGTATACTTTGCACCTCTTCTTTGTGCCCATCGATATATCTCTGCATATTAGCAATACGTTTTTCGAACGATTCATTGTCATCGCTTTCGTATTGCCTTACGAACACCGCTTTATCCATACCGCCTTTAAGCAGCACAATAGCTTTTGCCAACACATGATATCCTATGCAGTAGCATTGTGTTTCTACACCATCAAATACAGTGACAAGCTTTGCTCCGTTAAATATTCTCGGCTTTATTTCATACATACTATTCACCGCTTTCAGCTATATTTGCATTGTTGCTATTGCTGCTTTCTATTCTATGCAGCTTATCTTTTAGCATGTGGTTTTCATCAAGCAAATCTGTTGTTTTCCCTATAGTAATTGCCAAAGCGGCAAAGAAACCTATAAATGCTCCTGCAAGCATACCAAACAAAAATGTAAGCATATTATTACCTCCTATTGTTTTGCCTAATTATCATCATTGTCTTTATCGTCGCTATCATCTTCAGTGCATATATCATATACTTCGCTTCGCGCATCTTCTATTGCATCTGCCTGGTCTTTTAGCAGTGAGCTTATTTCACTGATCTTAAGCGAAATTTCTTTTGCTAACGTCTCAACTACGTGACTGCCAATTATGTCAATTCTAATGGGTGGAAGTCTCATCGGAATAATGCCTAACCAGCAGTTTCGTAGTTAGCCTTGGTGGTACCTGTGTAAGCAGATATCTTAAGCGTAGGTAAACAAGATGATGGGCCGAAAGCAATT
>JABEBW010003030.1_pt1 | contig 11252 bp, 7 predicted proteins | sample 7245961 | NCBI WGS metagenome assembly JABEBW01 (sample SAMN14506364, study PRJNA622280) | hot springs metagenome | biome: hot spring [ENVO:00000051]|acidic hot spring [ENVO:00002120]; feature: spring [ENVO:00000027]|sediment [ENVO:00002007]; material: sediment environment [ENVO:01001048]...
GTTAAAACCGTTCAGTCTATTTTTCAAAAAATCTACGATAACAACGATATATATCTTGGAAAGTACGAAGGTTGGTATTGTGTTCAAGATGAAACCTTCTGGACTGAAAAGGATATAGGGCCTGATAAATTATGTCCCGTTTGCCACAGGCCGTTGGAGCATGTCGAAGAGGAGAATTACTTTTTCAAACTTTCAAAATACACAAAGCCTTTGCTGGATCATTTCAAAACGCATCCCGATTTCGTCGAGCCTGATTTTAGAAGAAATGAGATGATGAAAATTCTTGAAGGAGGGCTTGATGACATAAGCGTGTCAAGGACTTCTTTCAATTGGGGCATACCTTTACCCTTTGATCCAAAACATGTCATATACGTTTGGTTTGATGCGCTGATAAATTACATTTCTGCGATTGGCTACGGCCGAAATGATGAATTGTTCAACAGGTATTGGCCTGCCGATGTGCATTTTGTTGGAAAAGAGATAAATCGCTTTCATTCTTTGATATGGCCGGCCATGCTTATGAGTGCGGGGCTTCCTCTGCCCAAAAAAATCTTTGCTCACGGATGGCTTACGGTCAATGGGGAGAAAATTTCAAAATCAAAGGGTAACGCCGTTGATCCAAGGATACTCGTCAACGCCTACGGTCTCGATGCCGTGAAATATTACCTGTTAAGAGACATATCTTTCGGAAATGACGGCGATTTTTCGGAAGACAATTTGATAACAAGGATAAATGCCGATCTCGCAAATGATCTCGGAAATCTTGTTCATAGAACGCTTTCGATGGTGAATCAAAATTTTTACGAACTTCCGAATCCAAAAGGTGAAGAGGCGATCGATGAGGATTTAAAAAATCTGCTTGCGAAGACGATCGACGATTATTTCAAATACATGGATAAATTCAAATTCACCGAGTCTCTAACGGAGATATGGGATCTGATTAAATTTTCAAACAAATACATAGATCTTACAGAGCCATGGTTGCTCGCAAAAAATCCCGCCAAGCGCGAAAGGCTTGGAACGGTACTTTACAATCTCGTTGATGTGATAAGAAATGTTGCCATAATGCTTTCTCCGATAATGGTTAACACGTCAAAAGCCATCAGTAAAAAGATAAATCAAAAGATAGATGTCAACTTTTTAGGTTGGCACAAAACAATTGCCGAAGTGAAAATAGAGGTGGGAGATCCTCTATTTCCAAGGATAGATACGACTACATGGAAAAAGGTGATAAAAATGGTGGAAACGAATGAACAGATCTCTGAAAAGAAGCCAGAGGTAACGATAGAAGACTTCTCAAAGTTGGATTTAAGGGTTGCACGAATAAAGCAGGCTGAGAGAGTTCCAAAATCTGACAAACTTGTCAAATTGTTGCTTGACATAGGAGGAGAAGAAAGGCAGATAGTCGCTGGCATAGGCGCCGTTTACACGCCAGAATCTTTGATCGATAGAGAGATTATCATCATTTACAATCTCAAGCCTGCCAAGTTGATGGGAATAGAATCGAATGGCATGCTTTTGGCCGCCAAGGATGGCGGGAAGTTGAGAATTCTTACGGTTGACGGTTTCGTTGAAACCGGCGCCAAAATTTCTTGAGGTGCGAAACGATGGAAGAGATAAGAAGATCTATTTCGGAAGAACTCGTCGAATCATACATGAATTATTCGATGAGTGTGATAATCGGTAGAGCGATTCCAGATGTAAGAGATGGGCTTAAACCAGTCCAGAGAAGAATTTTGTTTTCAATGAAAGAACTTAACCTCAAAAATAATGGCCCAACAAAAAAGAGCGCAAGGATCGTCGGAGAGGTCATGGGAAAGTATCATCCACACGGAGACATGGCCATATACGATGCCATCGTGAGGATGGCTCAGGATTTCACGATGAGATATCCACTCATTCACGGTCAGGGAAATTTCGGTTCAATAGACAGAGATCCTGCCGCCGCATCGAGGTACACGGAAGCAAAATTGTCGAAGTTGGCCGAAGAGATGTTGGAAGACATAGATGAGAACACGGTGGACATGGTTCCAAATTTCGATGAGACGCTCAACGAGCCCGTCGTTTTACCGTCTAAAATACCTCAATTGCTGCTTAACGGCGCGTCGGGTATAGCGGTGGGAATGGCAACTTCCATTCCTCCCCACAACATAAAAGAAGTTGCCGATCTCATAATAAAACTCATAGATGAACCACAGATGGACGATGAAAAGGTTGCTGAACTTTTAAAGGGACCAGACTTTCCAACTGGCGGCATCATCATGGATTCGGAAGCCATAAAAAACATCTATCTTACTGGGCATGGAAGTTTCATCATAAGATCGAGAACGACCATAGAAGAGGTTAAAAATAGAAGCAGAATAGTCGTTACCGAGATCCCTTACGGCGTTTCAAAGGCAACCTTGATAGAAGAAATAGCCGATTACGCCAAGAGTTCGAAAGAAACGTTGATCTCAGATATTCGTGACGAATCAGACAAGGAAGGGCTCAGAATCGTCATTGAAGTTTCAAGAAATGCCGATCCGAACATAGTGCTAAACAGGCTTTTAAAGCATACCTCTCTTGAGACGCACTTTGCAGTTCACATGCTCGTCATAGACCACGGAAAGCCAAAACTCATGAATTTGAAGCAAATCGTGAAGGCCTTCATCGATCACAGGTATGAGGTTGTGAAAAGAAGAAGTCAGTTTGAATTCGAAAGGTTCTCAAAAAGAGCCCACGTTGTTGAAGGGTTGATAAAAGCGTCGATGGCCATAGGAACAGTTGTCGATATAGTCAAAAATGCCAAGGACCTTCAAGATGCCATCAACGGTCTCATGAGAATACTCGGAGTTTCGCAAGAGCAGGCAGAGGCCATAATGGACATGAAACTTCAAAGGTTGACAACTCTTGAACATCAAAAATTGGACGAGGAGTACAAGACGCTCACGGAAAACATGTCAAAGTTGAAAGAATTGCTTGGTTCCGATGAAAAAATAATGGAAGAGATAAAGAAAGAAACGTTGTACATAAAAGAAAAATACGGCGATCAAAGAAGAAGTGAGATAACGCAAAATACGGAAAACATAGACATAGAAGATCTGATAAGCGATGATGATATGGTCGTAACGATCACGCACAATGGGTACGTCTCTGCGACAAAACTTGAAAATTACAAGATGCAGTACAGGGGCGGAAAGGGCAACATCTCGATGCGAACAAGAGAAGATGATTACATCGAACATGCCTTTGTCACAACGCGCTTGAGTTATACGGGGTTCATAACAAACCTTGGAAAATTCTACTTCATGAAAAACTACAACTTCCAAGAAAGTGAAAAAGGTTCGAAGGGTAAACTCATCTTGAATTACTTCAACCTTCAGCCAAACGAGAAGGTAAAATCGGTCATTTCAATAGGCCATGAACTCGATCCGTCAAAAGACCTTTGGATAGCAACTAAAAAGGGAAAGATAAAGAGGATCTCTCTTGGAAGTTTCTCATTCAAATTCAACGGAGTCAATGCCCTTAAACTCGAAGAGGAAGATGAGGTTGTCGACACAGCCCTGACGGATTCAAAAGATAAAAACATCATAATGCTTTCGACGATGAAAGGCTTTGTGGCTGCCTTTAAGGACGAAGATGTGAGACAAATGGGAAGGTCAGCGATGGGAATAAAAGGCATAACTCTTAAATCTGGCGATGAGGTTGTCTCGATGATCGTCGTTAGGGAAAATGAGGCTGAAGAGATTCAACTTCTTACGATAAGCGAAAAAGGTCTTGGCAAAAGAAGCCGCTTTTTGGATTACGCGGTGCACAAACGCGGATCGCATGGGTTGAAAAATCTTAAACTCACCGAAAAGAACGGCTTTGTCGTTGGAACGGCGAAGGTTGTGGAGTCAGACGAGATAATAGCCGTTACGGCCAGTGGAAAGGCCATAAGGTTCAAAGTTTCAGATCTTCCAATAACAAGCAGAAACACGCAAGGTTTTAAATGCATCGATGTTGATGAAGACGATAAGGTCGTCACCTTTGCACCGCAGCACTCGAAAGAATTTTAAAAAGCCCTCTAAGAACCGATCTTGCAGGTAGAACTGACACCGGCGTTCACGCAAATTACCAGGTCTTTTCATTTGAGTTGACAAACAAGCGCATGAATGAAAAGAATTTCAAAGAAGCATTTAATTCTTTGCTCCCCGACGATATGCGCGTGATGAAGGTTTGGTTTGAGGACGATAGTTTTAATCCAAGAAGCGATGCCACAAAGAGGATTTACCATTATTTCATATACAACTCCAAGGAAAGAAATGTTTTTCTGAGAGACAGGGTATGGTGGTTTCCATACGAGTTAGACGTTGATAAAATGAGGGAGGGTGCAAAATATTTTGAAGGTACCCATGATTTCACGTCATTTGCATCCATTGACAAAGACGACGATAGAACACCGATCAGGACGATTTACAGGGTGAGAGTTTTGACTCGTTCAAAATACATTCTTTTGAGATTTGAAGGTAGGTCTTTTCTGCGAAGAATGGTGAGAAATATGGTGGGATCGCTTGTCAAAATTGGAACTGGAGAATGGGCACCTGAAAAGATCGCGGAATTGCTGGAGTTAAAGGACAGGAGCAAAGCGGCCGCAACTGCTCCAGCACAGGGCCTTTACCTTTACAAAATTTACTTTGAATAAAGGGCCTTGATGAATTCAAAATCGATTTATCTGGAAAAGTATGTTGCGATCTTGGTGCTTCAACTGGCGGCTTCACACAGGTCATGCTTGAAAGAGGTGCAAGAGTTGTTTACGCCGTCGATGTTGGAGAAGAGTTGAAAATAAAAGATCCGAGAATCATTAAAATGGAAAGGACCAACGCCAGATTTTTAAAAAAGAGCGATTTTGAACTTCCAATAGATTTCGTCTCGTGCGATCTTTCGTTTATATCCTTGAAGCACATTTTACCCGTGATAAAAGAGATCTTGAGCGAAGATGGGATTTCAGTATGCCTTGTAAAGCCTCAATTCGAAGTTGGAAAGAGAATAAAAAATGGAATCGTAAGATCAAAGGCCGTCCATCTCCAGGTGCTAAAGGATATTTTGAACTTCGCTCAAGATAAGGGCTTTAAAGTGGGTGGCCTTACTTTTTCTCCCATAAAGGGAGGGAGTGGAAACATAGAGTTTTTAATGGAATTGAACAAAAACTTCGTTGGATCTTTTGACGTTGAGGGCGTCGTGGATTCAGCGTGGAGTGAAATGGAGGAGTGAAATGTCTATTATCGATAAGATATTCGATCCTAACAAAAGATTTGTAAGAAGGGTTAGCGGGATCGTCAAAGAGATAAACGAACTCGAAGAGAAGATGAAATCTCTTACCGATACGGATTTCCCCCTTAAAACGGCCGAATTGAAAGAAAGGCTTTCAAAGGGAGAAACCTTAGATGACCTTTTGCCAGAAGCCTTTGCGCTTGCGAGGGAAGCCTCGCGACGTGCCATTGGAATGAGGCCTTTTGACGTTCAACTGATGGGAGCGGTGGCACTTCATGAAGGCAAAGTGGCCGAGATGAAGACTGGAGAAGGTAAAACTCTCGTTGCCGTCATGGCCGCATATCTTAACGCTTTGGAAGGCAAGGGGGTGCACGTTGTAACGGTCAATGATTACCTTGCCAAAAGGGACGCCCATTGGATGGGACCCGCTTACGAACTTTTGGGCTTGAAAGTTGGATTTCTCCAATCTGAAATGAATCAAGAGGAAAGAAGGGCTGCGTACAATTGCGACATAACTTACGGAACCAACACGGAGATGGGCTTCGATTATCTAAGAGACAATCTTGCCTATCTGCCAGAACAGAGAGTTCAAAGAGGCCATAATTACGCGATAATCGACGAAGTTGACAGCATTTTGATAGATGAGGCAAGAACCCCTTTGATAATTTCCGGACCGGCCGAAAATTCTTCGAGACTTTATAAACAATTCGCATCTCTTGCAAGGAAACTCAAAAAAGACGAGGATTTCAAAGTTGATGAAAAGCAAAAGACGATCTCTTTGACGGAAGAAGGCATAAAGAAAACAGAGTCCCTGCTCGGCGTTGAAAACCTTTACGATCCGGCCAACATAGAGTACAATTTTCACATGCTTAACGCTTTGAGGGCACTGCATCTTTACAAAAAAGACGTTGATTACATAGTAAGGGGAAATGAAGTCGTCATAGTTGATGAGTTTACGGGAAGAATTTTGGAAGGCAGAAGATACAACGAAGGACTTCATCAGGCAATCGAAGCAAAAGAGAACGTTCAAGTAAAAGAAGAATCGATCACTTACGCAACGATAACGCTTCAAAATTACTTTCTCATGTACAACAAGATCGCCGGTATGACGGGAACGGCTTACACCGAACGGGAAGAATTCGATCAGATATACAAGATGAAAGTGGTAATTATACCGACAAACAAACCGATGATAAGAAAGGACATGAACGATCTCATATACAGAACGGAGGCCGAAAAATACGATGCCATCGTTGAAGAGGTGGCAAAAAGGCACGAAAAAGGTCAACCTGTGCTCATAGGCACCACTTCGATAGAAAAGAACGAGAAACTCAGCGCTTTGTTGAAACGGAGAGGCATACCTCACGAGATTTTGAACGCCAAAAACCACGAGAAAGAGGCTGAAATAATAGCCAAAGCCGGAGAGAAAAATGCCGTTACCGTCGCAACAAACATGGCAGGCCGTGGCGTGGATATAAAACTTGGCGAAGGCGTTGTGGAACTTGGAGGCCTTTTTGTGCTTGGAACTGAAAGGCACGAATCCAGGCGTATAGACAACCAATTAAGGGGTAGAGCAGGCCGTCAAGGAGATCCAGGAGAATCAAGATTTTACCTTTCGACGGAAGACAATTTGCTAAGGATCTTTGGTGGAGATAGGATGAAATCTCTCATGAACACCTTAAAGATCGCTCAAGGGGAACCCATAGAACATCCAATGCTTTCCAGCCTTATAGAACAGGCCCAGAAAAAAGTCGAAGGCATACATTTTTCCATAAGAAAGCACCTGCTTGAACTTGACTCGGTGCTTGACAGGCAAAGAAATGCCGTTTATGCTCACAGAAATTGGATTCTTGACGGGACGGATGTGGAAACTCACCTTATGGACATCTTTGAAGATGTCGTTGACAGAAGAATAGAAAATTACCTTCCCGGAAAAGACATAGACGCATGGAATTGGGACGCCCTTTCAAATGAATTGAAAAATATCTTTCCTTTCTTTTCTTTAGATGGCAAATCAAAGGAAGATCAAGAGGAATTGAAGTCGCAGATCATGGAAGAGATCAAAGCGCATTATCGGGCAAAAGTTTCCGAGATAGGCGAAGAGCGTTTTCCGCAAATTCTCAAGTACGTCATGTTGAAAGTCATAGATGAAAGGTGGCGTTTGCACCTTCAAGAAGTAGACATTCTAAAGGAATCCGTGAACCTTCGCGCGTACGGTCAAAAAGATCCCGTCATCGAGTTCAAGAAAGAAAGTTACGAACGTTTTGAAGAAATGGTTGATGGCATGTACGATGATATCTCTGCGATAGTCTTCAGGATCGTCATGGTGGACGAACAAAAAGAAAAGGAACGCGCCAAAAAAACCTTCTCTGCACTTCAAACTCAGCATTCAGATTTCACTTTGGCAAGTGGAAAAGAGCAGGAAAAGGTCGATCAAACGAAAAAGAAAAGAATGCGCGTGAAAAGGTGATTCGATGATAAATTACGATCTAAAAGTTAAAGTAGATGACGTTGAAAAGAGATTCAGTGAACTCTCCAAAGTTTTCGATGAAAAAAAGATTAAGTCCGAAATAGAATCTCTTGAAGTTCAAACTGCTGCCGATGATTTTTGGAATGACTCAAGAAAAGCACAAGATGTATTGAAACAATTGAAAGAACTTAAGGACAAGTACGAGATGTTTGAAGATATGAAATCCAAGATGGAAGATTTAAAAGTTGGCCTTGAACTTGCCGACGAAGATGAGGAATTTGTCCAGCACCTCGAAGAAATCGTCGATAGCGCAAAAGACGCCGTTGAGAAATTTGAACTTGTGATGATGCTCAACGGAAAGTTTGACGATTTGAACTGCTACCTTTCAATTCATCCAGGCGCTGGAGGAACAGAATCTCACGATTGGGCACAGATGCTCTTGAGGATGTACACAAGATGGGCAGAACGCAAGGGATTTGAAGTGGAAGAGATAGACATTCAGCCGGGAGAAGAGGCTGGTATAAACAGCGCCACGATATTGATCAAGGGAGAGTACGCTTACGGATTTTTGAAATATGAAAGAGGCGTACACAGACTTGTCAGAATATCTCCCTTCGATGCGGCAAAAAGAAGGCACACATCTTTTGCCTCCGTTAACGTTTTGCCAGAACTCAAAGAAGAGGTCGATGTTGAAATAAAGGATGAAGATTTAAGGATAGACACGTACAGAGCCTCAGGGGCTGGAGGGCAGCACGTCAACAGAACTGATTCGGCCGTTAGAATAACGCACATTCCAACTGGAATAGTGGTCGCGTGCCAAAACGAGAGATCCCAATTTCAGAACAAAGACACTGCCATGAGAATTTTAAAGGCAAGATTGTACCAACTTGAACTTGAAAAGAGGCAGGCCGAATTGCAAAAAATCCAAGGCACTCTCAAAGAGATAAGTTGGGGAAGCCAAATAAGGTCTTACGTCTTTCAGCCCTACACGATGGTCAAAGATCATCGCACCGATCATGAATCTGGAAACATACAAGCGGTGATGGATGGAGAAATAGATGACTTTATTTACGCGGAACTCGTCTTCTTTGCTAAAATTGGCGTTTCTGATATTTGAACTTTTTGCATCGACGGGCTTTTCATCCATTTACATTTTAAATCAATCTGGAAATAAAGAAATTGTCAACCAAGTAAATTCATGGGACAACGAATTTTTGCCTGACCTTGAGAAGATGTGGGGAGTGTATCCGCAAAAGCCAATTTACATGGTCATAACGAATGCCAATCTTGGACTTGAAATGGGAAATGCTGCAGATTATCCAACCTTTTTTCAAGTAACCATCACCATGCGTTATCCCCTTTCAGAAATTAAAGGCACCGTTGCTCATGAATTGATGCATGTTTTTCAATTTTCATGGATGAATAAGTATGGAAAAAAGATGCCTTTATGGGTGATGGAGGGCCTTGCGACATGGTACGGCGGTAAAATGGGATTTTATCCATCATCTTTGAATTATAACCCTTTTCTTTTTAAGTCCGTGAATCCACTTGAATACAAGGATTATCCCATTAACACTGAGGATTTGGAAGAATATTACGCAGAGGTTTACGCACTTTTCCTTGAAATGGACAAAAAAATAGATTTTGAGAAGTCTCTTCCCAAAATACTTGAAAATGTGGAAATAACTTCCAACTGGAAAACGGCTTTTTCAGAATCCTTGGGAGAAAGTTTCGATCTTTTTTATTCAAAGTGGCGAAGTTCTACTTTTTACTACCTCTTCTTTTACTTGATAGTCTTGTGGGGAATATGGATATTTGTCCCCATATTTTTGCTTTACATCTTTTTAAAAAATTTCTTTCATCCCAGAAAGGAAAATGATGATGACATAAAGCGTCTTGAAGATATTTACGGAAAATCCTATTGGTCCAACGAAGAAAAAGGAGAAACAGATGAAAAAAGTGATGGTGATAGCCGGACAAAATGATAAGACTTACGGTCAAAGGTTAACTTACAGAAAAGTAAGGGATATCCTTGAGCGTAAGGATGTTGCATGTGTGTATCCTAACTTCTCTTTTCAGATGATCGCCACCATGCCGTTTTACGATGGATTGATAGTCTCTGGCAAATTAGATAATTTTTTTGAAAAAATTGCCATAATAGATCTGGCCTTGGAATTCGGTAAACCTGTATTTTTTTTCGGTGTAAATTTAGAAGAAATGAAAAGCACCTTTCTAAGCCATGTATCGACAGAACTCATGAGCCCGCTGGTAAGAGGATTTGTGACGGACGAAGTCTCGGCGAGATGGGCTTCTTTATGGTCACCATCCAAGATAGAAGTAGGCTGCGATGTTGCAAACATGTATCTTTTAGAAAGGGCTGAATATGAAAAGGGAAAATTTGCCGTCTTTTCTCTTTCGCAAGATGGAATTTTGAAATATGCTCCAGATCAAGAGTGGTTTCTTCACATGGATTCAAGAGTGATAGTCGAAGATCCACAATGTTCGAAAAGTGCCTTAGAATTTGCTAAAAAGATAAAAGCAGACGACGTTTCTTTGATCTTTGAGATAGAAGACATAATGGAGGCCGTAAAAAATGCCAGATTCGTTTTATCCGAGAAATTTTATTCAACTATTACGGCTGCGGCATTTGAAACGCCATTTTTGCACATCGGGAAAAAAATCAAAAGGTATTTCGGAAAAGTATTGTCTAAAGATGTTTGTGATCAAGAGGAAACTGATCTTGCGCTCGCTTTCTCGAACATAAACGAGTTTAATTTATCAGAAGTTCAAACCTTTAATTCCTCCATAAAAGAAAAATACAAAAAAATGGAATCAGCCCTCGATGAATTCATAAAATCTTTGTGAGGAGGCAAATGATGATCAAGGATCTTATTGATCTTGTGAAGGTCATGTTTTCAATGAGAAGATGGAACAACAAGCCAACTTTTGATTCGGTAAGTGAGGCTTCAAACAGCGGCTTTGTACTCCATATCGCCCATTTGCTTGCAATGCTTGAGATCGATCATGGAAATGAAATTGATATGGAGAAATTGATAAGTCGAGTCTTGCTAAAAGATATGCCAAAATGCATAATTTCGGATATCTCTCTTTCTACAAAGAGAATGATTCAGTCTCTATCGCCCTCTGCTTGGGATAAATTGTATAAGAATTCAATCGAAGAAGTTATAAAGTATGTACCAGATCGATTTAAAGATCAGTTTAAAGACGCCATGATGAACTCAAGGGATGAATCGATTGAAGGGAAGATAATAAATGCAGCAGATCTTTATGCCGCTTTTAGAGAGGCTGAAATAAATCTAAGATTTTTTCCAGAATACTTTAAAGAACCATTCGAATCGATAAAAGAAAGCATGGAACACATAGAGTTGGAATCCTTTAAAATCCTTTTGAAGAGCGATGAATTGCGCGATTACCTTTCACAGATAAGGACTCTTATTTACGCCATAAGATGGAATCAACACCCAAGAACGGTACAAACGACCGTGGCCGGTCATACCTTTTTTGTCACCTTTGTCGCTTACCTCATGGC
>JABEBW010003916.1_pt1 | contig 11204 bp, 10 predicted proteins | sample 7245961 | NCBI WGS metagenome assembly JABEBW01 (sample SAMN14506364, study PRJNA622280) | hot springs metagenome | biome: hot spring [ENVO:00000051]|acidic hot spring [ENVO:00002120]; feature: spring [ENVO:00000027]|sediment [ENVO:00002007]; material: sediment environment [ENVO:01001048]...
TATTAAAAAGAACCAGCTGATTTTATAAGATATAAGAACAAAGTAACCAAGCATAAGGCTGCCAAGGACTCCACCCAGCGCTTTACCAGTATATAACAGGCCGTTATTTGTGGTTGAAAATTTGGTACCGTAAACATCACCTACAAGGGAAAAGTACAGAGTTACCAGGGAACCGCCAAACAGTCCAATAAGTATCTCAGGAACCAAGAACACATTATAAGCTCCAAGAACTGAGGCGATGCCCTGTATGGCCAGAACTGCAGCTATTATTGATGCTCGAGAAAACCTGTCTGAAACCCTTCCTAACAGTGGTCTTCCAGTCGCGCTTAACAGAGGAAATACAGTTAATGAAACAATAAATGCAATCCCGCTTGTAAATTTAAAAAGCGTTGAAGAAATTGCCAGAAGCGGAACCGTTGCAAATGAAAATGAAACATAAAGCAACCACCATTTTGCACTCCTGATCACCCTGCCCGGGTGCAGGCCGCGCTTTGCAACCGGGTAGCTTATCTTACTGGCCATTAAAGGCAGCGCAATGATCTCTATTATAAATAGCGCAAGGGCAATGATTCTCATGTTATCTATAAAAAGAAAAAGCGGATTTAAAATTGCAGCTCCAAGGCCAAATCCCATGGAAATTATGCCAGTTGCCTGACCCCTGCTTCCTGCAAACCATTTTACGCCAGCATTTATGGCGATGCCATACAGCATGCCCTCGCCTGAGCTGCCCAATGACCAAATTATAATTAGGGGAAAATACGATTTAACATCAAATAGCCCAAGAAACCCGGCTGAAGACATCATCGATGCAGCAATTCCAACCCAGCGAGGGCCCCTGATATCTGCTAGGTATCCTCCGAGCAGCTGCGCCGCAGTTGAAAATATTACATATGCTGTAAACATTGATTCAATTTCAATCAAATTAAATCCGTATTGTGCGCTAAGCTGAGGCGCAAAGACATTCCATGAATATTGATAAATTGAGTTAAAGCACATGAGTATTAAGCCAGTTAAAAGCACTGTTTTCTTTATCAAATTTCCCTTATTTGCCCGTTGCCATATATTATATATTTAGTGGTTGTAAGTTCCCTGAGGCCCATGGGACCCCTTGCGTGAAGCTTTTGTGTGCTTATGCCAACTTCAGCTCCAAAGCCAAATTGCTCACCGTCAGTAAATCTGATTGATGCATTAACATAGGTGCATGCTGCGTCAACGTTATTTGTGAAGTATTCTGCATCGCTGATGTTTTTTGTTATAATAGCTTCTGAATGCTTTGTGCCATGAGCGTTTATGTGATTAACGGCTTCTTCCACTGAATTCACTATCTTGATTGCCAGCGTGAGGTCAAGGTACTCCGTATCCCAATCTTCCCGAGAAGCTGGTTCGATCGTGGGGCAAATCTTAAGCGAAGCTTCATCACCCTTTACTTTAACCCCATATTTTTTCATTTCATTTACAATCTTCGGCAAGTAGCTCTCTGCTATGTCCTTATGTATGAGCACCTTTCTTACCGCATTGCAGACTGCTGGCCTCTGCACCTTAGCGTTTGTTATTATTTTTGTCGCCATATCCTGATCTGCATCCCAGTTTACAAAGATGTGATTGTTCCCAGCTCCGGTCTCAATAACTGGAACCGTTGAATTTTTAACTATATAATCAATAAAATTGGAACCGCCTCGTGGAATGATCACATCAATCAAGCCCCTTAATTTAATCATCCTGTCTACAATTGATCTATCAGGGTCTTCAATTACCTGCACTGCATTTTTGTCAATTATGCCATTCAGCGAATTTTGTATAATTTTCCCAATAATTGCATTGGACCTGATTGCTTCAGATCCTCCCCTTAATATCACCGCATTTCCAGATTTTATTGCCAGGCCCGCAATGTCTATTGTTACGTTGGGCCTAGATTCATATATGGCCCCAACCACTCCAAGTGGCACCCTGATCCTTTTTATCTGCAAGCCATTATCCGTTTTCCAACCTTCAACCACTTCACCTATTGGGTCAGGCAAAGCTGAAACTTTAAGTAGCCCTTTAGATGCATCTCTTATTCTGGAATCATTTAAAATTAGCCTGTCCAAAAGCGGTGAACTTGGAAACTTTTTCTTATAATCATCAATGTCAGCTTTGTTGGCTTCAATGATTTCATTTGCATGGTCAACTATTGCCCTTGCCATGGATTCCAGGGCCCTATTTCTGACTGGGTTCGGTGTTTGGGAAAGTGAGTAAGAAGCCTGTTTGGCCAAGCCAGCTTTAAACACAAGCTCATCCATGCGCATAGTTTAATCAGCAGGCATTATTATATTATTGCCTTCATTTTCAGCAAAGCGCATCATAAAATATTGTATTCAAGCACCATCATTCCAAAATACTCAGCAACCCCATAGATTGGATCGCCATGGGTTGTTTTTGTAACGCTTAGAATCCCAGCTAGAATCAGCAGCTGCCAGTAGCTGTCAGGCCTGGCCCCATTAAGTATTTCATTATCAAGGCCAAGCAAAATTGACGGGTCTCCTGAATTCAAAAAATCCATCACAATTTCATCGTACTTCGCAGCCATTTTGCTGTAACCATATGGCCCATTTTCAGAATGCGTGTGCGCGTGATCAGCGCTTATTATAATTCCAAATCTGCTTTCAGCCTCCCCTATGGTTGATGCAAGTATCCTCCCAAACTTAAATAAGGTATCCCTTTCAAGCGATCTTCCTGGGCTTATTATTGTAATTTCCTTTGCAGATGGAAAAAACGAAAGGGGTATAGAGGATCCCCAGTCCAGAGGAATAACTGATTTTTCACCTGATTCGGTTCCATAATTAACCTCAATAGCTGGCAAACCGTTGCTTTTAGCTTTAAGGTATAACATATGCGCCGTTTCCCTGTCAACGCCATAGCATGTCCCGTTATTGCATACCCTTTCTGAATACACAAAAAGTATATGATCGTTTGCCCTCAAATTATGAGGCGTAACCACCACAAATTTGCTGATGTCGCTGCTCCTTGAGCCGCAGGATTTTAGTTTCTCTCTCATCTGCTTGAATTTGATATTAGTTTCATCAAGCAATTCATCACCATGCGAGGCTAAACACAGGTGAGCTATCATAAAAAATCAACTGCATTAAAAATTTATTAACATAACGCTTTAAAATCCCTTAAGGCATGTTCAGCCTGGCTGCAAACTGCATTTTGCAGAAACGTTTTTAATTCAGGTATTATAAAATAGGTACATGATTGGAAATTTGGCAAGGGAATTTGGGAAGGAAATCAGCAGCAAATCTAGGGAAGTGTATGAGGTTATACTGCCGCCAATTGACATGTATTCAGACGGCAAGGACCTGGTGATTGAAGTGGATTTACCTGGATTTAAGAAGGATAGCATAATTACAAATGTAACTGAAAATACATTGAGCATTTCTGCAACCAGGGAAAGGGAACAAACCGCTACTTATTACTGGGAGCAGAGGCCACTTAGGATAAACCGAACAGTGCTTCTGCCCGTCAAGGTAGATGTAAAGGAGGGAGTTGAGCCATCCGGAAAATACGATAATGGAGTCCTTACAATAAGGTTACCAATAAAAGGCATTAGATCTGTAAAAATAGAATAGAATAGATTTTGAAATCAGGCAAAATTGAAAAGCTAAAGTCAGTTTTTTCCTTTTTTACCACAATACCAGTTAAGGGGGATATTGAATCCGCTGCCAGCTCGCTCTATCTGCTTCCGATTGTATCCTTTATAATAGTCCTGCCCGCAGCTGCAGTAAAGTACCTGCTAGATATCAGGGTTTCATCAGCCCTTGCATCCATTGTTTCAATTTCCATGCTTTATGCCCTTACAGGGATCAACCATCTGGATGGGCTCAGTGATATGTTTGATGGGCTGGCCAAGCAAGGCAGCGTTGAACAAAGGATAAAGGCAATGAAGGACGTTAACACTGGCGTTGCAGGAACAGCTGCAATTACAATTGTAGTTTTAACTGAGGCGCTGGCGCTTTCAGAAATAAATGGTTCGTTTCTGCAAATTCTTTCATTTTTGCTGACAGCTGAACTTTCGGCAAAGCTGTCAATGCTGACCCTTATAATATCTGGAAATTTCAGGGAAGGCCTTGGCATGATGTTCAAGAAAAGCTCCAGATCAAGCCATCTTCTTTATTATATCCTTATTTCGTTAATCTTTGTTTTAATAATAAGATATTACATGTTCATGCTAATCGCCGGGATCATAATTGGCTATGCGCTTTCCAAAATTTCGGAAAAGTACTTCGGGGGAGCAAGCGGCGATGTTGCAGGAGCTGCAAATGAGTTATCTAGGGTCATCACCATGCTATTGATATGCTTGGCATATTGATGGCTGGAGGAAAAAGCGCAAGGCTGGGCTATGACAAGCTAGTTGCAGAATTAATTGGAACTCCGCTGCTCTTGTATACATATAGTTCACTTATGCGCTCAAATGCAAAGCCCATATGCGCAGCTGTAAGCAAAAATTCACCGGCCGCAATTAACCTGCTGGAGTCATTTGGCGCAAACACAATTTTTACACCTGGAAAATCCTACCCGGATGACATAGCCTTCTTATCAAAAGCGATTGGCATTCCATTTCTTACGCTGGCTGCAGATTCAATATTCCTGAAGCCATATCATATAAATAAAATAATTGATGCATTCCATGGGAAAAGCGTTGCAGCCGCAGTTAAAATTAATGGGAAAATATCATTCATTGGGCTAAATGTTGTTGTGCCGGGGGATTTAGAGGATCAAATCTACTATTTTGACGACGCAAACCTGAGCATTTCTCTAAATACAACGGCAGACATAGACAGGATAAGGCGAATAATATGGAATGGTGGCTATTTGTCACTGTTGCAGTGATTCTCGACGCTGTGATAGAATACCCCAATCCAGTTCATCCAGTAGCCTGGATGGGAAGGTACGTTGGATTCATAGATAAAGCAAGGCCAACTATGGGAAAAAATGCAGAACAGCTGCTCGGTGCACTGACTCTTGCTTCCCTTGTTTTGATTTGGGCAGCGATTGGGCTTGCCATAAACAGGATTAATTATTTCCCGGCGTTCGCCATATTGTACATTTATCTGCTTAAAGCCAGCTTCTCAGTTGGAGCATTATTAAGGCATGTCAAAGCATGTGAAACTGAAGATATTGAAATGCTCAGAACAAACGTTGGGAAGATAGTTGGAAGGGACATCAGGCCATTGAACAAGCATCAACTGTATTCTGCTGCCATTGAATCATCCGCTGAAAATATAGTTGATTCTGTAATAAGCCCTCTATTTTACTTTGCTATATTTGGGCTTCCTGGCGCCCTTGCATATAGAGCAATAAATACTGCTGATGCCATGATTGGTTACAGGGATCCAAGGCACCTCTGGTTTGGGCGAATAACCGCTGCTGTTGACTACGCTGTAAATTATGTGCCTGCCAGGTTATTTATGGCGTTTCTTTTAATGTTAAAGGGCACGAAATTTAAAGCGCTGGTGAAAAACTTGAATGGCCTCAGGGTAAATGGCTTTTACCCAATGCTCCTTTGTTCCCTGATTCTCGGCCTAAGGCTTGAGAAGCCAGGAGCATATATAATAAATGAAACTGGGAAGTTGCCTGAAGCAAATGACGTAAAGCTCGCTGTAAAGCTAACAGCCATAATTTCTTATTTGTTTATATTTATGCTAATACTAATATTGCTGACATTTGGTCTACCACGGTGGGGCTAGGAATTTAAAGGCAGGTGAAATAGATTTTTCCTATTCTACCAACCCTTATCGCCCTGCCTTTATTTATCGCTATCTTAAAGCGGTTAAATTTGAAAGATATCCATACTGCGAGGATGAGCTGGAGGAAAAAATAAAATTGAGGTTCAACATCCATGAGGAAGTAACAGTGGGCGCCGGAGTGACTGAGTTGCTGTACATGGTTGCGCACGTTACAAGGGGAATGCCATCCCTCATCATGAAGCACACCTATGGTGAATATGAAAGAGTCTCAAGGCTGTTTAACAAGCCAGTTCATTTAATAGATTCCCTTGATCCAAATTTGGAGGAATTTACTGGTAAAAATAATTTTACCATATTCTTTGCAAATCCAAACAACCCTACTGGAAAGGTGTACAGTTATATTGAAGAGCTCATTGACTGCGCGCAGAGGAACAATTCAATATTGATACTGGATGAATCATTCATAAGTTTTACAGACGAGAGGCCAAAATACAACTTTGCTGATAACCTTATAGTTCTGAGAAGCTTCACAAAGGAATACAATATTCCAGGCATAAGAATTGGCTATGCAATTTCATCAAAGGCCTTTAAGAAAAAGCTTGTGAAATTCAGGATGCCATGGGGGATGGGCGCAACTGGATGCGCAGCGATAGACGCTATTTTAAAAAACCGGGGTTATTTAGCTTCAACATTGCCTAAAATAAAAAAGGAGCGAAATAGGCTCAAAAGGGAGCTGGGGCTGAATACCAACGCTAACTTCTTTTTAGCAGATGTCGGTAGGGCTGATGAAGCAGTAAGGCAGCTTGAAAGAAATGGAATACTGGTTAGAAATTGCGCGTCGTTTGGGTTGCCATCAATGATAAGATTTTCAGTAAAAAAACCAAAAGAAAACAAAAAACTTAGAGATGAATTGTTAAAACTGAAGCAATTATCGCTGCCTTCAGGAATCCAGTATTAAGCCCTCCAGGAATACTCCAGGGCCCAAAGCCACGAGTTGGCCTCCATAAGCAATGCCTTTGCATTATTGTGAGTCAAAGTGTCAAATGCAGAATTGTAATCCAGCCACATATAGCCTATATGCTCATCGCTTAGCTTCACTGAATCAACATCCGATCTCATAATATAATATATTACATCCTTTGTTACTTTTGTTTTTTCCTTCATAAACTGGTATCTTACCTTGTACTTGAACCCGTCCAGCACTCCCACCTGATTTATTCCAGTTTCCTCCTTAACTTCCCTTATTGCTGCTGTAATTGAATCTTCTCCATGCTCTATGTGGCCCTTTGGAAATTCCCAAACGTGCCGCCTGCTCATTAAAACAAGGTAAATTGGAATTCCTCCCCTCGCTAATCTAAAAAGCACACCACCTGCTGAGTGCTCCTCTGTCTCCCGCATAGCTAGTACAAATGTCTATAAACTTTTAAGTCTTTTTAAATTTCCCTTCTCACCTTCTGGGAATTTTTAGAGAGATACGTTAATTATCTCCCTCTGTCAATATATTTTGATTTGAGCGTTCAGACTAAAAGGCTTAAGGTCATATTTTCCGTGTTAGCTGCGCCCAGTAGACTGGAGATATTAAAAATCCTGTCAGCAAAGGGCGGAATGACATACACAGAATTAAAGGAGGCTGCTGGTTTTATGCCCAAGAGGGAATCTGGAAAATTTGCTTATCACCTGAAAAAGCTCGTTCAACAGAGCCTCATTGTTCAGAACAGGCAGGAAAGAAAATACACGCTTTCCCCGCTGGGAAGGCTTGTGCTTACATTATCAAAACAAATTGAAGAACAGACCATTTTATCCAGCGGAAGGTTATTTGTGAGAGAGACAAGCCAGAGGATGGAAGAATTTGATCCGTCAAAAATCGTTCAATCATTGGTTAAGGAGGCAAATATGCCTCTGGAACTTAGCCAGAACATAGCAACAGAAGCAGAATCCAGGATATATAAATTTCAACTAAATTACCTTACATCTCCCCTCATTCGGGAAGTGGTTAATTCCATACTGCTTGAACAGGGATATGAGCAGTACTGGAGAAGGCTCAGCAGGTTAGGAATGCCCGTATATGACCTTGAGGTTATGCTTGAAGAATCAAGCAAGAGCGGATACGGCCTAGAGGAAGCAATTTACGGTTCAGCTTATAGGATTTTCTCAGATTACCTGATGAGGTCGCCAATTCCATCTGAAATAGTGGATTCGCATCTTAATGGAGATATTCATCTACCGAGGCCTGAAACCTGGATGTTCAAGCCAGATATCGTAGTTGTGGATATGGAGAAGCTCAGGGATTTTCCCGCCGTTAACGGAACTATAGATGATGCCAGCGGCCTTTTGAGGTTGATTTATGAGCTCTCACGTGAAGTATCTGGGGAAATTTATGTTAAGGGAAGTGAAAAGATCATTGACACAATAGGGGACACTTTCTTTAATATTGCGCATGAGCTGCTTCCAAATCATTTGCGCTCACCCATCGTAACCATCGAAATTCCAGATGCAGGCTCGGAAACTATATCCAATTACGAAAAATACTATATGGTTGTCAGAAGGCCCAGAGTAATGCTTTCAACTGATTTTTCCAAATTGCCAGATGGGTGGAAGGCTAACTACGTTATAAAAAAGGATAAAAAGACTATGACTGGCTCAAACTGGAGCGGGGAAATGGGCCTTGAAATACAGATGATTGCCTCATCAATTAATCTTCCAAGGCTTGCCTATGAGTCTCAGGGGGAAGAAAGTTACTTTAGAATAAAGAGCCTCCTTCTGAAGGACATGCTGAAGGATGCAATGGCGCAAAAGGCAAAGTTCATAGTATCCATGATCAATGAAGGCCAGCTCCCATTTTTAAGATCCCTTATAATGAGGCATCCAAGTGAATACATAACAACTTTGCTTAATCTCACGGGGCTCAGGGAATCAATGATAATAATTAACGTTGACAAGGAAAATGTGGTAAAGGAAGAGCTGGATTTCATTTCAATGATTGCAGACAAAATTACACCATATGTATCATTGATAGGGGATGATGGAAACAGGAGGTTAGCCCTTTTAGATCAGGAAAGGCACGGAAAAAAGATTTCCTCCACTGGCATATACTCTCAGGGATACACAATTGAAAATAAAAATGACGAAACGCTGGGGGAAATAAGGGAACTGAACAGGGTGCTGAAGGGAGGCCTTTCAGTAACTGAAAACCTTGACAAGGATTACATTCAAATAGATGGGGTAACGCACATTATAAAGCGCAAGGAAATCGTTTGCAGCGTATGCGGTTGGACAAATCCTGTTGGACTTGAAAGGTGCAGGCACTGCAATGCGCCATTGAGGGCAAAATGGTGAACATGATTGACAATCATAAGAGTTGGTAAACTTGTTCCAAAGGTTCATCCAGATGCGCTTGTTGATAAAAATGCATATGTTGCTGGGCAGGTTATCTTGGCAAAGGGGGTAAGCGTTTTGCCAGGAGCCGTAATAAGAGCAGATGAGGAACGCATTACAGTTGATGAATACTCAAATGTGCAGGACAATGCCGTGCTGCATGCGGATCCGGGTTTTCCTACAATTATAGGGAAAAGGGTGACGGTTGGCCATGGAGCTATAATTCACGGTGCTACTGTAAAAGATGACTGCCTAGTGGGAATGGGATCGATACTCCTAAATGGATCAGTTATAGGAAAGAATAGCATCGTGGGTGCAGGGGCCCTTGTAACTGAAGGAAAAAAATTTCCTGAGGGGAGCGTCATTATTGGAATGCCTGCAAAAGTGATAAGAAAAACTGCAGATGAAGATTTAAAATTGATAAATGACAGTTATATTGCTTACCTTAAAAGGCTAAGGGAAATAAAAAAATAGATTAAAATAAATAATTTTATTGTTTAATGTTGTTTTGTGAAAAAACCCTTCTCATGTCATCGCTGATATACCCATGTATTAGCCCGCCCTTCAGGAATGGCTGATATTTTGGTATAATCCAGAACTTCATCAGGATGATGTCAAGTATGCCTGCAATAAAAAATGCTGAAAGCCATGAGTTTGCGTAAAGTATTTGCGTAACAGGATTCACAACCCATCCCCAGTATGCAAGATATGTAATGATCACAGCAACTACAAATGATATTACGGCGGCAGGATTGATGCCTTTCCAGTATCTGAACCTACCATTCTTCAGGTAGCTGTCCACTGCTTCAAACTTGAATCTTCTGATTATTGCATAATCAAAGACGATTACACCTTCAACTGCCCCCAGGAGCGCCCCATATGCCAGAAGCCAATTATCTATATATGAATATGCTCCTCCAGAATAGAACGTCCATGCACCAATTAGCATGCTTATGACTATTCCAATAACTATGCCCCTGAACCAGGTAAGGTGCTTGGAATATGTGTTGGCTATATCATAGCCCGGGGCCACGCTGTTTGCATAAACATTGACAACAAATGTGGCCAACATGAATACAAACAGAACAAAGTAAGCTGCGCCCCTGGGCAGTATCGCTGCAGCCAGTATTACAGGATCAGCTATGCCCTTTCCGCCATTGAATCCCAGAGCCATTGATGCACCAGTTGTAAGAATGCCCAGAGCACCAATTGCTGCCATCATAAATGGCATCGGTATCTGCCCCCATGTCTGTGATCTTTGTGACTTTGCAAACCTGGTAAAGTCAGGCATGCTCAGGGCCATTGTGGCCCAGTAAGCAACGTTTGCATTGAGGAAGCCAAAGGCCGCAAGCCAGAAGCCAAAGCCCTTTGCAGTTGCGGGTATCTGCAAGATCGGTGAAAAGTTCCAACTTGCCTTACTCATTGTGAAGAAAAAGAGCAGAAGGAATCCAACCAGAACTATGGGAGCCGCTATTCTTGCGAGCCACTTTAGCGCTGGCTGCCCCTTATATGGAGGGGATATGTAGAACAACCCTATTTGTATCAGCACTACTATTATAAATGTTGGCCAGAATACTGATGGAAATGCTACAGATAAGGTGTAAGTGCTGCCGCTGAGCAGCACATTGAGCCTGCCTGTAGCAAGTATGTACATTGCCACTGCTGCTTCAGTTATTATATATGTTTCGATGCCCCACCATCCCATGGATATTACTGCCCTGATCCAAGAAGGTATCTGTGCACCATAAATTCCCCATCTGCTCCTTGTGAGCTGAGGTTCTGACATCCCGTATCTTGCCCCTCCATGTGACTGGATGATCATGGGGACAAGCACTATTGCATTTCCAAGGAACATTAAAAATATCGCTTGCCACCAGTTAAGTCCAAAGAGCAGGCCAACGCCGCTTAAAGTCCATGTGGGCACAATTGTTACCATGCCAAACCATATTGCCATGTATGTCCATGCGCCCCAATTTCTCATGGCTACTGGCGTTGGGTGAAAGTCCTTATTCCACAGGTATGATTCTTCAGGAAACTCCCTTGTCACTTCGACCTGCCCGGTTTTTGGATAGTACTTCATAATTTCCGATCGATCGAGAATGT
>JABEBW010004840.1_pt1 | contig 11189 bp, 11 predicted proteins | sample 7245961 | NCBI WGS metagenome assembly JABEBW01 (sample SAMN14506364, study PRJNA622280) | hot springs metagenome | biome: hot spring [ENVO:00000051]|acidic hot spring [ENVO:00002120]; feature: spring [ENVO:00000027]|sediment [ENVO:00002007]; material: sediment environment [ENVO:01001048]...
TCACTGCAGCGGGGACACCATGAGGAGCGTTCTGGATGAAATGAATATGCTTCTAAACGTGCATGTTGGGAGCAAAATAACCTTATCATACAACGGCATAGCTATTTCTGATTAATAATTAAAAAAATAAAGTACCATCCCTGGAAAAAATAAGATGCTTTCAGATCATATTCGTAGCCCAAATCCTCCCTGCTGTCCCTGTGGCAGCAATGGGATAAGCGCTGATGCCAGCTGTTCAACTGTCAATGTATGAAGCCAAACTTTCCCGGGCCCCCTGATCGTTACAAAGAACAGCCCTTCATGGGAGAAAAATATGGACTTCAAACCGCCAACCAATTGGACATCATAGCTCATGCCCTCCTGAAAGGCCATTAAATGTGAAGCTTCAACCTGCAGGGATTCGCCTGCCCCCAGCTCCTTTACCGCAAAATCCCCGTAAGAATGTAAAAACAAATTCCCTGATCCCCTGAATTTAGCCAAAAATAAACCCTCCCCTCCTAACAGTCCGGCTGCCAATCTGGCCATCTGAGAATCATATTGAACGCCGGATTCTGCTGCAAGGAAAGTGTGTGATTCAGCTAAGATTTCATTTCCATTCAATGGGATTTGAATTATTTTGCCAGGAAATATGCCGGCAAGGTAAACTTCGCCAGGGCCGCTGAACTCAGTCACAAAAAAAGAGCCTCCTGTCAGTTCCCTTTTTAATCCAGCCAAAAGCCCCCCTTTCATTCTTGTCTGCATTTGCACTGTAGCCTGCTTGGAAATCATATGACCAGCATCAGCATAAATAACTTCTCCACCATTTAAGGTGACCTTAAGATATTGCAGATCCTCCCCGTATATATTATACTGTGGCATCGAAATTTTGTTCCTTTTCAAGCGTATATAAATTTATTCTCTGATATACTCTTCCCAGGCGCTGGGGTTCCCACTTTTGCTTTGCTTTCGCCTTCAGCGGTCTAACGGTTTTGCGGAAACACATTAACGGATTCTGGCGTCTCTTCAGTCCAGAGAGTTGCGCCTTTATCAGCGCTCACGTTACACGCATCCCTGTCTGCATGCAATTTAGATATGCCTTTAGCCATTCCCCTTTTTAGAATGTCAGAAGGAGCTGCTCTTAACTCCAGCGCGAAGCCCTTTCTGAACAATCGACCACAACGGATTTTCGTGCAACAGCTTGCTTCACAAGCAGCATCTATGCACAAAATTATGCCCTAAAGGAAGCTTTTAGCGCTTAATCCAAATTCAAGCTAAGTGGCTTTCGTGTTCCAATTATTTGTAAATTATGGCCGCTGCGGAATTTGCGTGCATGTTCACGTTCCATGTTGAAAGTGCATGGTACTCCCAAGTGCCAGCATGACTCGAGTTGGCTAGGGCCTCCAGCAATGGCTTCAGAAATATATTTGTTGAATAATCATGAACTTCAAGCTGAAGTTCCTCCGTGCATGTCTTGTTTGCATGTGTCAGAGAGCTCAGCGTGGAGCACATTTTGTCAGCCCAGAGGCCTGATTCATAGTGTTACTCAAGCACGGATAGCTCTTTGACATATATTTTAAATTATTTTTCCTGCCCATGTATTGTATAACTTACAATCAACCATGCAATGATTGCTTCTGAAAGCCCCAAATGGGAAATGCTGTGGATTGGTTCTTCAGTATCTAAGGATGAGAAGGGCCATTTAATTTGAATGCTTTCTCATTGCTTTTCACAACATATGCAGATTATGCTGACAGCGTCACGGCTGATCACTGCATTCTCTCAAGGGCATCAATTAAGGCAAAAAGGGCTTCGCTGAAGTTCTCCCTTGTGTAGCACACGCGCAGATATGGCCCCCTGATGCCAAACAGATCCCCTGGAATGGCGCATATTCCACTTTTGGACAACCTTGCTGCAACATAGGTGGAAGGGAGCCCTGTGTATTCAGAATAATCCACAAGAGCCACTGTTCCGATAAGTGGTTCCTTATTTTTGTAAAATTTCAGCTTTTCACGATTTTTTATTAAAATTTTGTGGTTTTCCTCAGCCATTGATCTGACAGATTCCTTTATTCGCTCATTATCTGAAAGCAGGGCCGCTGCAATTGACATGTTGTATTTTGATACGGGCTCTGTGAATATTCCCCTGAGCCTCTCCAGTTCAATGGCCTCATTATTGCCTGGTGCTATTATGTATCCCACCCTGATGTCGTCTCCCCCGTAAAATTTTGTAAGCGTGTTTATTCGGTAAGGGTCACCCCTGTACTTTACCCTGTCAAGATCAGCGTGAAACTGCATGAAAGTTTCATCAGCAACTACGGTGCCCCGGGACTGAGATAGTTCAGAAATTGTTCCAGTTGGATTGTTTGTGTTGCTGAAAACCTCAATTTCTCCGCCATTTGAATAGTAAAAGAATGCCGGGAGCTTCATTAGCATTTCATATTCAGGAATTGCAAATTTTGCGCTAGCCTTGCCCCTGGCCTTCAGAAAATACATGACCATGAACGCTGCTTCAGTTGCGCCATGGGTTACCACAACGTCCCTGCTCTCTGCACCGTTTATTTCAGCAATGAGTCCTTTCAGGTCATCTTCAGAAAATTGAAATGCTTTTTCAAAATACGGCAAAAGATTGACGCGGCCGTGCATGCCGCTCTGGCACAGGTCATATTTCCCGCTGTGATCCTTTATCCAAATTCCGGTTTCAAACTGTAACATTTCTCTATCTTTAAAATTACAACCCCATTATTTAATTATTACAGGCATCACTCGTTAAATCTGCTGATAAGCATGAAGTGGCGCCTGACATCACACGATTTTTCCCGCCAATGTCCTGTACAGCATATCCCTGAAGGCTTCGTGTGAGGCATCATACACCACGCCTGCATTTGGCTTTCCTTTCATTATGCCTATTTCGTCAACCCAGGTGGCTCCCCTAGATATACCATCCGTGCTATCAACCTCCACATGCCTAAACCTGATGTCTGTGGCCACAGATGGATTGAGGGCTATTGCCACCGTTATGCTGTCCGGGCAGGTGATTGCATTCAATCCATAGGTCCTTTTCATGAACCTCCTGGCCTGCCTGTTCACAGCCAGAAAAAATCTGGACTCTCGCGTTTTAAATGCCCTTATTGCTGATAGCTCTTCACTGTCAATGAGCCCACGCCTCATGCATATCTCCCATCCAACCATGGTGATGGGCATGCCGGAATTCAGCACTATTCCTGCTGCGTCAGGATCAACCCACACATTAAACTCAGCAGCAGGCGTTACATTGCCCATGTACTGGTTGGCCCCGCCCATAAAGTAAAGTTGCCTGACCTTTTTTGCTATGGATGGGTCCTTTCTGATCGCCAGTGCCAAATTCGTCATGGGCGCTATTTCAACTATCGTGATTTCCCCGGGGCTTGCATTGACAGCCTCAATTATTGCGTCAACAGCATGTTTCCGTTCAGGCCTCTGTTCAGCCCGAGGGAAACGCGAGTTGCCCATTCCATCACGGCCGTGAACATATTCAGCAGTCTCCCATTCCTTAATCAGGGGGTGCCTGGCGCCCGGAAACACTGGGACCTTTCCGGAGTACCCTGCAAATTCCACTGTGTACAGGGCGTTTTCCACCTCTTGGTCAAAATTTATATTTCCGCAGTTTATTGTCACAGCCTCAACGCTAGCATTTGAAGACCTGAGAGCCATCAGCAGAGCAACTGCATCATCCCCAGCAGTGTCCGTGTCAATGATTAATCGGAGCACACAAAATATGCAGAAAACCGGATTTAAAAGCTTTCACTGGCATGCTATCCACGCCGTATTCAACAGTTACAGAATATACAGATTTATACAGGCGGCAGTAAATTATTAAAACATGCCCGAAACGCTGTGCACCCTAAAGGAGGCTGTCGAACACGTTAAGAAGCTATCAAGCATGACCATGGAGAAAAGCTATTTCCTCTAATGTTAGCATACAGAAATGCATTGAACTCCATGATAACCGACATATGGAATTCAATAGAATGGAAGGATAAAAGGATAAGGAGAAAGAAGCAAATACGGATTATTCCCTTTTATAACAGATCCAACGAATTCAAGAAGAGGCTAAGGGACAAACACCTTGAAAATTGGCCATTCGCAGCGCACTGGGTGGATTCTGCGCTGAAAACTGCATATTCCATAATTGATTCATGGAGAAGGAATTATGTGAAGGGAAAAAGGAAGGGAAACAAGCCAGCTGCAAGGGGGCTGTTCCTGAGGGTCAAGCAGACGCTGCCCAGCACCTTTTTTAAATGTTATACACCTGAATGCACAATCAACAATCCATCTCATCAACATGGCTGCCTGACGCTTTGCTCTGAATTAAGAGTTGAACTGCGGAAAATGCCCCCTGTTGCTTCTCAATCATCGGAATGTATTTTGTGATAATTTTGAAAGCGAAAATCAGATTGCGCTACATTATTTAAAGATTATGAGTTTCATGCATTTGATAATAACCTAAACATGTTAAAGAATTTAGTTTTGTAACAAAGCGGATCTGCTGTTCAATAACAGGTTAACGTTCCTTATTTATTGTAACTATAAATTATAACATTTATAAGATCATAGACCCTTAGCCAGAAAGACCTCCTTGGTTCAAGTAATAAAAAGAAACCTGATGTTAATATTCGCCATAACCTTTACTGCGCAGGCACCCCTGGCAGCTTTGAGGTTTGTTGTGCCCTTATATGCGCATAATCATGGCGCCAGCATTTTCATAATTGGAATGCTGGGCACAGTTTATGGCCTGGTTTATTTCCTTTCAGCAATATTTTTTGGAAGGGTTTCTGATAGGCTTGGCCATAAAAATCTTGCCATGATGGGCGTTCTATCCTATGCGTTCGTTGCGCTTCTTTATTATCTATTCAACAATCCATATGAATTCCTCCTGGGCAGGGCCCTTGAAGGCGTTTCAAATGCAATGATGTGGCCAACTCTTGAGGCGTTGACAACAGAAACGGGTGGCCCAAAAAAGGAAAATGCGCTTTTCCTTTATACATTTTCCTGGAGCATTGCGTCATCCATTTCCACCTATGCTGCATCGATTCTAATTAACTATGGCGTTTTATACCCGTTGATATTTTCATCACTTTCAAGTATTATCTCATTCATTTTTCTCTTTTTCCCTGTAAAAGTTGAAACAAAAGAATTTCAACCGAAGGGCGGTGGCTTATCTTTGATTTTTGACATAGTGATTCCCATGCTGCTTTTTGGATTTAATACATCCATATTTTACAGCTTTTACAGCGTTTATGGTTTAAAGTTTGGTTTTGGTGAAACGGGCTCAGGGCTGATTGGCACGTTCTATGGTGTATTTATCTCACTTGCCTTTATTTCAGGATGGCTTCTATCAAACAGGATAAATTCAAAACACATGATGCTCGCAGGATCCTTCACCGAAATAGCTTCATTGATAATATTGGTTGATCATTCCTTCATGTCAAGTTTAGCCATTTCATCCATCCTGGGCTTTGGCATGGGAATGGTTTACTTTTCAGTCCTGATGAACATTTTCAAGATATTCCATTCAAACATTGGATCCAGAACAGGGATATTTGAATCATCCATTGGCTTGGGAAGCGTTTTGGGCCCGTTCATTTCAGGCATACCATCCTCCTTTGGTTACCTTCTTCCCTGGCTAGTTACAGGAATATTTTCTGTCATTGCTTTTTCCATTTCAATCATCCATGACAGAAAGTTAAAAGTTCCACGATAAATTTTTTAGGATTTCCTGCAACTGGAGAAGGTCGATTTTGATGAGTTTCCATGATCATGGTTGATAATCAATTAATTATGCGCCTAATCCATTTATAAGCTTCTGACATGCTCTCCACACTTGGAGGCTCTGCATGGCAACCATTTGGTGCATATGTTCAATGTGTCCAATCTAGCCGTGGCTATTGGGCGTATACACTGCAACAAATTTATTAATTAAACGCTTGTTTCAAATCGCAGTGGCTTCGCCGAATCAAATCTGTAAGGAGCGGGCCCGGTGGGATTCGAACCCACGACCTACAGCTTAGGAGGCTGCCGCGCTATCCATGCTGCGCTACGGGCCCCTGTTACACCTACCTAGTTTTTAAGAAGTGTATATTTAAGGGCATCGCAGGCGTGAGCTTTTTAATTTTTTATGAACAAATTTATAAATAAATTAATCTTTCAATGAGCCATTGAGCAAAATAGCTATAGCGGGTATGGGGCCAGCAGGAGCGTACCTGGCAGCATTACTTGGTGAAAGGGCTGAAGTGTATGAGAGGCAGAAGGAAGAAGCGTTTACTTCCATATGCGCCTGGGGCACAGGCTCACTAGGGATGAAGGACCTGTTAAAGCAGGTTGGATTGAATATGGACGATTACATTTTCTTTCTCGGCAAAAAGATATATGTTGGATTTGGCAACAAAGTTATGAAGTTCTGGCTTGATGGGCTTGCAACCTTCGATAAGCCAAGACTGATGAAGGACCTTACAAAGGGCCTTAGCGTTCACTACGGGACCAGAGTTTACAGTGGATTTCTGGAATCGAGGTATAAGGTTGCTGTTGATGCAACAGGCGTTTATAGAAGGTTGCTGCCACCTATAAAAAATGACTTCCTTCTGCCCACAGTGCAATATACAGTTAAATACGATAACATGCCTTATGACGATTTTTACATAAGGCTGTTTGAAACCTATGGTGGCTACCTGTGGTTCTTCCCTCTTGATGGCAAGAAGGCCTTTGTTGGTGCCGGAAACGTTGTTCCTGATCATGAAAAGAGGGTCCTGGATTTTATAGCAAAAACAAACGGCAAAATAGTTGATGGGTCAAGGGTGGGAAAGGCGATAAGGCTGCTTCCCCCATCGCTGGCTGAACCTCACTTTCGCATGAATGCTGTGGGCGTGGGAGAATCAGTTGGAACCGTGTTCCCGCTGGTTGGCGAGGGCATATTGCCAAGCATGCTATCAGCGAAGCTCCTGTATGACAGTGAATTTGATTACCGGTCATACAGCGTTAAGCTAAAGAAGACGTTCGAATCATATGATGCGGCGTTTAAATTGATATCAAATGAGATGAAAAGATCCGGTGGATTCTTTGAGAACTTGGGGCTTACAATCAAAACGCTGAGATACATAAGGGGCAACTCAAAATTTGTTGGAATGAAGGTGGGGCTGATTGACATGTTAAATGTGCTCAGGTACCTTTAAACTTGCTCCCCCCTGGCATCTCAATTGTGGATGGCACCATCTTAATAAAAGCTGGAGAAAAAAGGGTTGCGCTGGACCCGCTTGCCCCCGTGAACGCTGACCTGGTATTTATTTCCCATGCGCACTTTGACCATTTAATGAAAAGGGTCAAGCTTCCGGTAATTGCATCAAAGGAAACTGTGGAACTGGCTTCAGCAAGGGGCGTGAGGATAGATGAGCACGTGGATAACCATGAGGGGCTCAGCCTGACCGATTCTGGCCACATCCTGGGCTCAAGGGCGCTCATTGTCGGTAAAAATGAAATAATGTACACGGGGGACTTCGCGGGCAGGCCCCGGGGCTTTCTGGGAAAGCTTGAGCCGGTCCACGTAAAAAGCCTGATAATTGAAAGCACCTACGGGAAAAAGGGATACTCGTTCCCTTCCACTGCAAGCGTGGTTAAAATGGCAATGAGTAAAATAAGCAAAGCCTATGACAGGGGCCTGGGAGTATCCCTTCATGGCTATACGCTTGGAAAGGCACAACTGATAAGCTATTTTTTTAAGTCCTGGAGGCCATTAATATTTGATAGAAAAGTTGAAATCATAAACAAAATTTACAGGGCGCACGGAATAAATTTGCCAGAACCGGATCTAGTTGTGAATGGGCCAGAAGAGCTGCCCCATGGCCCATACATTTACGTTGCGCCAATGGGCAAGGCCAGGGGAGCTTCACCGGTCAGCATATATTTTACCGGATGGGCGATCAGGGGTGGAAATTCATCCCTGCCAATCAGCGATCACGCTGACCACGACGAACTGATAAATTTTGTCAGGGCTGTCAATCCGGAAAATGTCATCACAGTATATGGCTTCGACAGGGAGCTGGCTGAAGAGCTTAGAAGGGATGGGTTCAGGGCTCAGGCAATTGGAGATCAGCAAATGGACATATGCCATTTTCTCTGACCGCAGTGATCAGGTCTTTATCCATTTAAAACGCCTTCAATGGCGCATTTTTCAAATATGGTGCGTGAAGCAAATAAACTGGCATTTGCGATTAATATTATGCTGGCATCCCAGCCATCGCTGCCTGAAATCCTGAACATTAAGCTTAAATTCCTTCAAACCTAAAATTTGATGTGAAGAAAAGCGTTAAGGACTTTTTGCTGGCGCATGACCTGTGCAGGTTTGCAACTGCTTCTAAGGGCTGTGTGCCACATGTAGTTCCAGTATCCTATATTTTCTTAAACAGCAACATGTACATCAGCACAGATTACGGCACAAAAAAATACAGAAATTTAATTGAAAATGGTGAAGTGGCAGCAGTTGTGGATGATGTTAAGCCCCAAAGGGGCGTTATGATCCAAGGAAGGGCGAAAATCATAGAATCAGGTGATAAGTGGAAGAGCCTGTACGCGGAATTTTATAGAAAATTTGAATGGGCCAGAAGGGAGCCATGGAATGAAGGGGAAGCTCCGTTTGTTGAAATAAAAATCAAAAAGGTGTCGAGCTGGGGATTTTAAGCGGCAATAAACGAAAATGAATTATTAACCTGCATAAGGTGCTGATTGTATGGCATAGCTTCATTGATAAATCTGGCAGGCTTCGCGAAATGTTCAGGGGGCTTTAAATGATAAATCAACTGCATCGATGTGCAAATTGGCCTTTTCAAAATATTTAAATTGCGCTTATGATGATATGGCGTGATAAGCACAGCAATCGCGGCTGGAATTCTGACCCTGGCGCTTTATACCTCAGGCGACCTGATCATCAAAAGGCCCTCGGAGAAAGCCGGAAGCGTTCCGGTTTCCCTGATTGTCAGCATGTCATCAGCAGTTTTTCTGGCGCTGCTGTCACTTTTTTACCCATTTTCATTCCCACCGCCTGTTTCACTAGTTTATTCAATAATTGCCGGGGTTACGATGGGGCTTGGAACCCTTTTCGTATTGAAGTCGCTTGAAAGTGAACAGGTTTCAGATACAATGTCAATGGTTGCTATATCATACATAATACCGGTGATATTTGGCGTGCTTGTGCTTCGAGAATTTGTTCCGGAGATTTCCTGGGCCGGGATAGCCCTGATATTTTTGGGATCTGCAATAATTGCGTTCAAGGAAATGAAATTTAACAGGGCCCTGCTTCCAGCCATCCTGGGAAACGTGTTCTGGGGCTTCCAATTCATAGCGTTTAACTTTGCGCTGAAATACTATGGCGATTTTCTGATGGTTGCGGCATTTGGAAGCGCTGTATCTGTGCTTATAGTGCTTCTTTACGCTTATGCAAGATCCAGCTTCAGGATCAGAGCGCTGTATGCGTCAGAATCCGCTATTGCGGGAATCATACTGGCCTTTTCACTTGCAGGCGCGCTTTACCTGGTGCTGAACAGGACCATGGCGATAGGCCTTTCGATAGTTGCAGCTGAGCCAGCTCTTGTTACGCTCTTTGGAAAGCTGATATACAGGGACAGGGTAAACGCTGCGCAGATAGCTGGCATGCTTATGGCGGTTTTTGGAATTTTGCTGCTGAGCTATCCATTTTAATTTGCCCCCAAATGGCTCAAAAATTGATGAGCTTGCGTGGGATCATACTGCATTTCGGATCAACGCAAAAATGGTGGCTGCGCTAAATCAATGAAAACCCTAAAAGCAGGAATCCCCAGGCTCTAAGCGTGGATGGTGAAGGCTCATCATGAAGAGGCAGGAGATATTTCTTTTTTCACTACTGATAACCTTCTGGGCATTAAATTATCCCCTGACAAAGCTGGCCCTGAACTACGCGCAGCCCTTTTACCTGACCTTTTTCAGGCTGCTTTTCACACTGCCCTTCCTGGCCATTCTGATTCCACGGGGATTTAAGCCTCTTAAAGGAATAAGGAAAAACGCGGAGGTCCTGATCTTTGGAGCGCTTGGAGTTTTTGCAACCTGGACCCTGTGGTATGTGGGTGAAAATTATATTTCATCGTCCCTTGCGGCCATAATAATGTACACCTATCCAGTGATAACCATAGTGCTTGCATCCGCAATTTTAAAGGAAAAGCTTGGATTTGTAAAACTCACGGGAGCTGTGCTTGGATTTACCGGCATTATCTTTATACTTTATGAGCAGATCTTTATAACAAACGCAATTGGAATCGTGCTTGTTTTCATGTCATCAGTAAGCTGGTCAATCAGCATAATCTTTTATAAAAGGGCCCTTTCAGGTGAAAATTATGCCACGGTAAATACATATCAAATGATTTACGCCCTGCCGCTTTCCGCCATATTGCTGCTCTTCAATCCAGCCCCAGCTCACCTGCCCTTGAATTTCTGGCTGATAATTTTGCTGCTGGCGTTTCCAGGCACTGCCGTGACGTTCACAGTATATGTTTACATGTACTCAAAGTACAGCGTTAACAGAATAACGCCATATCTGTTCCTTGTCCCTGCAATTTCCGTGCTGTTCAGCTATGTTATTTTCAGAACTGCATTCAGCCCGCTGGAAATTGCCGGATTTGCGCTTCTTTTATGTGGCATATACATGACCAGCAGGTGATGGGCTAGGGGATTATGCCATTGATTTCATTCAAAATTTTTTCCCTGGCATCATCCTTTAAAAACGAGGATTTTACTGATAACCCCGCAATTTTCTTAAGCTCCTCCCCTGACAGGTTAAATGCAGCTGCAGCTGCAGCATAATTTTCATTTATATAACCTCCAAAGTAGGCAGGATCGTCAGAATTTATGGAAAATATGATGCCGCTGTCCAGGGCCCTGCGCAGCGGCATATCACGCACCTCTTTAAAGTATTCAACGCCCACAGCTGCAAGCGGGCACATCGTGACCGGGATTCCGTTTGCGGCTGCGTATTTGACCAGCTCATCATCCTCAAACATGTGATACCCGTGATCTATCCTTGCAACCTTCAGCAGCCTTATTGAGTCCCATACATATTGCGCCGGACCCTCCTCCCCTGCATGCGCAACCGCCATGAACCCTTCATCCCTTGCCCTCCTGAACACGTTCACAAACTTTTCAGGGGGATTGCCCAGC
>JABEBW010003336.1_pt1 | contig 11186 bp, 11 predicted proteins | sample 7245961 | NCBI WGS metagenome assembly JABEBW01 (sample SAMN14506364, study PRJNA622280) | hot springs metagenome | biome: hot spring [ENVO:00000051]|acidic hot spring [ENVO:00002120]; feature: spring [ENVO:00000027]|sediment [ENVO:00002007]; material: sediment environment [ENVO:01001048]...
TCCATTTCTTATTGCCTCCTCTGTGTCCATAGGAGGCATCCTTGCTTTTTTCATGAATTTTACTTCATGATCTTTCAACGATCTCTTTACACAAAATTCAGGCACTATCTAGCATCTATCTGGATATGATAAATTTAACTTATTTTTCACGGCTTATTAGTAATCTCCTAAGGAATGATATTATGTGTAATCTCTCCAGCAGTTTGAAGATCTTCGATATCTGCCTATCAGCGAACTCTCTTTTTAAATCGCCAGGCGAAACTATGTATGCTATAATCCAAGCACACGCAATCAACGAGATCCGCTTTGAAAGCAAATTTTGACATCCCCATATATATTTGATGCTTCTACGTATATCCAATATATCATGAATATGCGAAACATTAAATAATATAGGAATAGTAATATATTTCATGGCCATATACCGATGCACATCCAAAACATCTAACGAGATAATAATCATGCATCTGTGTATAGCATATCATTAGTTTTCAATAATCTAAAAATAGAATCGACATCCCATTTCGAATAGAAATATTTTTCAGTGTAATCTCCATATTTTAAAGAGTAATTGATTCCATGATATGTCTCATAATGAATCCCCTCTACTTCGGGATTAAGCCTCACTTTGAACCCATGTTTGATTATAGAAAGACAATAATCTACGTCTTCCATTCCCATTTTATAATTTTCATCATAACCACCAGTAGTTTTAACAGCACTCTTCGTAAAAAAATGGTATGCACCTGTGACAAGTCCGTATTTTAATTCATGAATTTTTTCAGAGTGATAGAGCAGAACGAAATCATTAATAGATCCTCGTCTATGAGCTATGATTTTTCTAAGCGAATAGAATGGCGCATGATATTTAATAAACATGACTTTAAAATATTCGTAGCTCAATGGCTTTGCAACGCCAATTCCTGCGTGTTGAATCTTCTTATTAGGATAATATAATATTGCCCCAAGAAGACCGATGTTCTTGTCTAATTCTAAAGTTTCTATAGAATGGGAAATGGCATCGGAATCTAAAATAACGTCATCGTTCATATTTAAATAGAAATTGGCATCCATTTCATCTATGCCTCTATTTACTGATTTAGAAAATCTGAAATTTTCTCCTGAATCTTCAACGCTTACAAGATGAACTTCATAATCGGATAGATCTCTGACTGCATCATAGACGGATCTCACAGATCGTTTGTAAATATCTGCATTTATATCTGGAGTAGGAATGATAATCGATATGACTTTGTTACTTTCCGATTCCTTAATTTTTTGAGTATAAATGTGCACGGATGTATAATGCCATTGGAAATTAATACTTTGTCTTGCTTATTTGTTTTGGAACAAAAGTTATCGATCTTTCCGTACTTCCTTAAAAGATCCTCCTCATAATGGCCGTTGCGTTTACTATTCTCTTTCAGAAATGCCTGTATCTCTCCTTTCATGAGAGATTCCATGAACTCATTCACTGTCGATCTGACTGATTCAGATATCTTTGTCCGGACATTCCATTTCTTATTGCATCCTCTGTGTCCATAGGAGGCATCCTTGCTTTTTTCATGAATTTTACTTCATGATCTTCCTACGATTCCCTTACACAAAATTCGGGACACTCTTGTTGAGAATAGTCGGTTCGTCCGATGATAAAAATTATTTGGAGATCTTAAGGAAATAGATAAATGATCTAAACCTTAACAAATCAAAAAAGTTGATAACGAACGTCAGCAATGAGGATCTAATCAAAGAATACAGAAAAGCATCAATATTCTGTCTTCTTTCAAGACATGAAGGATTTTCAATATCTAGGATTGAGGCAATACATTATGGTCTTCCAATTGTTATCACGAAAGCTGGTTGTGGAATCCAATACAAAAATACGGATCTTTCGTCTGTGATAGTGATGATCACAGGTGCATAGTGGAATCTTTATCGACACTTATGTCAAATCCAAATCTGAGTAACGAAGTATCCGAGCGACATAAGGGGGCAATATTATCATGACATGACGTTGCTTTGGAATTCGTAAAGCTTATAGAAAGTAAGAATTTAATGATATATAGAAATAAGTCTAGAACGTTAATATCTATACATCATTGAGAGTTTATTTTCCATTCTTCATCCTTTGTGAAATATGGATCGTTGATAAGCGGTTTCCACCACCATTCGTTCGATTTATACCATTCTACAGTTCTTTTGAGACCATCCTCCAATGATGTTTTTTCAAATTGAATTTTTGTATTTTTCATTCTATATGCAATATCATGCCCTGGCCTATCTTCCACGTGCTTTATCTTCAATGATATATATTTTGATATGAGATCAAGGATCTCCAGATTTGTTCTGACGTTATCCCCTGAAACGTTATATACTTCGCCCCTTCGGCCTTCTGTTATCAATCTTTTGATAACGCCTACGAGATCGCCAACGTATATCCAGTTTCTCTGCTGTCTACCGCTACCGTATACCGGAATCTCCATTCCTAATAACCCTCGGATTATAGCTTTTGGTATGAATTTCTCAGGATACTGCCTTTCACCATAAGTGTTCGATGGGCGTATTATTATAGCATCCGTTCCGTACGTTCTCACGTACGCTCTAACGAACATGTCAGCGGAGGCCTTCGATGCTGAATAAGGCGAAGATGGCGTCAACTTCGCATCTTCGTCTGCGTCGTCCTCACCATACACTTCGTCCGTGGATATATGAACGTATCTAAAATCATATTTTCTGGCAAGTTCTAAAACGTTTACAGGACCCATAACATTTGTATGCAAAAAAGGGTTCGGATTATTTATGGAACGATCCACATGAGATTCTGCCGCAAAATTAACAACGACAGCCGGTCGATGCATTGCTATAGCATCTTCCAGTTCTTTCCCTGCTACATCTCCCCTTATGAAGGTGTGATCTACGTTAAGCAGGTTTTCCAACCTTCCGGCATATGTAAGCTTGTCATAAACTACTGGTTTCTCGACTACTCGAACAAACGAAGATCCAATGAATCCAGCTCCACCTATAACCATTATCATGCCTTCACCATCTCTTTTAGATTAGCGTCTATCGAATAGAAGTCAAAATCAATTATTTGCTTTGCCCTTGTAATATCCAGCGAGGAATCGTATGGCCTCGCAGCGATCATACTGTCTATTTTACTAACGCGTTCCACCAAATGATCGTTGAATCCAAACGTCTTCGCTATCCTCATTGCAAGGTCATACCTAGAAATGCGTTCGCCAGCTATGTTCAAAATGCCGTTGTAATCTAACATCACAGATGCAATGCCTTTTGCGAGCAGGTTCGCATGAATGGGCGAATAGTAGCCGTCGATAACGGATATCTTTTCGCCATTGCTTAATTTATCATAGACGAAGATCGGGAAGTTACTCGACTTTCCGAATATGCCTGATGTCCTTATTATTAAGCTGTTATCGTATGATAAGGCAAAGGCATCGCCTATGGCTTTCGTAAATCCGTAGTAATTTATAGGGTCAGGTTCGTCTTCCTCTTTATACATACCTTTATCGCCACGAAAGACGTAATCCGTCGATATGTGAACCATCTTCACATTCTCATGACGGCATAATTTAACTATGTTCATCACCGCTTTCGCATTTATTCGATATGCCTTTGACTTTTCGATTTCGCATTTGTCTACGTTTGTATAGGCAGCGGCGTTTATAACTATATCTGGATGGGTTTCTTGAAATAGTTTACTTAACGCATCCATATCCGTAATATCTATTTCGATATTTGTTTTATGACCTGCTCCAACTGAATTGGAAATAACTTTTAATAGCGATGAGCCAAGCTGTCCGCCGGCTCCGATTATCAAAGTCCTTTTCATATCCATATTGCTGAATCCCTTCCCAGTATCAGACGAAGTGCACCCTTGTTATTATCGGAATGCAGTATTCTGCTGTTCGAACCGATGAGGCTGGTTCTTATCTTCGATCCCATGGTATTTATAACTGCATTGTCCATGATGACTGAATCCTCTATTTCCGTATCATCTATGCTACAATTGTTGCCTATGCTTGTATACGGGCCGATGTAGGATCTGGAAATCTTCGTATTGCTTCCAATGTAGCAAGGACCCATGACGACGCTGTCATCGGATATCTCAACGTTATCGCCCATGATCACACGACCACGAACATTTTCCTTAAGGGCAGAATAGTCGACGGCAATTTTATCCAATACTAGCCTGTTGCAATCGATAAAATCATCGACCGTGCCGGTATCCTTAAACCATCCGCTTATTATTTCATATCCTATGTTGTACCCTTCATCTACCATCATCTGGTATGCCTCAGTTATTTCGTATTCGTTCCTCCATGATGGTTTCAGCTTTCTTATTATGTCAAATACGAAGGGCTTCAGAAAGTATACTCCGGCTATGGCAAGATTGGACTTTGGATCCTTTGGCTTCTCAACCAATCTCACAATTCTCTTTCCATCGACCTCAGCAACTCCAAATCTAGAGGGATCCTTCACAGGAACGAGAGCTAGCATACCGTCATAATTCTTTCTTGAGTAGGTTTCATTCAATTTCTTCAGACCGTTCTGTAGAAAGTTATCACCAAGAAATACGATGAAATCATCATCTCCAATAAAATGTTCAGTTAAAAGTATGGCATGTGCGATTCCTAAGGGCTTTTCTTGGTATGTGTACGTTATATGTACATTCCATTTTGATCCGTCTCCATAATAATTTTTAACTTCTTCGGCGCCGACCGAGCCGACAACGATATTTATATCTTTTATTCCAATTTCGATCAGGTTCCCTATTGCATATTCACTTATCGGCTTTCCAGCAATCGGCAGCAGTTGCTTAACATCTGTGTAAGTCAGCGGTCTGAGCCTTGTTCCACTTCCGCCATGGAGTAAGACACCCTTCATCAATATTCGATCGCTAGGTTACCTATAACATTTTTCATGAAAAAATTTTATTGCTTGCTTACATTGACTTTGCATGCCCTTTAAGACAAGAAGCAAAGAGATTCCGAGCATCCTCGTTATTGAATCAGAGGTTTTTGACGATGCGAGAGGATATTTTCAGGAAGTTTTCAGCGAAGAAGAATTTGAATCGCTAGGTTTGAAAGTTCATTTTGTTCAGCAAAATCAGAGTTTTTCCAGAAAGGGTGTGCTCAGAGGTATGCATTATCAGAGAAGCCCATATGAACAGGGTAAACTAGTGAGATGCATTTCAGGTTCAATTCATGATGTCGCTATAGATATTTCCAAAAGTTCCCCAACCTATGGGAAATATGTAGCCGAGTTGCTTGATAGACCAAACAAAATGATATGGATCCCTCCTGGCTTTGCGCATGGATTTCTCGCCCTTGAAGATTCGATAGTAGAATATCTAGAAACAAATCCATACAGAAAGGATTATGAAGCTGGCGTTATTTGGAATGACCCTTACGTTGGCATAGAATGGCCAATGGAACCGCTATGTATATCGGACAAGGATAAAAAGTGGCCAAGGCTGCAAAGTGATCGTTAGCTACTAAAAGTTTTTTAAATTGTAATTTGTAGTTTCCCATAAAAATTACCTAATGAATTTATTATTATTGAATGCGATATCCAGGTTCTTATGTAAGGAGTAAGAATATCCTTCTGGAGCATTTCCTTGATCGTTTCCCTGTCTTCATAGAATCCATTCAGGAATCTTAGATACCGATTCCGAATCTATTGAGGAAGCACAATATTATCAGTTTTAGTTGATAAAATATGCCAGTACTGGTTGTTCTTACCGATTAAAACTCTCCCTAAAGATAGAAAAAATGGCATTTATGGACAATTAAAAGATTCAAGAGTCATACCATCAAACATAAAAATTAACTAATTTTGACAATGCCCCTATAGTATAAAATATACGCTATTGCTTCGCAATGGATTACATACAGAGCTATTCTTCCCTAAGGAGCTATAGTAAGAGAAATTATTGAAAATATTGTCAAATACAGCGCTCACTTATGAGAAGGAACTTGATATTCTTTTGGAATCAATAGAGACGTTCGGAGGAAAGGATCAGGTCGAATCTCATATCGTTTGAAGCTGAGGAAACAGATCATGAAATCAGGGCAGGATATTCCTCATGGTTAAGGAGGAATATCCTTGGCGATCTGTACAATATTCCGAATATCTGTAGCAGAATTAGAATTTTAAGGATCTGTCTATCCGTATACTTTATATTCGAGCTATCAAGCGGAATAATATTATCTATGATTTCCATTATCAATGGGACATGTCGAAGAAGCATATCCCAGTATTCAAATTCTCTTAATAATGTTCGACGTTTGTCTGACTATTCTAGAAAAGTGAGACACTCTAAGAGAATAGCAAACATATCGATATATGCTATAAAACTGAAATTACGAGTTGGTTACTTATATCTGTTTGTATGCTTATATCCTGCAGCTTTCCGAATAGCTATTAAGAGTATCATTTTTATTAACACTAAAGCGTAGGCTTCAAGCTGAATGAACGAAGATATTCATCAATGATCAAGACCTATGCCTAAGTAAGCTTATTAGGAGTAGCATAATATAGTAATACGCAGAAAAGATGGATTATATACGAGTTCGGATTGGTTGTTGCATTCGCTTTCCTTGCTTCGTATTTTGGATATATGAAGTACATATCATTCCATTCTAGCGTTTTTGATCTTGGGGTATCTGCATATTTAATACAACATGCATTACAGGTGAGACCAATAGCCTTCAACAAGCTGATTTACATTCTCATTTATCCGTTCTACTCCATAGACCCTAATCCGTATCATCTTATTGTATTCCAAGACTTTATGATCTCTGCTGGTTCTATTCCAATCTTCTTTATCTCATATCGCTTGTTAAATAGATATGATCTGAGCCTTATATTGTCAGCAATGTGGTTAATCTATTTTCCGCTTTCTGGAGTCGAGTGGTTCGACTTCCACTTTATGGCCTTGTTTCCAACCTTTTTCCTTGCTGCCTATGCTCTTCTATTATACAACCATTATAGGGCATCAATCGTTGTATTTTATCTTGCTGCCATAACCGATTACATGGCCCCGTTGATAATACTTATGCTCCTGATTGTACTTCTTTTCAAAAGGCAAAAAATTCCTAGATATGTATATTATTCTCTTCTCTTTCCTTTCATGATAGTCTTCGTGCTGGTGAACATCTTTGCACCTTCTTACACTTTAGCATCCATAAACATTCATTCTCTTCTGTCGCATCCACAAGTTTTTTATTCCCTATGGAAAATGAAGATTCTATACTACCTTATGATTGGATTGCCTTTTTTGTTTAGCGCTTACATTGTGCCAGAAGCTCTAATGATCATCCCTTATTTTGCGCTGTCCATTATACATGGCTATCAGCCATATGTAATGCCTATACTATACCAATATCCATCACTCATAGCCCCGGCGTTATTCATAGGCGCGATTCAGTTCATATCGAAGATGAATAAGAAAAATGCCAAAACCGTCAAACCAGTCGTTGTAGCGATGCTATCCATATCCATCATAACATTTGTTCTCTTTACCCCATATGGAAATCTGCTTACAAACAACAACCATTTCGATGATCATCTAAATTACTTCGTAGGTGGTGACTACCAAACAAAACATTTCATAGAGTATAAAATTTATGATAAATATTTATATGAAGAGATAAATATGATACCTGTGGGATCCAGCGTGGCGGTTGAAAATAACATGCCGCAGCTGGTTTCCCACTACGACTTTATCCTCCCAATGAACTCCTACAACGGTTCGCCTCAGTATATACTTGTCGATCCATACACGATTTGGTTCTACAACACAACCTTATCCCCTGGAGCCTATACCTTCTATGAAAGATACGTTAACGAAAAGCTTGCGTCTGGATCCTATGGTATACTCTCCGAGATGTACGGGACAATGCTGTTGAAATATGGATACAACGGCAGTATAGTTTCGTTTATTCCATACAGCAGGAACCTCAGCTTTGCCGGCACGTTTAATTTGACGCTTGCACCGGGTGTTTATATAATATATTCGGATGAGGCTCCATTCAGCCTAAAATTGCAAAATGCCACCATTTATGAGGGAACGAACTATGAATTATCAGTGAACATATATGAAACAGTGACAATAAGATCCAATACTGCCAGTTGCATATACATTCGGCAGACTTCTCCATAAAGATGCTGATGATTGTCTTAATTAAGTTGCTTGATTCAGTGAGGTAATCATTGAGGAATAAGCCCTTTATTCCATTACCACGCTGATTATCTTCTGTATCAGCTTCATTCTTTCTGGGAAAACCGCAGAAATAACGATGCCATCTTCCTTGGGAAGTATGTGCATTACCTTCGCTAGCGAAGCGTATACCAGCGCACCTATTCCAATGTATAGAGGAAGAAGCATTAAGTTCTGACCTAAATAATATTCTGAAATCAAAACGACGATAGCCATAATCAAGGTTGATCCGTATATCTTTGAGAGGCTTCTTAAATTCGTCTTGAACATGCCGGTTTTATTTGAGAAATATAATAAGATTATAAAAGACGAGACGTAAACCGAGGAATAGCCAAGGGCAGCTCCGTAGATCCCGAATCTTGGTATTAATGTTATTGAAATGATAGCGTTGCTCGCCAGGGCGGCTGCGCTTGAGACTATGAAGACCTTTGTCCGCCTGATGGCTGCGAGCAATTGCGTCATTACGTTGGATGATACGAAAAGAGCGGATGTTACCATAACGATGGATACTGCAATGTAACCGTATTCATAGGATGTACCTGCCAGCAATTCCATTATCATCTTTGAGAGAACCGCGATGCCTATGGCCGCGGGGACGTAAATTGCCGATATAACTGTCGTTGCAGTTGACGTTCTTTCTCTGATCGTTTCTTTATTTCCCTCCCCATAGAATTCCGAAAACTTTGAAAGCATTATGTTGTTCAGTGGATAAATAATAAATCCTATAGAGCTTGAAATAAGCAGTGCAAAATTATATACCGCGAGGACGGACAGCGTCATGAGACCCGCAACGATGAATTTATCAATATAACTGGAACCATATCCTATTATGGATGACAAAAGTATCGGCAATGAAAACTGAAAGAGCAACGAAGGCGTCAGCTTTCTAGGCCTTCCTTTATAACCTTTAGTACTCTTAACTATTAGATATAAGTATATGATTATGCCCGTGAAAATTCCTGCCATCCACCCTATTACTACGTAGAAAACGGATTTGAATATAAAGCCCAGCATTATTGCAAGAAAATAATAAATTATCCATATCGCTAAATTCATTATCCCAGATTCGCGGAACAATTGTAGACCCAGAGCCGCTCCATTCAAAATGCCGAATATGATGTTGCCAAGTAGGACGATACCTAGTATCCGGACTAATGGAACATATTGTAAATTATGCATGAAAAATAATGAGATGTACGGTGCTGCATAATACATGAAAATCAAACCTATTATGGAAAATGCAAGTCCGAGGTATAAAATCTTAAAGGCTACATTTTTGGCGGTTGCATATTCACCTTTTCCGAGATGATATGAAGCGAAATGCTGAACCGCCGTACCGAGCCCAAATGAGAATACTATATTGAACAATCCAATTATAGCGAGAAATATGGCAATTGCACCAACTTCATATGAGTTAAACACTCTAACAAGGATGACATAAAACAGAGCCCCAGAAAACAACTGCGCACCAGCGCCGGTGTATTGGAATAGCGCATCTATACCTAACAATGAAGAGCTCTGGGACATTAAATACGTTATAAAATATATGCATATAAACTTATTTTGTACGCAGATGTCGGACAAAATTATGCATCGAATAAATGCAAAAATTTTTTAATAATATAATGTTAATAGGCAAATGACCGATTCCCAAATTTTATATGCTCCTTCAATGAAATTTGAGGAATACATCTTTAAGAAAAAATTTACTATAATAATACCAGCATACAATGAAGAAAGAAGAATAAGGCCTGTTATAAATGAAATCATCAGTTTCATATCGGAGAATAGGCTCGATTGGAATATTGTAGTCTCAATAGACGGAAACGATAAAACTGAGGAAATTGTAAAAGAATATTGCGATAATCATAGCAATGTATATTATATCAAAAATTTTGGCAGATCCGGCAAGGGTAATGCTGTAAGAAGAGTCTCCAATATTCTAGATTCTGAATACGTAATCCTTATGGATGCCGATGGTAGTATAAGCTTTGCCTCTCTTGTAGGACACCTATACTTGCTGAATCAATACGATGCAATAGTTTATTCCAGATATTTGTTTAAAAATAACATACCTTTCATTAGGCTTTTTTTTAGTCGTGGCTTCAATCTCTTGGTGAGAGCTTTTCTTGGTTTAAACATAAGCGATACACAGACAGGCTATAAGGCATTTCGAACAGATATTTATTTGAAATCTCTCAGAGCGACGACTGTGTCAAATGGCTTCTATGATGTGGCATTGTTATGGCATACAAAGCATAACGGAGGGCGTATAGTTGAGGTTCCAGTTAATTATCATCATATGAATGGAAGTAAATTCCATATCTTAAGTACGACGATAACATTTTGGATTTCGTTGCACGCCTTTATTATAAGGCATTCTAGATTCTACAAATATGTTCCGAAAAAGTTTGTCGATCTTTATTACAGAAAATTCAAATGGATTTGATATTATAGTTTAGCATATATTTACCTCTGGATCTAACATTGTATTTAGGAATGGAGTCGAGATCACGCTTGTTTTGGAAATTCCGCGTTAGTGAAATACTTGCAGCTCCTCAATGCATTCTGCATGTTCTTCGCTTTATTGAAGAATGTATCTCACTCCTCACTATTTTGAATATTTCATTGAAGGCCAAACTTACTTAGATTCCATATCCTATGATTCTCCAGGTTTCTCGTAGAGCATGGCCATGACTGATGCCCTAGCCGAATCCCCAACATATATGAATTCACGTCTCTGCTCGCCGTCACCATATATTATTGGGCTTTCTCCTGTGCTAAGAGCCTTGACGAAGCGCCAGACCACGCTTGCATATGCAGATTTCGTGTTCGATAGTGTCCAGAATTTTGTGTAAAGAGATCGTTGAAAGATCATGAAGTAAAATTCATGAAAAAAGCAAGGATGCCTCCTATGGACACAGAGGAGGCAATAAGAAATGGA
>JABEBW010003396.1_pt1 | contig 11146 bp, 11 predicted proteins | sample 7245961 | NCBI WGS metagenome assembly JABEBW01 (sample SAMN14506364, study PRJNA622280) | hot springs metagenome | biome: hot spring [ENVO:00000051]|acidic hot spring [ENVO:00002120]; feature: spring [ENVO:00000027]|sediment [ENVO:00002007]; material: sediment environment [ENVO:01001048]...
GTCGGGGTGGGGTAGTTCACTAAAGACAAAAGATTAAATATAAGATTCTAATATAAAATTATGCAGGAAATAAAATGTGAATCCCATGATCACCTAAATAAAAAGTTCTTCAAAAAGCAGCTTGTATTTAGCACAAGCCTTGAAGTTCTGAATCCAGAGCTTCCTTACATCATAAAGTCTGGAATTTTACATTATGATTATGGTGTTAAATCTTACTTTTTGGCCGTGAAAAATGGCACACCGGAATATTATGAAATGGTTATGAAGGCAAAAGAACATGGGATTGAATTAAAAACCATTGGCAGTTATTCTTATTTGGTTTTCGAAGACAAATCCCACATTACCTTTAAGAATAATGTTTTATTTTTGCCTGTTAGTATAGTTAATTCAGGCAGGGTTTATCATCTCGTTCAGTACAATGATGAAAAGGAAATGAATAAAACTATAATTAAAAGTTTCGTGGAATTCAAAGAGAAATTCGGACCGGATGCATTCATTTTGCATGAAATTTCAGAGGCAGAGGATATAATAAAATTTATGAGGAAATTCTTTGATGAAAAGGAGATATATGAAATTGAGATTTTTTACGAATGCGATGTCGGAAAAAAGTATATAATAAAAAACAATTTTTCAAAGGATCTATCATACAACACATACATTTCCTTTGATGGAAATGTTGAATATTTAACATTTGATGAACTTGATCCGGGTTTAAAGGCAATTGTTGGTCCAATTATAGAAAAGTACTCGGGCTACAACAATCCAATCTATACAGAGTACATATGTGAAAATAAACAATGCATTCTGAGAGGAATAATGGAGGAAATAGGCCTTAGCCTGACACTTGAAGGCCTGAATAGCATTGGTGAGGGTCTAAAATTCACAATAACAAGGCTTGAAAAGATCTGAGTGGAACTATGCAGGAAAAAATCAAAGCTTATGTTCTATTGATCTTTTTAGGTCTTATCTGGGGTTCAACATTTCCTCTCATTAAAATTACACTGAATTTTATGAGTGCTTCAGTCTTTCTAACTTTTAGGTTTCTTATAGCATCGCTAGTTCTTTTCATCATGTATCCAAATAATATTTTGAAATCTGACAGGAAATCCTTCCTTTACGGATTCTTAATAGGCATTTCACTTTTCTTTGGGTACCTTTTTCAAACTGTTGGTCTTGAGTTTACAACATCATCCCATTCAGGTCTTATAACAGGACTTTATGTTGTTTTAGCGCCCGTATTGGCATTCTTTTTACTCAAGGAAAAAATAACACTCAGACTTGTGATTTCACTGTTCCTCTCAATCTTTGGTCTTTCATTGTTGACAAACTTTTACGAAACTCACACAATGAACTTTGGGGATTTTCTCACTGTCCTTTCAGCGCTCAGTTATGCATTTCAGATCGTTCTTGTGGATAAATATGTGAAAATGAAGGATCCGTCTGTAATAGTTTTCTTTCAGATTTTCACAGTAAGTGTTCTAAGTATTTTTCTCTTACCCTTTAACTTTTCATTCGTTCCAGGATACTTTTCAATATTTTCCATACTTTTCCTTGGCATTGTTGCCACAGCTCTGGCCATACTTATCCAGAACATTGCCCAGAAACAATTAACATCCGGGGAAACATCCGTATTCCTTACCTCAGAACCAATATTTGCCGTCATTTTTTCGTATATCATTCTTGGTGAAACTTTGGGTTTTGTATCAATAATAGGAGCATTTCTCATAATAATATCAATGGTGCTAATGAGTATAAAATCCAATTAAAATTCATAAAGATTCAAAAAGGGTTATATAAAAAAATTTTATACATAAAATAATGCACATGGATGATATTAAAATAGGAAAATTCCACTGGGTTTTATCAACACTTGCATCTATGGGTGTATTTCTTGATGGTTATGATCTTTCCGTTATTTCTTTCTCTGTTATCCCAATAGCATTAAGTTTTAATTTTTCGCCGAGTACAGATCCATTTCTTTATGGTCTCATTCTTTCAAGCGCTTTGATCGGTATGGCCATTGGCGGTGTTACTTTTGGTTTTATGGCCGATAAGATTGGCAGAAAAACCATGTTCATCATAGATATGATTTTCTTTATTGTCTTTGCTGCACTTTCAGCCTTTTCACAAAACATCTATCAATTGATAATTTTCAGAATGTTGATGGGTATTGGTATTGGTGCAGATTACCCAATTAGTTCAAGCCTAATAGCTGAATTTGCTCCATCAAAGAACAGGGGAAAATTGCTAATGTACAGTATAATGTTCTACTGGGTTGGAACATTTTTTGCGGGCATTGTGAACTATTTTTCTCTCTATGCTGGAATTGAACAATCGTGGAGGTACGCATTTCTTGTTGGTGCCATCATAGCAATTCCAATAATATTCCTCAGGGATCTTATGCCGGAATCCGTAAGATGGCTTTTAGTTAAGGGGCAAAAAGAGAAGGCTGAAACAATAGCCAAAGAAAAGTTGAACATCGAGCAAATTCCTGAACAGAAAAAGCATACAATCATGGATCTTTTTAGAGGATACTTAAAATATACGCTTTTTGTTTTAATCGTGTGGTTTGGCTTTGATGTTGGATCCTACGGTCTCGGTTTCTATACTCCAACATTATATGGCTTATATGGAATAAAAAATCTTTACGAAATTGCTTTATTTATGGCCATAACAGCACCATTTCCTATTCTTTCCTACATTGTTTTGATGTACGTGATTGATAAATGGGGCAGGAAATGGCCAACGATCTTAGGTTTTGCTGTGATGGCAGCAATTTTTGTTATTATGCCATTTGTTCTAAAAATCAATGCCTATTTTCTCTTACCACTTTTCATTTTATTTGCATCCATGGAACAGTGGCCCGGAGGTATATTGAGTTTTGCTTATTCTGTTGAACTGTTTCCCACATCTGTAAGAGGTCTGGCACAGGGATTGGCCACAACAGTAAGCAGGATAGGTGCAATTGTAGGTGTTCTGTTTTTCCCTGTTATTCAGAAAGAATTTGGTCTTCTTTACGGATCTTTGTTCTTCCTTTCTTTTATACTGGTATCTTTGGTTCTTACGGTATTTATGGCACCTGAAACCTCTTCTTTCTCCCTGGAGGAAATATCTGAAAAAGCTAATTACCATTCCACAGTGAAGTAAATCATAAAGTGCGCTAAGTTTACAGTAGGACATTTCATTGTGCTTCGTTGGAAATTATTTTTCTTTTTATTAATTCATTTATCGTTATAATATATTCTGCATGACTCCATACAAGCGGTGAAACGGATAAAGGTGATCCATCGTAGGGGTTAATTTGCTCAGGTAAAACACCCGATTTTTGGGCATGATCTGTTACCCATTTTAAAATTGAAAGTGACTTGTTTTGATCGCCAACCATGGCAAAATATCTTGATGCCCACAGAGTTGTTATTATCCAGGGATTGCCTGGGATACCTCTGTCATTCTTCACCCTCTGGTACATGTCCCCCTCATATCTTGCGAGACCGCCAGATGTTTTAACCCATAACCTTTCCATTATCACATCCATGTTTCTTTTGATCTTTGGATCCTGCGGGTCTTTCATACCAAAAAGGAAAAGTGCCATATTCTGCGAATCTACTGTAAAATCCTGTTTTCCGTTTATTAATGCCCTGGCATAATAGCCTTTTTCCTGTGAATAGAATTTCTCTTCAAAGGCCTGGGCCATTCTGTCTGCTCCCAAACTGTATTTCTCCATTAGATCATATTCCTTGAACGCCCTTGCAAATTCACTGGCTGCTTTCAATGCTGCATATGTGCTAGCAACGGTGTAAGTATGTACACCAAATCTCTCCTCCCAGAGATCGAATGAAGGTTTGGGTAAACCATCCTCATCGGTGAATGACATCAGAAAGTTAGCACCCTTTTTTATAAGATTTTCATAAAAAGGGAAAAAGTATTCGATATCAAAAGACTGTAGATAATATTGCCACAGAGACCATATTACAAGGGAGGTTTCATCCTCCTGTATTGGAACTATCTCTTCGTCGTTAATTAATCTTGGTATCCAGCTACTCGCCACATTACCATCCGCTGAATATTTATGATAGAAGTAGCCGTCGTTAGATGTTGTTGATAAAGCAAAATCAAAGAACTTTCTTGCTGCACTGTAATGCAGCGTAACTGTAAGAGCATATGCACCCATGGCCGCATCTCTTGGCCAAACATAGTAGTATCCATCCTTGCTGTTCTTCAGTATATCGCTATCAGAGGAGGCCATTAAAGCACCCAGATTGTTCATATGTATTCTTATGATAAACTGGGACTTCTTAAAAAGTGAAAAAATATCTTTTGAGAGCTGGATTTGTTTTTTTTCGTTCCATACTGCCCAATAATTGCTTGTTCTCCTTAACATTTCTTTTAGCTTTTCTAAAGTTAATTTACTTTTGATTTTATACAGTGAATCCAGAGTTTCCTGAGCAATTATAAAATAATACAATTCCTTTGTTTCATTGGGCATGAGAAACAAGGTATGTCCTATAACAGAATCCACAGAACCTATCCCTACGGGGTTAAAAGATAATTTTCCATCTTCTGCATCCTTCCATGTGCCTTCGAATCCACTTATACCCTTAATCCCTATGGCATACTGATCCAAGGTCCGGTTTGATTCATCCAGTGTTGATATAAGGAAATGTCTTCTATTTTTATAATGTATTATGGAACTAACTTTAGGATCGTAAAAAGCAGTGTCACCTATATCGTTACCATATATGTAAAAATCCTGGTGAAAGAATAACTTAACTTCCTGTGCAGAATTTCCAGAATTTTTAACAAATATTTTTCTAGCATAAACATCATCATAAATATCAACAAAATCGTTACTGTTCAAATCTATATTCCCAAAATTGTAAGTAACATCACTCACCAGTGTATCATCCAGATAATCCATATTTTTAATTAAAGATTTATCAATCCATCTGAAGTTTTCATCAATCGATATACCATATCGGAAGGGATGACCAACAACATGGTTCTCTGATTGATCATGTGAATAGTATATATCAACAATCCTGTAATCCCTGTCAAAACTTACCAAGAGTTTTCCATTTCCTATAGGAAGGTAACGAACCATCAATTATTTTATATAAAACGAACTTAAAAATTTTTCTTAAAAGCATTAGAAAAGTATTTATGTAAATTAGTTTAATGAATTTTTCAATGTTAGATTTCAATGAAGAATGGTTATTGAGCAATACGAACGGGAGTTATTCCTCCTCATCAGTATCCTTTGCAAATTTAAGAACATACCATGGGTTGTGCGTAAAAAGTGTTGGAAAAAATTATGACCGTTTTGTTTTGTTGTCAAAGCTCTTTGAGGAATTGATAGTAAATGGAAAAAAGTACAGTTTGGACACCAACTATTACAAAAATGCGATTTATCCCAATGGATATTCCTATTTAATGGATTATAAAACAGAGTTTATACCAAGCTTCACATTTAAGATTGAAGATTTAAAAATTACAAAGTCAATTGTTATGGATCCTGAAAATGATTGGATTGTTATAAAATATGAGTTTGATGGAAATTTACCCTCAAGCTTTTATTTGCATCCCTTGCTTGCATTCAGGAACTATCATCTTGCTTTGAGGGAAAGAAAATTTGATATTGAGATTAAAAATGGTGGAGAATTTCATTCAGAAGATTTCTATGTGAAAATAAAAATAGAGGGAAAATTTGTTGAGGATAGAAATTGGTTCTACAATTTCCAGTATCCCATGGACAGGGATAGGGGATCCAATTATGAGGAAGATCTTTACCATCCCGGATACTTTGAAATCGAAAATCCTGGAAAAACGTTGGAAATAAAGATATCCTGTTCGGAAGGAATACCTGAATCTTTCAATAAAATAAAGAAAAAAATGATAAAATCAAGATCATACCGGGGGGAATTGAAAAATGTTGTTAAAAAGTCCACATTATTCATTACCAGGGATGATATAATTGCCGGATTCTATTGGTTTGGCCCCTGGACAAGGGATACCATGATCTCCCTTCCAGGAATTCTTCTTGTACGAAAAAGGTACGATTTGGCTAAAAAAATTCTAGAAAAATATTCTTCAATGGTCCAGAATGGTATGCTTCCAGCATCAGTTTCATTCAACAGCCCGGCAATTGATACAGCACTTTGGTTAATTTATGCTCTCTATAAATATTACATTTATACTTTTGATAGAGAAACAATTGGAAATCTTTATCCTGATATTTTAAACATCATCGACTCTTATATTAAAGGAAACGATTATGTTTCACTTGATGGTCATCTTATCAAAGCAAAAAAACCACAACTGACCTGGATGGATGCAAAAACAGGGGATGTGATATTTAATCCACGTGTTGGTTTACCAGTTGAAGTGAATGCCCTATGGTACAATGCCCTATCCACTGTGGATTTTTTTGCCAGAGAGCTTAACTTTAAATCGTATGCTAACATAGAGAACATGATACCTCTTGTGAAAGAGGAGTTCAGAAATAGGTTTGTGGAAGGAAACAGTATACTTGATACTGTGGATCCTGATGACAATAGCTTAAGACCAAATTTCATTCTTGCCTTTTCTTTGCCATATCCTGTAATGGATAAATTTTCAAATTATTCAGATCCTGTGAACTCCAAGCTATTAACAAAGTTTGGCCTGAGATCCCTTTCCCCTGGCGATCCAAAGTATGTTGGAAAATATCAGGGTGATCAATACCACAGAGATATGGCCTACCACAACGGATCTGTCTGGCCATGGTTAATTGGACCCTATATCACGGCATCCGTAAGAGATGGAACGGATAAAAAGGATTTGGTGGAAAAATTAAAGCCTCTTTTATCCTTAAAAATGATACCTGAAATATTTGATGGCGATGAACCTCACGAGCCACGTGGGTGCATAATGCAGGCCTGGAGCTATGGTGAGATAATCAGAGCATACCATGAAGATCTTTCAGAATCAGGAAAAAATGAAAAAATTCAATTTAATAAGGAATAGTTTTTGGTGCTAATTATGAAGGTTGCAGTGATAGGTTGGGAAATACCACCTGCCTTTACAGGTGGTCTGGGCATTCATACCTTCAATCTTTTTGGTGAATTGAGTAAATTTATTGATATAGATATATACGTGCCGAATCTTGGTCCACTTTACGATCATTATCCATTCAATGTGAGAACGATAGATATAGGTGTTAGGGAAAATTATGAGCCATACAGAACAATTTCCTACGATTTTTATGAGGCTGTAAAAAGATACAACAATTTATTGAGTGAAATTGAAGATCTAAGGGGTGCAAACATAATTCATTGCCATGACTGGATCACCTATAGAGCAGGGATTGAGCTTAAGGAGAAATTTAAAGTTCCTCTTGTTGTAACAGTTCACAGTACTGAAATCGATAGATCCGGTGGATTTTATCCGCAGAAGTGGATCATGGACATAGAGAGCGAGGGTTTAAAAATTGCCGATAGAGTTATTGCGGTGTCCCATTACACAAAAAAGTTAATTATGAACACGTATAATATTCCAGCCGATAAAATTTCTGTTGTTCACAACGGTGTAGGAAAACATTTTCTTAGGTTACCACCCAAGGAGTATAATTCAAATGGAAAGGTATTGTACTTTGGAAGAATAACAACACAAAAGGGGCCATTCTTTTTTATTGAGGCAGCATCAAAGGCAATTGAGATGTACCCAAAAATGAAGTTTGTTATTGCAGGAACAGGGGATCTTTTAAATGAAATAAAGGAAAAGGCAAGAATTATTTTACCAAAGGGAAGCTATGAATTCAAGGGTTTTGTAAATTACAATGAAGCTTTGAATTTATACAGAATCAGTGATGTTTTTGTTCTACCTGCAGTTTCTGAACCTTTCGGTATTACTGTTCTTGAATCCATGTGCTCCGGTACACCTGCAATCATAAGTAAAACAACAGGCGTAGGTGAATCTTTAAGGAACGTTCTCAGGGCGGATTTCTGGGATACTGACGTAATAGGTGAATACATTGCTGGAGTTGTAAAGTACAGGGGTCTAAGAAAAACCCTTGGACTTGAAGGTATGTTTGAGGCAAAGCAGTATACCTGGGAAAAGGCAGCAAAAGAAACAATGGAGGTGTACACAGGAATATGAAATTTGTTGTAATGTTCTTTGAGGTGCATCAGCCAAGAAGGTTGAGAAGGTACGCAATGAAGGAAATAGGCCTTGTTCACGAATACTTTTGGGATGATTATAACTCAAAAGTAATGAAAAGGATAGCAAAAAATTGTTATTTACCTGCGCTGAGAACCTTTATGGAAAATGAAATAAAGGCAAATATATCTTTATCAGGAACTTTCATTGAACAGGCAAAGGAATTCACACCAGAGGTAATGGATAATTTTAAAGAATATTTTAATTCAGATCTATCCGAAGTGGTGGCAGAAACCTATTACCATAGTCTTGCATCTGTCTGGAGTGAGAAAGAATTTTTGGAACAGGTGAAAATCCAATTGGACATATTGAAAAAAGAATTTAATGTAGATCCTGAATCATTCAGAAACACAGAACTTATTTACAGTGATAATATAGCTGAAACGGTTAGATCAATGGGGTTCAAAAGAATTCTTGCGGAGGGTACCGATGCAATAATACAAAATCACTCCCCTAATTTTATATACAAATCACCCTCAGGTTTATCTTTATTTTTAAGGAATTACAGGTTAAGTGATGATATTTCATTCAGGTTTTCAAACTGGAAATGGTCAGAATATCCTTTAACAGCAGATAAATATGCAAAATGGATAGATGAATCACCCGGTGATCTTGCCAACCTATTTATGGATTTTGAAACGTTTGGTGAACACCAGGTTGCTGAAACAGGCATTTTTGAATTCATTAAGTCTTTAGTTCAGGAATTTAAGAAAAGAGACATAGAGATGTTAACGTTGAAAGAAGCAGATAGAATATTGGAAAAAAGGAAGGAAATAAGCATAAAAAATATTACCTCCTGGGCAGACACAAGAAGGGATCTTTCACCATGGCTTGGAAACGAAATGCAAAAGGAGGCTTTTAATACATTAATTACAATCAATAGAAGGAATCATGTATGGAGAAATCTTCAAACATCAGATCATCTTTACTATATGTCCACAGGCACTGCGCAAGATATTGAAGTTCATGAATACTTTAATCCTTACAAATCACCATATTTGGCCTTTTTAAATTTCATGAATGTTCTTAACGATATAAAGATGCTCGAATAATTTAGATCCCTGAAAAATCAAGAAAACATTGGTATAATAATCAACAGTAAAATAAGCGTTAACTGAAATTCAACAAGTTTAAGCCTTAACTCTGATGATTTTAGGTTTTAATATATTTTGAGGAATGGAAATTCTTAGTTGTTTGACTCATCATCACTAAATGGAAAGATTAGTATATTCCCCATATGTATATAGATAAATGGGTTTTAGAATGGCTAGAAGAACAGAGAAGGAGAAATGAAAAGGGACTGGAAATAAAGAAGAGGAATAATTCATATTATGTATATAGATCTACAACATACTTGGACAGGAACATAAAAAAGTAAGGAAGAGATCAAAATACATTGGTAAACTTGATAAGGAGCTTGTTAAGAGTTCAGGTAACATCAAATCGAGTATAATTCCAAGGAATTTCAGGAGGTATGGTGATTCTCTTTTGCTCCACAAATCAATGGAGGATCTAATACTAATATTGAAGGATGACTTTGAACAATGGGAAGACATTTATTCGTTTTCCTTTATGAGAATATACGGATACGTTCCACTCAAGAGGGTAAGGTTGAAATGGGAGCAGCTTTACAACACTCTTTGAATAAAACCGAACGAGCCAAAGCACCTTTCATCCCTTCTTAGGGAAATAGTGCTGACAGGATAGCACAGAATTCTGTATTCCATTCACTAATGAACAAATCTGATCAATTTGCATATGATGTTACGGTGAGATTCACAAGATCATCCATAAACATCGTTGAACCAGGATACAACAGGGATAAATTGTATATACCTCAGATTGAACTGCCTTTTCTCTCTTCAACCGATTCCAATTTACCATCAATGATGAGAATAGTTCCTGGAAGAACAAAAGATTTTGAAACATTGAAAAAACAATACAGAAAATAAATATTAATGGAATAACATTCATTCTTGATAGGGGTTTCTTCTCAGAGGAGAATGTGAAGTATCTATATAACTCTGGCTTAAAATTCATAATACCTGCAGGGAGGAATAGTTTCCTCTATGATAAAGTAAAGAGATCTTTGGAGGGTCATTTCTTTTATCATGACAGGCTAATAAAATGCTCAAAGAAGAAGTGGAGTTTTTTCTATCTATACCTTTATGAGGATAGTGAACTGAAAAAAGAAGAGGAGAAAACTCTATTCAAGATCTTTGACGATAAAGCCATTGAGGAAGAGGAGTTCCTTGAGAGAATAAAGAATGCAGGCAGGATTCTTCTGGTACCGAACATTAACAGGATTGCTCATGGATATATTCTACCTACAAGAGCAGGGATGTTTTTGAAAAGCATTCTGACATTTCAAAGAATGTATTGAAGATATAATGTACCTGCAGGATGATGAATCAGTATTTGGTTATCTATTCATCTCCTTTCTCTCACTCTATGAACTGTAAAATACAAAGTATGCTAAAAAAAGGTTATTAAACAAAGTATCCCAATATACTTCTAGAGGAGTTCTCCACGGTATACATAATAGAGCGTGAAGGAAAAGTATAATCACTGAAATACCAGATAAGGTGAAAATATTGAACAAGAAAATTGGTTTGGATATATTCCCTACAAATCGGAGTTAAGGTTTAAATACACCGCTAATAAGCTTCTCAAACATTATATTGGCATCACCGGATATCAACGAAGAATTAACACCCTCGAAGAACCAATAAATTTAAATAAAACAATATGTTATATGAAGTTATGGTAAACCATTATAGATGTCCTCCTGATGCGACAGCTAAAGAAGGTTTTTACCCACTAGAAGTTTACAGGCAATGCTTGAATGAATACCCGTCCATTAATGATCTTGTGATGAAAAAGAGTGAAGAGTACGAAAGCAAAACTTGGCTTATATCTACGAATGGCAATAAGTATAGTTATGCAGAAACTG
>JABEBW010003917.1_pt1 | contig 11073 bp, 13 predicted proteins | sample 7245961 | NCBI WGS metagenome assembly JABEBW01 (sample SAMN14506364, study PRJNA622280) | hot springs metagenome | biome: hot spring [ENVO:00000051]|acidic hot spring [ENVO:00002120]; feature: spring [ENVO:00000027]|sediment [ENVO:00002007]; material: sediment environment [ENVO:01001048]...
TGGCATGATCAAGCACATGTTTGGATGATAATTGGATGCCAACAAGGACACGCGCAATTTTATCGATAATTTGCATTAAAAGTTTTGATCTACTGTATAAAATTATAAAGCGATAAAAAAATTCTAATCTATTCTATTTGAATTCTCTTGCCCTTGCCGCCAATTGGGGATTTTGGTTCAAAGTTAACCTGCAATATGCCATTCACAAATGATGCCTTGGCGCTATCCGGGTTCACATCAATATCCAGCGGAATTTCAGCTTCATATTTCCTGTTCATGCCTTCAGCTTCTACGTGAACGCTGTTTTCCGAGGCTTCAATATTTATCTTGTCCTTTTCGGCGCCTGGCAGTTCCACTATTACGGTGATCTTGTTCCCCTTTGGATCGCTTATTACATCATAGTAGGGTTTAATTGTCTCACTTCTCTTGATTCCCCTTGGGCTCGGAGAAATATTTCCAAATTCCCTTACAACTGGCTTGCCGTCTTCATCTAAGGTCCATGAAAAGCCATAAAAGAATGGGCCCTCATCTCCTTCCTCCTCTATGGATTTGAAAATTCTGTCAAACATTTCATCTATCTCCCTAAAATACTTCCAGATATCATCTTCCCTTTTTCTTTTAAATGGATCAATGCTCATGAAATAATTTTTACAGTTTGTTGTATATATATTTTTACACAAAATCAGCCATGAATTTTTAATTTTCAGACTACTCTGCTGAACTTCATTGTTAACTTATTCATTTCATTAAATATTTTAACATTAAATGCGGGCGTCGATGGCCTGATGCCCCTTATAAATACGTCATTTTCATACACGTACGTAGAATATATTATGCTTGCATACTTTTTCTGCACATCAAGTGTTTTTAGCCAATCATAGCTGAAACCAATTACAGTTGCCCTTTGCCTTGACTGCGCTGACGTGAATTTTCTGACCACATCCTCATATTGAACCGGATCCCTCATATAAAGCGCTTCATTGGAAAGGGCATCATATATGTGAAGTGTTTTTTTACGCGAAAGTATTGATTCGTACTGCTCGATGGCCTTTTGATTTTCTGACTCCTCAGATGTTTTAAACACAAAAATTTCAGGGCTTTCAAGCCCGGTTAGCTTTTTAATATCCTTCATAACTGAAGAATGGTCCTCATCAGGCCTCAAATACAGAAGTATCTGAAATCCCCTGTTAATGAAATGAGATACAAAGAGCATCCTCATATAGTAATTGAAGATTTCAGGAGTGCGATGATCCAGGATAAAGAGTATCTTCCAAGAAAATCATCTCCGTCTCCAATTTTTATTTCATTTGGAAACTCAACTGGAGCGTAACCACTTATTTCTCTCTCATTTTTCAAATCAATTGAACCATCGAAAATTTCTGCATTGCCTTCCAAAGTAAAATTGTACCTTTGCCTTTCAACCCTTCTGTCCCTGTCCTTTTCTATCGAAATGTATCTAACTATTTTTTCCTCTCTAATTTCAAATCCAACGTTTAATATTAAATCGCTTATGTAACCTAGCCTTTTGCTCAATTTTGAAGAGCCCTCCGTCACAAAGACCAGTGATGCGTTGTGCTGCTTTGCTGAACTGTAAATGACCTGCAGAAGAGCCCTCCTGCCAGGTTCATCATTGACCCCTTCAAGCATTGCATCAATAGAATCAATTACAACCACAGCACCATCCTGCATCTGGCTTAGTATTTCTGAAACCTGCCTGTTAAGGGCCTGTCCACTGCCACTCAGGCCCCTCACCAATTTTATGTTGTTGCTGTTAACATTTAACCTCTCCATTTTCTTTGACAATGAATCCGCTGTTTCATTATATGAAACATAGTAGCACTTTTTAACGTTGCTCAGTGATTTAATCACAAGCGTAGTTTTTCCAACGCCTGGCTCACCTTTCACAAGCGTTATAGTAGAGGGCCTAGTTATTTCCAACGCAAAGCACCATATAATATACAGGCAAGTGATATTTATCTTTTTATTATCTCCAAGCTTTGTAGAAATCCTCAATGAAAGAAAGCATTTATTTAGTTGGGGGATTTTGCCGGATTTATGTATACCTTAACCAAAACCCCCAGATTGTAATGAAATCACAGGAATAAATGTTTATCGAGCGGGCTGTGAATATATCCAGGAGGAATCTTCCTGCCTATTCCTCCAAGTTTTCTAAGTATCGACAATATTCAGCTCTTTGTCATTCTTCTCTACAAGGTCTGGAGAAATGTAAGCTATAGGGATGTAATTGAGATGATATCATCTAATCCAGCGTTTATTGGCCTTTTATCCCTTTCAGAAATGCCTCTACAACAATCCAGAAATTCTCAGAGTTGATTGATAAAGGGCTCATTGGATTTGTATTCAATCAAGTTCTGAAATCTTTCATTGAATTATTTGGAAACAGGATGATAATTGACAGCCCCGGATATTCAGTTAACTACCATTCATTTTATTACGATAAAAGGCTGAATGATTTTGGAAGGAAGGTTAAGAAAAGATATGTCAAAAGTACAATATGTGTGGATGATAAATCGCAGCTTATAGTTTCATATAGCACACGATTTGGATATGTTCATGATTCAAGGAAGTTCAGGAAGATGCTGAAAAGCATGAATAAGGCGATAAGTTCAGGATAATAATTGGAGATAAGGGATATGATTTAGAGGAAAATCACATGATTGCCAGAAGATATGGCCTCTTCGCAATAATACCAGCAAGAAATGAGGACGTTCCAATACATAGAACAGAGAAAACAGGAAAAGGATGAAGAGGCACCTGCCTGAAGAATACAATAGGAGGCCAATATTTGAAACTGTTCATTCAGTGATTAAGAGGAAGAGCGGATCATTTGTAAGATCAAGAATTCCAGGGCAATTTGAGAAGGAAATGGCGTCAAAGATAATTGCGTGCAACATCAGGAGGATAATAATGGTAAATAATTCTAAGTTTATTTTTATCATAGAGGATTTCTACAGAGCTTGATCTCCATATAATGTGCCGTGGCAGCCATTTTGCGCATATGCTAAATGTGCAAAGCTGAATACAGCTGTGACAGGTGGGCACAATTACACAACAGATTAATGCAGTATCCACATCGCGTTATCTTTCGATCTTTGTAATAGAAGTGAGTTACTACACCTTGAAAGGCAGGCCTTTCCGCGTGTATTCACGACAGCAGCTGGGGACTCACAGCTCTCTCGCCTCTCATTAAAGGCTATGTTTATTGACGGTAATGGTTGCCTGGGACAACATATGCATTTAAAATATTTTAATAATATCAGCGTTTAAGTTTTGTTCCTTAAGTCAGGCATTTGAGTTTTACAGCTTCCCCCAGGCCCCTAACTTCATAAATATGATCAACGGCAAAAAATAATTTCAATAAAATGCTGCCGCTGAGAAGCCACACACTTTGTTTTTATTTAACCCATTAATAATATGGGGACGGTGGGATTTGAACCCACAACCAACAGGTTTCTCCATGCTCCAGAAACTCATCATTCTGGAGTCAGCAAGCTTTTTATTTCATATTTCTGGAGCCTGCCGTCCTGCCGTGTTAGACCACGTCCCCTTTTACCTGTTGCCAGCGATCCTTAATCATCCCACCGCCAGGTGAACAATTTAATGGAAAATAACTTAAAAATATTTTGGTTATAAAGTGGAAATCGCCGCCGGCCCGACTCGAACGGGCGACCTGCTGGTTTCTGCAGGTTTAACAGCTTCGGCCTTATTGTCAGCCGCTCTACCAATCTGAGCTACGGCGGCACATCGCCATTACTTTCTCCATTGTATATAAAAACTTTAATAGCGCATTTGAATAAATGAGCTTGGCAATTAAGTTTTTAAATGCATTTCAAAAAGTATTCAGCATGCCTGTAGTGAACTTTATAGGGAAGAACGTGAAGCTTGGCAATAACGTTAAAATTTGGAATTTTGCATATGTGGGTGATAATGCTGTAATAGGGGATAATGTATCGATTGGTTCACTGGCACATGTTGATTATAACGTAAAAATAGGCAACAACGTAAAAATTGAAGGGCTTGTTTACATAGCGCCCCTTTCCATAATTGGCAACGACGTATTTATAGGGCCGAATGCTGTCCTGACCAACGATCCATATCCTCCAAGCAGCAGGATGATAGGGGTAATTGTAGAAGACATGGCAGTGATAGGCGGAGGGTCGGTTATAAAGGCCGGTGTAAGGATTGGAAAAAAATCAGTTGTGGGGATGGGATCAGTGGTGATAAGGGATGTCCCACCAGAAACCGTTGTAGTGGGAAATCCCGCAAAACCAATTTATGGAAGGGACGCTTACGAGACAAAAAAGAAGCTATGGGAGCAGGGATGAGCTACTAAAAGCTGCAGATAAGTTTAATTTGTGATTTAATTTTAATAGCATAAAATGTTAACTGACAGGGGGCTGGAGCTGGTGCTTTATGGATCATCCTACAGGACCGCAACGGTTGTGGAAAGGGAAAAAATGCAACAATATCTTGCTCATGAGCTTGAAAACGGGAATATGCCATTAACTGAGGCGCTGCTTCTAAATACCTGCAACAGGGTTGAGCTTTACGGAGTAACAGATAGCGTCAGCAATTTAAGGGAGCATCTGGAAAAAGGTTCAGAGGGAAGCTTTAGCAATTTTATTTATTTTATGAGTGGTTTTGATGTCGTCAGGCACCTACTAACCGTTTCTCTTGGGATGGATTCTCTCTTGCCAGGTGAAGAGGGCATTATACATCAGATTAAATCTGCGATGGTAAAATACTCTGAGATCAAACTTGCACGATCTGCTTTGGGATCTGTTTTCAACTCAGTTATCAAGGCAAGCTGGGCTATACGAAAGGCGTACGGCATTAAGGCAGAAGGCGAAGAGATTGGAAACATAATTGCAGTTAAAGTAAAGGAAAAAATGGGCAATAGGTTCAAAATTACAATTATTGGATCAGGAAGGACAGCGCAGGAAGTCTTCAAATCTCTTAAGGGTTCTGTCAGTAAAGCATATGTGGTTACCAAAAGGAATTGGCTTCCGGGCGATTTTGCTGGCGCCAAAATGGTCGATTATAATTCTTTGCGCTCAGCGCTTGAGGATTCAGATGCAGTGATTTCAGCCACCAATGCCGAAATAGGCAATTATCCACTAACTGCCCTGAACCTGCCCCGGGGCTTGAAATTGCTGGTAGATCTGTCAGTGCCACGGAGCATTGACCCGAGCGTTAAGAACCTTGGGATTGAGCTGTGGGATATGGACTTTATAGCTGGATTATTAAACGGATACAGGCTCAGCTACCCGGCAGAGATAAACAAAATGGTAAATGAAGTTGCTCAAAGGATATATTATAGTGTATATTTTAGAAGGCTTGATGGAAGCGTGCAGAAAATATGTGAGCTGGCATATAAAATTGCTGAAAATGAATCGTTAAATGCGCAGAAGCTAATTAAAAAGGGGAAATATGAACAGAGCGATGTTATAAATAAGATGGCTGAAAAAATAGTTAAAAAGGTTCTGAAGCCGTTAGTTGAGGTTCCAGGGGATCCTGGTTCAGCTGAGGTAAAATTGAGAGCTTTGAAGACAATATATGGTGAACTTTTAAATGATAAAGCTTGGAACTAGGCCAAGCAGGCTAGCCATGGTGCAGGCACAAATGGTGAGCGATAAGATATCATCTACAACCAATGAACGCGTTGAAATAGTGCCAATAAAAACTGAGGGCGACATGTCGGACAATCGCGAAATAAACCTTAAAAGCGCATTTACAAAAAGGCTCGAAGAAGCAATTGCAAACGGCACAGTTGATGCGGCAGTTCACAGCCTGAAGGATTTCCCGCTTGATTCAATGAAAGGTTTGGCGCTGGTTTCCTTTCCAATATCGGATGACCCATCAGATATTCTTATTACAAATTCAGGGCATGACCTTTTTGATCTGAGAAATGGCGCAGTAATTGGCACTGGAAGCGTGAGACGCAGGGCCCTTATTGAATTATACAGGCCGGATGTTGTGATCAAGCCACTCAGGGGCAACGTTGATACAAGGGTAAAAAAATTTACTGAAGAAGGGATGGACGGAATTGTGCTTTCAGCAGCAGGAATAAACAGGCTTGGGCTGAAAATCACATATAGGAGGCTTGACCCGGAGATGTTCATTCCAGCTGCCGGGCAGGGAATAATAGCCGTTGAAGCCAGGGAAGAAAGCAGCCCCCTCTTTAAAAATATAAATGATAAGTTAGCTGAAATAAGGGCCAGGGCTGAAAGGGCCTTTTTGAAAAGGCTTGGCGGAGACTGCAACATACCAGCTGGCATATATACAAGGATGCAAAATGGCAAAATTTACCTGAAGGGCTTCATTGCATCGAGCAGGTCAGTTAAATTTGCGCTATTATCTGATGAACCTGATAACGCTGAAAACGCGGGCACTGAGCTTGCAGGGGAATTGCTGCATTGAAAGTGATCATTGCGTCCATCAGCAACAACAGGAATAGGTTAATGTCCCTAGCAAGCAGAAACGGGTTTGATCCAGTTTTTGTTTCAGTTTTAAAAATTGCAAAGCTTGACATATCATCACAACTCAGCAAGTGCCCTGGCAATACAGCTTACTCCTGGGCAGTATTTGTTTCAGTTACATCAGTTTCACTGTTTTTCAGTTATGATCTGCATGATTTAATATCGGGGGCAAGGATTGCAGCTGTGGGCTCAAGCACGGCTGATTTTTTGAAAAGGAGGGGGGTCAAAGTTGATTTTATGCCTTCACGGTACACAACTGAAAAGCTCGCTGAGGAGCTGCCAGCTCAGCCAGGCTCAAGCGTGCTGATTTTAAGGAGCAGGGATGGCAGCAGTGCAGCTGAAGATATTTTGAAGGGAAGGGGCATTAAGCCATGCAGGCTTGACCTTTACGAAACCACGTTTGTAGGTGATCCTATCAAGGGGGATAAAATAAAGGGCGCAAGGGTGATAGTTTTTGGGAGTTCAAGGGAAGTCGCTGGATTTGAAAGCCGGATAGAGGCTTCAGGCATGAGGGAAATTAAGAAAAACGCTGTAGCTGCATGCATAGGCCCAATTACAAGGGATGCGGCAATTAAAATGGGATACAAAACCCTGGATCTACCTAAAGTTTATACGTACAGGTCCTTATTTGAACTCCTAAGTGAACTTAGAAATGAAGGAAGAATTTGAAATTTTTCCATATGTAAGGGAAAGAAGGCTCAGATCCAGCCATAACATAAGGGAACTGGTAGCAGAGACAACGCTGAACCCATCTAATCTAATGCTTCCCCTGTTCATAATTTCCGGGCTAAATAAGAGGCAGGAAATTCCAAGCATGCCTGGAATAAGCAGGGAAACACAGGATATAGCTGTAAGCTCGGTGGGCAGGGCCCTTGATGCCGGAATAAAGTCATTTTTGCTGTTTGGAATACCTGATTCCAAAGATGAAATGGGTTCAGGAGCCTATGATGAGGCTGGGGTGATTCCCAGCGCTATAAGGAAAATTAAGGGCGAATACCCTGAAGCTGTTATCGCAGCTGATGTCTGCATGTGTGAATATACCAGTCATGGACACTGTGGAATAGTTAAGGACGGAAAAATCGATAACGATTTGACCCTTCCCGTTCTTGCAAAGACAGCCGTTGCATATGCAAGGGCTGGCGCTGATATTGTTGCACCAAGCGCCATGATGGATGGCCAGGTCAAGGCCATACGGCAGGCGCTGAACGATAGTGGATTGATAGACACAATAATAATGGGCTACTCTTCAAAGTTTGCTTCGGCTCTTTATGGGCCTTTCAGGGACGCCGCAGAATCAAAGCCTGCATTTGGTGACAGAAAGACGTATCAAATGGACTACAGGAACGGGAAGCAGGCAATGAGGGAAATTGAGCTTGACATATCAGAAGGGGCAGACATAGTTATGGTTAAGCCAGCCATGTTTTATTTGGACCTGATATCCAGGGCAAAGGAAAAATTCAACCTGCCGGTTGCTGCTTACAGCGTCAGCGGTGAATATAGCATGATCAGGGCAGCGGCCTTGAAAGGCTGGATAAATGAGAATGACGTTTTAATGGAACTGTTTTACTCCATCAAAAGGGCCGGAGCAGACATAATAATAACGTATTTTGCTGAAAAAATAGCTGAAATCCTGAAGTAAAATGAATACAAAAGAAAGCCAGGAGCTTTACAAAAGGGCCTTAAAGGTTATGGTTGGGGGGGTTAACAGCCCTGTGAGGGCCTTTAAAAGCGTTGGCGGAACACCATTATTTATAAAGAGAGGAATGGGCTCAAAAATATGGGATGCTGATGATAATGAATACACGGATTACACGTGCTCATGGGGTGCAATATTGCTGGGCCACGCACACCCTGACGTTGTAAAGGCATCGTATGAAGCGATGTTAAATGGCAGCTCATTTGGCGCTCCCACCAAAACTGAACTTCAACTCGCTGAAGCCATATCGGAAAGCGTAACTTCAGCCGAAATGGTGAGGCTTGTGAATTCTGGCACCGAGGCCACAATGACTGCCATAAGGCTTGCGAGGGGATTCACCGGCAGGAAGGGGATAGTTAAATTTGAGGGAAACTATCATGGACACTCCGACTCATTTTTATCAAAGGCTGGCTCTGGCCTTGCCACATTGGGGATACCATCCTCAGCAGGCGTGCCCGAGGGGTGCGTATCAGATACTGTTACCCTGAAGTACAATGATGTTGATGAATTTGAAAGCTTTATGGATCAAAGGGGAAAGCAGGTGGCTGCAGTGATAGTTGAGCCAGTTGCTGGGAACATGGGCGTGGTTCCGGGCGATAAGGGGTTCCTTTTAAGCCTGAGGAAAAAGTGCAGCGAAAATTCGTGCATTCTGATTTTTGACGAAGTTATATCTGGATTCAGGGTATCAAAGAATGGTGCCCAGGGGCTTTACGGGATATATCCAGACCTGACCACATTCGGAAAGGTGATAGGGGGCGGATTTCCAATTGGAGCAATTGCAGGAAAAGCTGAAATAATGAAACATCTGGCACCTGAGGGTCCAGTTTATCAGGCAGGAACGCTTGCGGGCAATCCAGTAGCGGCTGCCGCTGGCCTTGCTGTACTATCAAGGCTGGAAGATGGGCTGTACGATAAAATGGATGAATATGGAAAAAGTGCGGAGAGCTATATAAAATCAGCAGCGAGGGAAAATGGAATAAGCGTCACGGTGAACAGGGTTGGATCAATGTTCAGCACTTTTTTTACAGCGCAGCCCGTGAAAAGCTTTGGCGATGTGCTTAACAGCAAAAAGGACCTTTACGGAAAATTCTTCTGGTCTTTGATTCAGAACGGCATATATGCACCGCCATCCCCGTATGAAAGCTACTTCTTTACTGCAAGCCATGATGAAACTGACCTGGAAAGGCTAAAATGTGCGCTTGAAATTTCCTTTGAGGCGCTGAAAAATGAACAGCACATTCATTGACGCGCTGATGGGAAAATCGCACAGCGGAATTCCCGTCTGGTACATGAGGCAGGCTGGCAGGCACATGCCAGGCTTTGCTAAATATATATCGCAGATGAGCCTGCAAAAAATCATAAGGAACCCAAAAATAGCTTCTGAAATAGCCATTGAAGCTGTGGACAGGCTAAATGTTGATGCGGCGATAGTGTTTTCAGATATAGTCACTCCGCTGGAAGAAGCGGGGCTAAAATATAATTACGAAAAAAACTCCGGCCCAGTGCTCAAGGGCCCCGCATCAGATCTTAAAGCACTGGATGATGAAAGGCTGTGGTTCATAAAGGAGCAGATTTCAGAGATAAAGGGAAGGATAAACGTTCCCATTATAGGCTTTTCAGGAGCACCATTCACACTGGCCAGCTATATAATTGAGGGCAAATATGAGAGGGAATTTCCAAGGACCAAATCGTTAATGATTGCCGGGAACTGGGAGGCCACCTTGAATTCAGTTAATAACCTGATCATTCAATATGTAAACGCGCAAATAGAGGCCGGTGTTTCAGTAATTCAGCTATTTGATACGTGGGTAGGAGTGCTTTCAGAAGAGCAGTTTAATAAATACTATTTGGAAGTCCTTGCAAATTTGGTGTCATATATTAAGGCAAAAGTTCCCGTAATTTACTTTTGCACAGATTGCTCACACCTCATAACAAAAATATCAAGACGGGTGAGGCCAACCTTCATGAGTGTTGACTGGAAGGTCTCCATCAAATCACTGTATAAAGCTGAAAAAATTGGAATACAGGGCAACCTGGATCCGGTATATTCCCTCATTGGAGGAGAAAGGATGCTGTCCCAAGCTGAACAGGTGTTGAGGGATGCAGGAAGCATGAACAGATACATATTTAATCTTGGGCATGGGGTCATACCTGGCACTGATTGGAATGAGCTGAAAAAGTTGACCGAGTTTGTTCATAGCTGGCATTGACATGCTCTCCACGCCGAATCCTTGTAGGTTCCCACTTTTGCTTTGCCTTCATCTTCATTGATATGGGCGGTTTTGCGGGAACCCATTACCCGAGTTCTGGCGTCGCTCCAGTCCAGAGAGTTGCGCCTTTAATTCTTCCATTTTCTTACTGCAGGAAGTAGGCGCTCTCAACCTCAGGGCGAAGCCCTTTAGGAGCAATCGACCAGGGAGGATTTTCATGAAACAACTTTGCAAGGAAGCAAGCATCTATGCACAAAATCATGCCTTAAATGAAGAAATATAAAACTTTTAGCACTTCAACGCTGTGGCTTTTGTGATTATAAAGTAATTATTCTAATTTAAAGGGGAAAAATCTGACTATTTTACAATAAAGTCAGGGGCTTGGGGAAAGCTGTAAAGCTCTGGGATACCATGAACAAAAAAATTAATGAAGTGTTGATTACTATGAAGAGCACCCACGGATATCATAAGCCTGTGTAGATCAGAGCAACTTCCACATGGGGGCTCCGCTGTAAGTGGTCTAGCCTTGCTGTTGAAACGGGAAGCCTTTGAAGGCGTGAGGAGAATATTACAGAGTTTCGACAGGAAAGCCTGCGGTTTTAACCGTGGGATGAACTGTCTGTAAGCTAAGCTTAAATACAATAAGAGAATATGTAAAATTTAACAA
>JABEBW010003696.1_pt1 | contig 11019 bp, 12 predicted proteins | sample 7245961 | NCBI WGS metagenome assembly JABEBW01 (sample SAMN14506364, study PRJNA622280) | hot springs metagenome | biome: hot spring [ENVO:00000051]|acidic hot spring [ENVO:00002120]; feature: spring [ENVO:00000027]|sediment [ENVO:00002007]; material: sediment environment [ENVO:01001048]...
AATACTATCAATGCATACAATTATAACTGTCAATTGTTATTTAGCATTGCATTTAGCATCCCAGTAAGGCGCATAAATTACAATGATGGCATTATAAGTGTTACATCAACATCAAATAATGAGGTATTTTTATTAAATGAACGTTTGCAAAAAATTAAATCATACAAATTCGATAAACCAACATTTGCTATTTACTCAAAAAACAAATTATTCGTATGTTCTCTAAAATTAGGCAAAGTTTATATTAAAAGCTAAAATATGATAAAATTTGAATGCTTAAAAACAGACAATAACGCAAGACTGTCTAAATTATTCTTAAATAATAATATAATTGATTTGCCTGTTTTTATGCCTGTTGGCACACAAGGTATTGTAAAAGCGCTATTGCCTCACATGTTAAGCGATATGGGATATAACCTTATGCTATCAAATACATACCACTTGTATCTAAGGCCGGGCGTTGATATCATTGAAGCTTTTGGGGGACTACATAAATTTGTTAACTTCAAAGGCTCTATCTTAACAGACTCTGGTGGGTTTCAAGTATTTAGTTTATCTGATTTAAGAAAAGTCACATACGAAGGCGTGCGTTTTAAATCTCATATTGATGGTTCCTATCACTTCTTTACACCAGAAAAAGTTTTAGAACTCCAGTTTAAATTTAAAAGCGACATTGCAATGGTGCTTGATGAGTGCCCCGCATATGGTTTAGAAAAAAGCTTAATTGACAAATCCTTAGATATCACGCTCAATTGGGCGAAACGCTCATCAAAGATTCAAAAACCAACAAACAGCGCCGTTTTTGGTATTGTGCAAGGCGGCGTATTTAAAGATTTGCGCAAAAAAAGTGCGCTTGAAATCTCACAGATGGATTTTGATGGCATCGCAATTGGTGGCCTAAGCGTGGGCGAACCCCAACAAATAATGTATGAGATTGTTGAATTCACAACTCAATATCTACCAAAAGATAAACCACGCTATGCAATGGGTGTTGGCAAACCAGAAGATATCGTTACACTTGTGGGATTTGGTATAGATATGTTTGACTGTGTAATGCCCACAAGAAATGCAAGAAACGGCTGTCTATTTACGGATTACGGCAATATTAACATCAAAAATGCCATTTATGCTAAAGATGATTCCCCAATAGATGAGCATTGCAACTGCTACACATGCAAAAATTTTTCAAGGGCTTTTCTAAGACACCTATATAAAGCCAAAGAACTAAGTTTTTATACACTTGCAACAATTCACAATTTAATGTACTATAACAATTTAATGAAACGTATTCAAAATGCTATTAAAAACAACGCGTTTGAAAAGTTTAGTAAAAATTTTTTAGAAGCAAGAAGCTATGGACATAGTTGAACACTTAAAGCGTTTATTTGAAGACAATTTAATGAGCGTGTGTTTGCACAACTTAGGCCTTAGTGCGTTTAATTCAAACAATGGTCTTTTAGTTGTATTAAACAACATACATTTGGATGATATAAAAAAGCTAAAATTAGAGCTTATCAAGTTTAAAAAACAATTTAGCACACCTTTGCTTATAGAAAGGGGTTTTTTAGAAAAACACAAAAAACACTTTTGCATAGAGATCTTGGAGTTAAAAGAACACATAAAAGTTTTATATGGTTCAAACCCTGCAAATACAATTGATATTGACAATCAAGATCTTAAAAACCAAATAAAAAGGGAAATCGCAAGCAAAATTTTGTCAATTCGAGGGAGTTTTTTGGAACTAACGCTTGAGAGAAAAGTTGTTGAAGAAATTGCATATAGATCTTTGTATAATTTCTACCTTATTTCAAAATATATTTTGTATCTTAACGGTAAAAATTCAAAAAATGTGTTTGAAGGCATAGAAACACTTTTTAACGTTAATCTAGAAAGCACTAAAAAACTTTTTTTCATGGAAAAAAGGCCTACGTTTGATAAATTGTTGCCATTGTTTGAAGGATATTTGCAAGAACTGGATGCTTTTTCAAACATTGAACTTTAAGGGTAAATAAAAATGAAATTTTTACTAATTGGCATTTTAATTGTACTTGTTTTGCCATATATTGCTCAGTTTGTAATTAAATTTAGGGCTAAAGACAAAAGCGATTTTTTAAAATCACTCGGCGGTCTTTTTTCAAGTAGCTTTGATGTGTTTAACTAACCATGGATTTAAAACAATTACTATCTGATTTTTTAGTTTTTTTAAGCGCAAACAAAGGCCTTTCAATAAAAACGATACAATCATATGAAAATGACTTAAAGACATTTTGCGAATTTTTTCAATCAAAAGATTTAAACGATACCAATTTATTTGAGTATATTAATATACTTAAAAAAAATCACAAACCAAGTTCAGTCAATAGAAAACTCTCAAGTCTTAGGGCATTTTTAAATTTTATCAACAAAAACAATGAGTTAAATCTTAACTTAGGCGATATCAAAAATGTTAAAACAAATTTCAAAGTAGAAAAACCAATTGATTTTGAATCATTAAAAAACTTATTTACTGATACAAGAAATGGCTTAATTTTATTGTTTTTTTATGCAACGGGCCTGCGCGTGAGTGAACTTATTAATTTAAAAATTAGTGACATATATTTTGATGCAGGTTTAATACGCATTTTAGGTAAAGGCTCTAAAATGCGCCTATTACCTATATCATACGATGTTCTAAATAAAGTTAAAAATTATATATCAAGCATACGAAACAATTCACAAAACGCTTATTCTAAAGATTATTTATTTATAAGCAAGAGGGGCAAACCATTTACAAGGGCTGCTATTTGGAAAATAATAAAATTACAATCTAAAGCTTGTGGGCTCAATTTACACCCCCATAGTCTAAGACATTTATATGCTACGCATCTGCTTGAAAATGGAGCTAATATAAAAACAATACAAGAGTTGCTTGGTCACTCAAGCATAACTACTACGCAAAGATACACTTTTGTGAGCGATGAAGCCTTAAATAAAGCTTTTATAGAAAGTGACTATATTGAGTAATTATGAAAGTCATCACATGTCACATTGAGCCAGATTTTGATGCAATAGCAAGTGCAATAGGTGCAAAACTGCTCTACAGTGATGCTGTGGTAGTATTCCCAAATTTGCCAAAACGTTCAAAAAAAAATTTTATTATACAATCAACAATTTACGCTTATGCAGAATTTCAAAAGGTCGATTTAGAAAAAATCGATACATTAATTGTTGTTGATACATGCCAAAAATCTCGCATAGGCGAATTTGCCAAGATTGTAGATAAAGTTAATGTTATTTGCTTTGATCATCATGCAGATTGTGACATAAACTGCAGTGAGCATTATTTTGAAAAAACAGGTGCAAATACCACACAGATTGTAATGAAGCTTAAAGAACAAAATATAGATTTTAGCGCTGAAGAAGCAACGCTTTTTATGTTAGGCATTTATGAGGATACCGGTAAATTGCTATACCCATCAACAACAGTCAATGATTTTGCAATGTGTGCTTATTTGTTAGAAAAAGGTGCAAAATTAGATATTGTTTCAAATGTTTTGGAAGAAACTATAGAAGAGTCTCAAATCTACCTATTAAATGAGTTAATAAAAAATGCACGCGTCTTTGAATACAACAACATAAGCATTGTGTTAAGTTTTGCCCAGTACAATGAATACGTTGGTGAAGTAGCCAATATTGTAAACACTTTTTTAAGTATGAAAAAAACTGATGCAGCAATTTGTGTATTTAAAATGCAATCGCGCATTTTTGTCATTGGTCGCTCTACAAACCCCAAAATAGATGTAGCGCGCATATTAAAAACTTTTAATGGAGGCGGTCACAAACTTGCAGCAAGCGCTACCGTAAAAGATTTAACGTTAATTGAAACGCTCGATGCAGCAACAAATGTAATTAAAGAAAGCTTTTTTTACGCCATTAAGTCTAAAGATATTATGAGCACACCCCCAAAGTGTGTTGACAAAAGCGATAGTGTTTTATACTGCAATGAAATAATGGCAAAATACGGTATAAATTCACTAGTCGTCTTAGATAAAGACGAACTAGTAGGTATTATCTCAAGGCCTACACTCCAAAGAGCCATTTATCATAATTATGCAAACGAACCTGTGGAAAAATTCATGGTTACCGACTTTTACACTGTAAACGAAGATGTAGCGCTTTCAAAAATAAAAACCATTATAATCGACCAAAAACAACGTATAATTCCTGTTACCAAAGGTACAAAAGTAGTGGGCGTACTTACAAGGACAAATATACTAAATCTCATTAATCAAACCGAACAAAAGCTTATACACAAAGTGTTTAAAGTAGATTTAAAACTGAAAAACAAATTGGATGAGAGAACCTACAATGTATTTAAAACTATTTCGCAAGTGGCTTCAAAACTAAATATGAAAGCCTACGCTGTGGGGGGTATGGTTAGAGACCTTGTAATGGATATGTCTATAAAAGATATAGATATAGTAATAGAAGGAAATGCCATTGAATTTGCAAAAGAATTTTCACACATTGTAGGTGGAAAGTTCATTGCTCACAGTGAGTTTAAAACTGCAAGTGTAATTATAAATGGAGAAAAGATCGATTTTGCAACAGCAAGACAAGAGTATTACGATGAAGCATCATCTGGTTTACCTCATGTTGAAGAAAGTTCACTAAAACTAGATTTATACCGCAGAGATTTCACAATAAACACACTGGCTATAAGTTTAAATGAAAATTTTGGTGAATTAATTGATTATTTTGGTGGAATGAAAGATATTAATGACAAAAAAATTCGTATTTTGCATAATTTAAGTTTTATAGAAGACCCCACAAGGATTTTTAGGGCATTGCGTTTTGCTGAAAAATTCAATTTTTTATTGGGCCAACAAACCGAAAAATTGATGAAAAACGCACTAGAACTAAATGTCTTAAATACTGTATCCAAAAATAGACTGTTTTTAGAGCTTAGTTTGATTTTAAAAGAAGAAAAAGTGGTAGAAATTTTAAGAAAAATTAACGAATATAAGATTTTTAAGTACCTTCATAAAGATTTTTATATAGATGAAACATGCTTTAATTTAATTGAATCTGCAAAAGATTTTGTAAAAATGTGCACATTTTTTTGTCCTATAACATTTAAAATAGAAAATATATATTTTGCAATATTGAAATTTTGCTTTAGAAAAAAATTTGACCTTACAAATGTGCTGAACATTAGCGATGAAAAAATAGAAAAAATTTATCAGCAAATGATGGAAATTAATGTATTTTTATCAAAAAAGAGAAAAAAAAGCGAAGTTTATTTCTTTTTAAAACCCATGTGGCTTGAAACACAAATTGCTGCATTTGCGATTACCAAAAGTAGTTTTGCAAAAGATGCTCTAATTTTATACCTAAGGGATTTGCAAAATCAAAAACCGCTTGTAAGCGGTAAAGACTTGATTGAACTTGGACTATCCCCTTCAGAACTCTTTGGAAAAATACTAAATGACTATTTTCAAAAGCAAATAGAAGGCTTTTTTGCAGATAAAAAAGAAGCTATTGAATATATAAAAAGCAAATATTTAAATTGATTTTTACAATAATCATGTTATAATCTCATTCAATATTAGCCTATGTGGAGGTTAGCAATGAAGAATTACAATGTAGCAGTTGTTGGTGCAACTGGGGCTGTTGGCGAAGATATGATTAAGACACTAGAAGATTTTAATTTTCCAGTAAACAAACTATTGCCTTTGGCTTCAGAGCGCTCAATTGGTAAAAGCGTTACATTTAAGGGTGAAGAAATACCTGTTGAAGTTTTGAGCGAAAATTCGTTCAAAGATATAGATATCGCACTTTTTAGTGCAGGTGGCAGTGTCAGTGCAAAATTTGCACCTATTGCTGCACAATCAAATGCTATTGTGATTGACAATACTAGCTATTTTAGAATGGAGAAAGATATACCGCTTGTCGTACCAGAAGTTAATCCAGAAGATATAGCTATGTATAAAAACAGAGGAATTATTGCAAACCCAAATTGCTCTACAATACAAATGGTTGTAGCATTAAAGCCAATTCATGATAATTTTGGTATAAAGCGTATAGTAGTTTCTACATACCAAGCCACAAGCGGTGCTGGCAGAAGGGCAATGGAAGAGTTGATAGACGAAACTAAAGCTTTTTTTGAATTCAAATACGACTCTTATAAACCAAATGTTTTTCCAAAAAAGATTGCATTTAATTGTTTGCCACATATAGATGTATTTTTAGAAAATGATTATACAAAAGAAGAAATGAAAATGGTTAATGAAACAAAAAAAATTTTTCACGATGATTCTATACAAGTAACTGCTACATGCGTTAGAGTCCCAGTTCTAAGAGGTCACAGTGAATCTGTTAATGTAGAAACGAAAAAACCTTTTGAGATTGCACAAGTAAGAGAACTTATAAAAAATGCTCAAGGATGTGTGCTAATGGATGATCCTCAAAGCTTAATTTATCCTACGCCTATTGAGGCAAGTGGTAGAGGTGAAACATTTGTTGGTCGCATAAGAAAGGATGAATCAATAGAAAATGGATTAAATTTATGGGTTGTTGCGGACAATTTATTAAAAGGTGCAGCATACAATGCCGTGCAAATAGCCCAAATTTTAATTGAAAAATACCTATAAGGAGGATACATATGAGTGCTTTTAATCCAAAAAATATACTTGTGCCTACTGATTTAAGCGAAAATGCACAAAAAGCAATTGAGTATGCATTGAGTTTAGCAAAGGTTTATGGTGCTAAATTGCACATTTATTATGTAATAACAGATTTGCAAGCGGCACTTGGTTATGTACCGTCACTACCGCTTGATAAAATTGAAGCTTCAATGAGAGAAGAAGCGGAAAATTATTTCGAACACTTAAAAAATAAAATTTTAAAAGACTTTGATGATTTTGATATGCATATCGAAGTTGGCGATGCACCAAAAAAAATTGTTGAATTTGCTACAAATAACAACATTGATTTGATTGTCATGGGTGCTCAAGGCAAAAGCGCATTAGAGCGTTTTGTATTTGGCTCAACTACGGAAAAAGTTCTTAGAATGTCAAAAAAGCCTATATTAGTGGTGAAAATGTAAATGACATTTGAGGAGTTTGAAAATAAAAAAAGAAAAATAGCGGTCGTAGGTTTGGGTTATGTTGGTTTACCACTTGCTGCAAATTTAGCCAAACATTTTAGCGTTATTGGGTTTGATATAAACACAAAGCGTATTGAACAGCTAACAAATGGTATTGATATAACGGGCGAAACAAATTCGTATTTGCTGCAATCTCCAAACATTGAATATACAAATATTGAGGATAAATTAAAAGAGGCTTCTGTAATTATTGTTACAGTTCCAACGCCTATTTTAAAAAGCAAACTACCAGATTTAAGCTTAGTTGAAAACGCAAGCTGTATTGTAGGCAAAAACTTGCGCCCAGGCGGTATAGTTGTGTACGAATCAACTGTATATCCAGGCGTTACTGAAGAAATTTGCGTACCAATATTGGAAAAAAACTCTGGCTTGGTTTATTTAAGAGACTTTTTTGTAGGATATTCCCCAGAGCGCGTCAACCCAGGTGATAAAGTACACACGATAGAAAATATCACAAAAGTCGTTTCAGCATCAAACGAAGTCTCTTTAGAACTGCTATCAAAAATTTATGGTAAAATAACACACGTTTATAAGGCAGTAAATATCAAAACAGCAGAAGCGGCAAAAGTGATAGAAAATACACAAAGAGACTTAAATATTGCATTAATGAACGAACTTAGTTTAATTTTTCACAAATTGGGCTTAGATACAAAAGAAGTACTTGATGCAGCAGCAACTAAGTGGAACTTTTTGAAATTTGAACCAGGGCTTGTAGGTGGCCACTGTATTAGTATAGACCCATACTACTTAACGTATAAAGCCCAAGAATTAGGATACTTGCCCCAAGTTATTTTAGCAGGCAGAAGGCTCAATGATTCTATGGGCGCATATATTGGTCAAACAGCAGCCAAACTCATCATGAAAAATAATTTAGGACACAATTGTTTGATATTAGGTTTTACATTCAAAGAAAATATTAGAGATACAAGGAACAGTTTGGTATACGATATATATAGCGAACTACTAAGTTTTAACATGAAAGTGGATGTATATGATCCTTATGCCATAAAAGAAGAGGTTTATCTACACTACGGTGATGTAAATCTTATAGATGAAAATGCACTGTCTGTTTACGATTGTGTAATTGTGGCTGTCAAACACGACAAATTTTTAAAAGAAAAAATTTGGCTTAAGTGTCTAAAAAATAATGCTTGCCTAATAGATGTAAAAAGCGTTGTTAACAAAGCAGAATTACCCGAACATGTATGCTTTTGGAGGTTATAAGTGATTTTTATACCGGGCTGTGCAGGTTTTATAGGTTTTTCTACTACCTTGCATTTATTAAAAAATGGCTACGAATGTGTAGGCGTTGATAATTTAAACCAATATTATGATATTAGAATGAAGCAAAAAAGACTATCAATCCTTAAAGAATACAAAAACTTTATCTTTTATGAATCAGATATAGAAAACTACGAAGCATTAAAGTTGATTTTTCAAATGCATAAATTTGACAGTATAATAAATTTAGCCGCACGCGCTGGTGTTAGATACTCTATGCAAAACCCATTTGTATACTTTAACACAAATACAATGGGTTCTTTAAATTTGTTTGAGTTAGCGGTAAAATTTGGTGTTGAAAAGGTTGTTCTTGCATCAACTTCCTCTTTGTATGCACAAGAAAAAATGCCATTTAAAGAAGAGTATTGTGTTAATAAACCACTTTCAGTATATGCTGCAAGCAAAAAGGCAATGGAGATGATAGCTTACTCTTACCACCAATTATATGGAATCGATGTCACAATGTTGAGATATTTTACAGTATATGGGCCATATGGCAGACCAGATATGAGCATATTTAGGTTTATTAAATGGATTTATGAAGAGCAACCTGTGATAATTTACGGCGATGGCAGTCAATCGCGAGATTTTACATATATTGATGATGTGGTTGATGCTACCGTAAAAGGCTTAAAAAAAGTCGGGTGTGAAGCTTTTAATGTTGGTGGCAGCACAACACACTCATTAAGATTTGTCATTAGTCTTATCGAAGAAAACTTACAAAAAAAGGCACACATTGTTTACAAAGAATTTCACAAAGCAGACGTGCCTGCCACTTTAGCTGATTATTCAAAAATCCATTCAATGCTTGGATGGCAGCCAAAAGTGAGCATAGAAGAAGGCATTAGGAAGTTGTGTCAATGGTATATTGAAAATGAACAATTTTTAAAGGATATTAGCACGAAAGAGCAGGACCAATGAGTGATACTGTACTTACATTTGAATCAGCACTAAAACGACTTGAAGAAATAGCGAAAAAATTGGAAGAAGAAAATCTCAGTTTAGATGAGGCACTAAAATACTTTGAAGAAGGTATGAAACTGTCAAAATTTTGCAACGAACAATTAACTCAAGCAGAAAATAAAGTAAAAATTATTATAAAAGAAAGCGAATTAAAAGAAATGGAAGATTTTGAATGATTGAAAAACAGATAATAGACGCTAAATTGACTAACTATTGTCAAAACCAACATTTATATATTGATAAATTTCAAGAAGCGCTGTGTTATAGCCTATTAAATGGTGGCAAACGCCTAAGGGCTATTTTAATGTTAACCATCATAGAACTTAAAAGACCTTTAAATGAAGAAGATTATAAAATAGCAATGGCTTTAGAGATGATGCATGCATATTCTCTAATACACGATGATTTGCCTGCTATGGACAATGCAACGCTTCGAAGAAACCTGCCTACCAATCATATGGTTTTTGGCGAAGACATGGCAATTCTATCTGGTGATGGGCTAAATACAAATACTTTTTACCTTATTTCAAGCGCAAAAGTACTCGCTGACAAATTAGTAAAAATTATTGAAATCCTCTCAAAAAAAACGGGTACTTACGGAATGGTTTTAGGACAAGCTGCAGATATACTCTCAAGCAAAAACGGCATAAAAAAGCCTCAAAAATGGCTTGTAAATTTTATCCACAAGCATAAAACCGCCTCTTTTTTGCAAGCATGTTGTGAAATTGGTGCAATTTTAGCAGATTTGGATACAGCATTATTTTCAAAATTTGGTTTGTTTTTGGGTATGTCTTATCAAATCATCGACGATTATCTTGATATAGTGTCTGATATAAAAGTACTAGGCAAAGACAAGAAAGATATTGACAATAACACATTAACATACCCTAAAGTCTACGGCATAGAAAAATCACTAATTTTAGCAAACAAGCTAAAAGAGTTAGCAATAACAACTATAAAAAACATTGAAGGGTGCGATAGATTGATTGAATTTGCTGAATTTATTGTAAAAAGGGTAAGCTAATGGTAAATATTGAGAGAAAAACAAAAGAAACAGACATAAAACTTGCTTTAAATATAAACGGGACATCTAACTACAATATTAATACGGGTATTGGTTTTTTGAACCATATGCTTGAAACATTTTCAAGACACAGCGGTTTTGATTTAGACATAAAGGCTATTGGCGACATTGATGTTGATTATCATCATTTAGTTGAAGATGTGGGCATAGTGTTGGGCCAAGCATTTTTTGAAGAAATAAAAGGTGCTAAACTCAAACGATTTGGGTTCAGTATCATACCAATGGATGATGCGCTGATACTTTCAAGCGTTGATTTAGCAAATCGTATTTATTTAGGATATGATTGCAATATCCATGGTGCAATAGTAGATTTTGATGTAGAGTTAATTGAAGAATTTTGGAGAGCGTTTGTGTCAAATGCTAGGATTGTGTTGCACATAAAAAAACTTTCTGGTTTTAATAAACACCACATCATAGAAGCATCGTTTAAATCTGTAGCTTATAGCCTAAAACAAGCCTGCTTGGCTGCAAACGAAATCTTATCTACAAAATTAGTGCTTTGACAATGAAAAAAATTGCTTTTTATACACTTGGTTGCAAAACA
>JABEBW010004304.1_pt1 | contig 10998 bp, 11 predicted proteins | sample 7245961 | NCBI WGS metagenome assembly JABEBW01 (sample SAMN14506364, study PRJNA622280) | hot springs metagenome | biome: hot spring [ENVO:00000051]|acidic hot spring [ENVO:00002120]; feature: spring [ENVO:00000027]|sediment [ENVO:00002007]; material: sediment environment [ENVO:01001048]...
ATTCATGACAGCGCAGAGTTCGACAAAGTGGCAATAATGAACGAGGCACATTCTGCTTTTACAGAGGGCTGGAAAGAAATAAGTGAAAGGGAAATAGAGGAGGTAGTTAACTCAAACATAAAGGAAGACAGGCTTTCTATGTGGTCCTTTTATGTATTAGACAAAGACGAACGTCAAAAATTCATAGAGTTGCTTTATGATATCAAAAAAGAGTTGGTAAATGGGATTGAGCCGCTTGAAATAAGCAGCAGCGAATAACATAAATATGCTCCACGCCCTATTCAATTAGGGCATGTGGCGCAACTTGGATAGCGCGTCTGGCTTCGGACCAGATGGTTGCGGGTTCAAATCCCGTCATGCCCGCAGAATTTTGTTGTAAAAACTCCGTTCAAAACTTACACTTTCCTCTATAGCCTCCTTCATTTATCTGTTCAGCGTCAAGTCGTTTATTCTTGTCTATCTCTCATACTCCACCTTCCTCTTCTCAAGTATCTTGTTGTAGAGCATCTGCACAAGGAGAAGCATTTCATCTATCTCATAGCACCTTTTCTCGTCAGGGTAGAGAACTTATGTGAGAGTATAGATTACATGTTATTGTATTGCGTTTTTAAAGATTCATTAGCTACATAGATGTAGTGGTTTTGCCTAAAGGTGTAAAAGAGCATGCAAAGAGTAACTTTTCCGAAAATAGGTGAGAAACACAAGTTCTCCCCCTCTTTACCGCAAGTTCAAGAATGAAAAATAAGAGAAGGGTGCCGAGGAAAGTTGTGTTTGTATACTCAAGCACTCTGCTTGCAAGATTGCGCTCTTCTCTGCATCTTGTGGTTTTGAAAGGCATTACGGTCAAAGAAGGAAAGTACCGAACAAAGACGGTATATCAGACAAATATGGTAACAAGAGATAGAAAGATGCTTGTGGTTTATATACCAGTTGGTGCCCCAATCACTGCAGCCACAATGGAAGAGATAATTGCTTTTGGTGGGAAGGAATTCCTTATACTTGGCACTGCTGGGGGGCTTAGCGACAGGCTTAGTATATCTGACATAGTGCTGTGCACAAAGGCAATAAGAGATGAAGGCACTTCGCATCATTATCTAAAAAATTCAAAATACGTCACTCCAGACAAGTTGCTGACCCAAAGGATCGAAGCTGGGATGAAGAGAGCTAAAATAGATTTCTACAAGGGGACCACATGGACAATAGATGCACCCTACATGGAGACGAAGGAGGAGGTTATGTACTATAGGGCTGAAGGTGTCTTGACAGTAGAGATGGAGGCTTCAGCAGCGTTTGCAGTAGCAAAAAAGAGGAGAGTTAGGGCCGCAGCAGTATTTACTGTGTCTGATCTGCTTGGGAGGAGATGGAGCGGCTTTAAGCAAAGGGATTATCACAAAAACGGCTACCCAAAGCTTGTAGAAGTTGCACACGTATTCAAGAGTCTGTAAACTATTTGCTTGTGCACTGGATGTGGGCTAGTCTGTTCTTCGGGTGCAAAGCTGAACAAAATTAAAACAAAAAGCAATTCTATTTTTTATATGTTTGCAGATAAAATTATTTAGTATACTTGGCAGTAGACTCTGGTGTTTCTATTGAAGGAGCTTGTATTTCATGGAAGAGGCGGATATGGAGCTGTAATGGCTGCTGAATTAGTTGCGATAGCAGCAGAAAAAGGAGGAAAATACTCTCAAGCTTTTCCATTTTTCGGTGGAGAAAGGAGAGGCGCTCCAATAAAATCGTTTGTAAGGATAGATGATAAGCCAATAATGTTGCACAGTCAAATTTATGCACCAGATATAATTGCTGTGTTTGATGGAAAATTGCTTAAAACCGCAAGAGAAACAATCAATGTAAGCATGCTAAAAGAGAATGGTATTCTACTGATAAATGCACCTGATAAGACAAAAGTTGGCGATTATACAGAAGGTATCAAGCTTGGCAATACCTCAATTGCTTATGTTGATGCGACCCGTATTGCAAATGACCTATCTTTAATAGTTGCTGGTTGGCCTGTTGTCAATACTGCAATGCTTGGTGCGCTTGCTAAAGTAAGCAACATAATAACGCTAGAGCAGCTTAAAGAAGCAATAAGCGAATATTGGCATGGAGATCTTTCGGAAAGGAACCTGAAAGCTGCAGAAGCTGGGTATAATGGTGTGATAAATGAATGATAAAACATCAGATTATGTAATTCCCAAAGTAGAATTGAATGGTCTTGAAAAAGAGTATCCAATATCTGTTCCAGGTTTCGGTGCTGGTGGCAAGACTGGAGAGTGGAGGCTCAAAAGGCCTGTTATTAACCAAGCTGCATGCATTAAATGCCTAATTTGCTGGATAGACTGCCCAGAAGCTACAATAATAAGGAATAGTGATGATTCTGTAGAGGTGAATTATGATTATTGCAAAGGTTGTGGCATTTGTGCTGCTGAGTGCCCTGTAAAAGCAATCGAAATGAAAGAAGAATGATTAAATGGAGACAAAAGTTATAACAGGAAGTGGAAGCGTTGCCCGCGCAGTTAAGATGGCAAAACCAGATGTGATTGCAGCATATCCTGTTACCCCTCAAACAGAAATTGTTGAAACTATTGCGGACTTTATCGCTTCTGGAGAGCTTAAGTCCAGATTCATAAAAGTTGATTCTGAGCACAGTGCAATGGCTGCATGCATAGGTGCAAGTGCAGCAGGCGTAAGAACATTTACTGCTACGGCAAGCCAAGGGCTAATGTACATGGCAGAAGTTGTTTACTGGGCAGCGCATGCAAGGCTGCCCATAGTAATGGCAGTTGCTACAAGGGCTTTGGCGCCGCCTTGGAGCATATTGAATGAGCATACTGATTTCCTTATACAGCGCACAAGTGGTTGGATCCAAATTATGGTAGAGAACAACCAAGAAGCGTTTGACACAACAATCCAAGCATTCAAGATTGCAGAGGATAAAAGAGTCTCATTGCCTGTAATGCTTGGTTTAGACGGATTTATACTAACCCATACTGACATGGCAGTAAATATGCCAGAGCAAGATGAAATAGATGCTTTTTTGGGAAAAAGATTACCAATATTTTCCTTGGATGTTGAAAAACCAATAACAATAGGAAATGTGGTTGGAGATAATTATTTCATGGAAATGAAGCACGCTATGCAAAAAGCGATGGATAATGCAAAGAGCGTAATAAAAGAAGTAGATGCAAAGTACAAGGAACTAACAGGTCGCAGCTATGGGTTGGTAGAATGCTACAATTGTGATGATGCAGAGCACATAATAATAACAATGGGGGCTTCTAGTGGGGATGCAAAAGTTGCAAGCGATATGCTTAGAAAAGACGGCATAAAAGTAGGAGTTCTAAGGCTAAGGGTGATAAGGCCGTTTCCTTATGAGGAAATAATAAAAGCAATAAATAATGCACAGACTATAACTATAGTAGAAAGGGCGTTTTCTGCAGGAGTAGGGAACATTTTAGCGCATGAGATAAAGTCATTTGCATACGATTATGGCATTAAGGCTTACATAAAAAGCTATATAGCTGGGCTTGGAGGCAGAGATATTGTGCCAAATGACTATGTAAATGCGGTAAAGTCTACGATAGCAAAGAAGCAAGGTGATGAATGGATAGGTCTTAAAGAATGATGTTGGTGTAAAGATGATTTTGAAAGATGTTAATAGAAAAGAGAAATGGCTCCCTGGAAATGCAGCATGCCCTGGATGTGGCCTTTCTCTTGGACTCAAGCTTATGGCGAAGGCCGTTGAGGATCCTGTTGTAGTAATACCAGCAAGCTGCGCTAGCGTTGTTCAAGGCGCATGGCCTAAAAGCAATGCAGCGTTTCCTCTCCTTAACATAGCAATGGCTGCTTCAGGAGCAGCCGCAGCTGGCGTTGCGAACGCCTTTGAGATGCTCGGCAAAAAAGGAACTGTTGTTGCGTGGGCAGGTGATGGCGGAACAGCAGATATAGGCTTGCAATCTTTAAGCGGTGCAGCAGAAAGAGGCGACAATATAATTTATGTGATGTATGACAACGAAGCATATATGAATACAGGCATACAGCGCTCTTCATCTACTCCTCACGGAGCGTGGACAACGACAACTCCAGAAGGCAAAGCAGAATTCAAAAAAGATGTCGCACTTATAATGCTAATGCACAAGGTAGAGTACCTAGCTACAGCAAGCGTTGCATTCCCTACAGACTTCATAGAGAAGCTCCAAAAAGCAGAGAAGCACAAAGGCACAAAGTTTATACAACTCTACTCACCATGCCCTCCCGGATGGCGCATTCCAGATGACAAGACAATAGAAGTTGGAAAGCTGGCAGTGCAGACGGGCGTATGGATTCTTTACGAATACGAAAATGGCAAGCTTTCAATTTCAACATTGAGCAAACCTTATGAAGACCCTGCAAGAAGAAAACCCCTTCAAAGCTACCTTAGCATGCAGGGGAGGTTCAAAAACATTACCGAAAAAGAAATTAAGGAAATTGAAGAAGCAATAAACGAAAAGTGGGAAATGCTAAAGAAATTCGAATAATTTTACTTTGTAAGTGCTTCAAGCACTGCTTTTCCTGCAATCATTACTTTATCTTGTAGTTCCTTGTGAGTATATAGCTTCGTGTGCTTTATAACGTTGTCGCTAACAACAAGCAATGCTGCAGCTTTGAATCCTTTTGCTTTTCCAAGCATGAAAAGTGTTGCAGTCTCCATCTCTACAATGCTATTCCCATATTTTGAAAGCTCTTTTGCTCTTTCATCTTTCAAGCTGTAAAAAGAATCTGAGCTGTAAGCATTTGTAAATATAAATTTCATTTTCATTTTTTCGAGCATATCAGTGAGTTTCCTTGTCAAATCAAAATCAGGAGTTTGGGCAAGAGCAATTTCTGAAAGATTTCCAACATATTGTGCTATCGTACTGCCAATATTATAGCTTGAGCCGGTAACTAAGACGATGTCGCCAACGTTTAGGCTTGGATCAAGGCCGCCGCATGTGCCAAATCTAACTATTTCTTTTGCACCAAGTTCAGCAAGCTCTTCGATGACTATTGCTGCAGAAGGCTGCCCGATACCATGCGTTGCTATAGTAACCCCCTTTCCGTTATATTTGCCTGTATAAACTAGGAAACCCCTATTCCTATTGACAACTTTCGCATTTGAAAGAAGGCTTGCAAGTGCCTCGACTCTTTCTGGATCGCCACATACAACTGCTTTTTCAGCAATTTCCCCTTTCTTTGCTTGTATAAATATAGCCATCTTACCGCCAAATACTATTCGAATAGAAATTTTAAAAATAGCAAATTTACCAAGGCACTTCTTTAAGTTTGAGCTTATGGGCACCAATATTCGTAAGCAAATGCAAAATACCAGTTAAAACAATTAAAAATAGCATTCCATATGCATTTGGCAAGTGGCCAAGAGGCAATGCACAAAGAATCGCAAAAACGAAGAAAAGATACTGGTCCATCAATGGAAGGCTTTCGCCAGATTTTATACCAAGCCTTCTTTTTATGAAGCTTCCAAGCAGATCTCCAATATGGGTGCCTATGCTTAACATTATGCCAATTAATAGCATGTATGGGAGGAAGATAGATTCTACAAAACCAATGAAAAAGCCAGAAAGCAAACCAGCAACAAGCCCTCTTATTGTCTTGTGTGGGCCGAAAATCTCTTTTCCAAGAAGCCTTTTTCCAAAGTCAATAGGCTTGCCCCCACCGAAAAGCACAGGAGCGCCATTTGCAACGTATGCAGGAAGGATATAAAGTATAGGATACAAAAAGATTGAATAAAGCAAACCTTGCATTTTATCATTCTTGTTTGAGTACTTTGCCTTCAGCAATGCGGTCTGTGCCTCCTCCTTTCACTTTGTTGCCCTTGCCTGCTATCTTTTCTGCATTTTCATTTAGTAGCTTTATAGCGCTTTTTGAAGAGTCTTTGCCTGCAACAGCTACAATATCGCCATCGCTGTTGTAAAGCAAAACAGCCTTGCTCTTTTCAAGCTCTAATACAGAAAGAGCTATCTTCCTCAACATTTCCCTTTCGTAAGGAAGCTCTTTTATTATCACTTGCTCCTTTTCCATTGTAAGGTTTTTTGCAATTTTTTCTGCAAGTTCATCTCTAATAAGTTCATATTTTTTCTTCACTTCCTTTAGCTCTGCAAGCTTAGACTCTATTCCTTGCCCAACTTTGTCGGTATCTACACTCGCAATTGCTGCAATCTGTTTAATCTCTTTTTCAATACTATTTATGTAGTCTACCGCTGCCTTACCTGCAACAAACTCAAGCCTGTCTATTCCATCATGAATTCTGTAGGAACCAATTATTCTTATGAGCCCAATTTCTGACTCTTTGCCAACTAGGTGCAAACCGCCGCATGCTTCAGCATCTATCAGGTTGCCGTTGAGGTCGCCTATCTCTACTATTCTTAGCTTGCCAGAAGGCACGCCATGCCCTTGGTATATAGAAAAGCCGAACCTACCTTCCGCTTCTTTTCTCTCCATTTCTTTTGCGGTAACTTTTATACCATTTGTAATGAAAGCGTTTGCAGTATTCTCTATTTCTTTGACTTGCTCGTCGCTCAGTCTTTCATAGTGTGATATGTCGATGTGAGCTTTGTCTTCTCCCTTCTTTGCTCCTTCTTGCCATGCGTGCTTGCCTAGTACCTTCCTTGCAGCTGCGCTTATTAAGTGCGTTGCAGTATGGTGGGCCATAAGCCTGATGCGCCGCTCTTTGTCAACTTTACATTCTACGATTTCTCCCAGGCTAAAGTGTTTTGCTTCTTTTAGGAAGTGAACTATTAACCCATTTGCAATCTTTACATCAACAACATCAATGCCATTGATTGTGCCGTGGTCCGCTTCTTGGCCACCACCTTCTGGATAGAAAGGTGTTTTGTCAAGCACTAGCATATTCCCTTCCTGCTTGATAACTTTTGCATTTGCTTCTGTTGCAAAGGAGTAGTAGAGTTTTTCTGTTGGAGGTATCCCTGTTGTGTCAATTTCAATAACTTCATTTTTCTTTTTTCTCGCTTCTACGAAGTCATCGGCCATTATCTCTGAATAAGCATCTTCAGGAATCTCAAGGATTATTCCTTTTTCTTTTGCAGCAGCGCTTATGAAGTCTGGAGTGATTCCGTGACTTTCATAAAGTGTCTTGAGCTTTTCAGTGGTAATCTCTTTGTTTTTTGAGAGCAACGCTTCTACAATCTTTTTAGCTTCAGCTTTTGTCTTGTCATAGCGCCCTTTTTCTATTTCTATAACTTTACTCGTTTCATTAAGGCTTTCATCAATATGTGGGTACATCTCTTTTAAGTTCTTAGCTTCGATCTCAATAAGCCTCATCAAGTCAAAATTCAAACTATACTTTTCCATGAAGTCAAATATTCTCCTTAGAAGAACGCGCAGGTTGTAACCGCCTCCAACATTGCTTGGCAAGGCACCATCATTAACTGCGAACATAATAGTCCTCGCATGGTCTGCAATAGCATACATTGCCTGCATCGGCTTTATGACGTTAAAGTATGAATTCCTGTCAATGCCAAGTCTCTTTAGCATCTCTTCTTCTGCTTTTGAGCCTCTATTTTCAGCTATATCTATGCTGGCTAATGCGCCTGCTACTTTTGCGTATAATACTCTGTCAGGCTTTATACCAGAGCTCTTGTAAAGGTATTCAAGCTCCTTTTTGTAGATAACATCATACATTGTGTGCGTGCCAGAAAGGAACCATGGTAAGCGCTCAAATCCCCAACCAACATCAACGACCTTCCCATCAAGCTCCCTCATCCTGCCATTGAAATATTCAAATTGGGTAAATACATTGTTGACGAGTTCAAGACCATGAGAGTATGTTTCCAAATCAGGGCCAAATTCTGAAAAGTCACCCATAGCCCAAACGTCCTCAACATATGTAATCTCTTCTTTCTTTAGCCCAAGAAGCTCCTTAAGCACCTTAAAATTAAGCTCAATTGTGCGGTCTCTCCAATAACCCTCTTTTGGGTAATTGAATGCAGTTTGGTTTGCCATTATGAATGAAGTACCATGCCTTCCACTTACTCCTACATTCGGTATGTCGCTAAAGCGCATGCACATTTGGGGTACAAGCAACGGGTTTGCACTGTATTCAAAGCTCATTCTTCCATTTTCTATTCTTTGGAAGTCTTGAATTCCAGCTATTACAAAATAAAGATCTTGTCTCCATCTGCTTACTACTGGATAGCTTTCTATTATTTCATGACCATTATCTTTGAAGAACTTCGCAAATTTCTTCCAGAAAGAAACCAGGTCTATGTCTATAGGCTTATCCTTTATGAAAGTGTATGGTTCATGATCTGGGCTGCCGCAAATCTCTCTGTTTGGATCGGCTGTCCAAAAGTATTTGCCGCATAGCTTGCATTTTTTCCTTACAAAACCTTCTTCTTTGAAAAGTTCTGTCGAATAATATTTTTCGTACTCTTTAGCAAAATCCTGCCTAAGGGAATCCTTGCTAAGTGGTCCTTCACCTGGCATTGTACCACACTTTGCACTCTTTACCAAAGAACTTGCATCTCTTACACTTCCAGCTTTCTTCTTTTGGTACAGGCTCTGCTTCCCTGTCACCATTCCAGAAGCCTAGCGAATGTTTTATAATCTTATCCATTTCCTCATTGACATACTTAACGTTTAGCACACCTATCTCTTGGCCTGAATAGCGGTCTATGTAATGCACCTCAAGCTCATTGCTGAGCTCAGGCATTCCATATATTTCATCAAAAACTTTCTTATATACTGCTTCAAGTGACTGTAGCTCAGCAGGTATACCAAGGTTAGAGAGCTCTTTCTTGAATCTGTCAGAGATTGAAAGCTTGTCAAGAGAGTATGCCCGCGCAAAATTTTCAAAGGTGTACTTGCCTGCTTTTATATCCTCGAGCATTTTTCTATAGAGCATAATCTGAACCTTGTTTGGCCTTGTTGAGACTTCATTGAAGAGCTTCTCTGTAGTGCTTTTGCCTGAAAGTCTTGTATTAAGTGAAACTGTTTTATCTTCAACAATGACCACTTTGCCATCTTTTATGCGAAGTTCGTCAATTTTGCCCGAAAGCTTGTATGCATTTATTGAGCCGTATATGTGAAGCTCTCTGCAGACCTTCTTGCTTTTGAGCGTCTGCAATGAAATATAATCTTCATATCCAGTTTTGTACAATGAATCAGCATAAGTTATTGGCTCTGCTTCGAGTGACACATGCACTTCTTCTTCCAGCTCGCTGTGCAACTCTTTGCCTATTGCCATTGCCTGAGTATACTCTTTTCCATAAATATAATTTAGCTCAACTTGCTTTTCGCACCAGAACTGGCCAGAAATATCTGTAACAGATATCGAAGACTTATTGAGCCTTCTCAAGACATTTTCTTTCTCTTTCTGCATTTAAACATCTCAGACCGCCTATCATTCCTCATAGCAGAAGCTCAGCGATCACCTTTGTCATCATATGTGTTTTTATTAGTTCAGAAGTTTAATAACCTTTATGTCATTGCTTAGCGATTTTGATCTGTTTATCTTTGACTGGGATGGCACCATCTCAACCTCAACATTTTTTGTAAGATTTACACGCTTTTTCAAGCCAAGATATAACCTGCATTATGTGGAAAAGCATAAAGCGGAATACAGTCCAAAAAGCCTTGCAAGCATAAAGGTTTATGAAGAAGAACACGAGCTTTTTTCTAGACTTTATGAAATCTATTCACATTTTTTAAAGCCCAAATTGAAGCCTGGAGCAAAAGAAGCCATTGAGATTCTTAAGAAGAACAAGAAGAAGATTGCTGTGTTCAGCGATGGGATGAGTTTTAGGCTTATCAAGGAAGCCAGAATGCTCAGCTTTTATGACATGCCTGATATATTTTTGAGTGCAGATTCTATAAAATGTTATAAGCCAAACCCAACAGGCCTATTGCTGATAGCTGAAAAATTCAGAATAAAGAAAAGCAGAGTAATTTATGTAGGTGATGCTGCGTCTGATGTGCTTACTGCAAGGTTTGCTGGTATGCATGTTGCATCAGTTGCTGATGGAGTAGACCTATACAACAGATTGAAAGCTGTGCAGCCAGACTACCTATTCCATACCATTAGGGAGCTTGCAGAAGCGTTGAAAGAATAGCGCACCAACCAGAATTCCGCGAAAGGTTTATAAATAGGAAAATACAATGCACTATCAGTAGGAAAGCGTTAAAAGCGCTAATTCTACAGAGGAGAAATAAATATGGACAGAAATGAAGGAAAATATGGAGGGCGAGATGAAAGAAGGCCAGGTATAAAGCCCAACTACTTCTTGCCAAAGCCTGTAAAGGTTGGAGATGTAGTGCAAGTGGCCATAGAGGCTGTAGCCTCAAAAGGTGACGGAATAGCAAAGAAGGACGGCTTTGTAATCTTTGTGAAAGATGCAAAGCAAGGAGAGCAGATGACTGTAAGGATAACAGAAGTAAGAGCAAGGTATGCAATTGGAGAAAAGACAGATGCTGCACCTACAGCATCTTCAGAAAAATCCAAGGAGCAGGATACAGACCAATAGAACAAAAATAAGCTCTTGAAGCGTTTGTTTATTTTATTTTTATTTTTTCTTTAATTGCTTTGCTTCTTTCTCAGTAAGAAATTTTTAATGATCTTGGTAGGTCTATCCATATCTCCATATATGCTAAGAGTCTGCTCTATGCCAAATAGTTTCATTATGTGAAGCATAATAGGAAAGCTTCTTGATGAATAGATTCTTCGCAACAATTTGTGCAGTATAATCTCCTTCATAAACTCTTTTTTCCATTTTTTTTCATAAAATGCTAAAGGAAGACCTTCATTTATGTGCAATGCAATGGCGTTTGCAGCATAAATCGCTGCGTTGCCCCCAAAGATTATACCACCACCAGTTGAAGGCTTAGTTTGCCCAGCCGCATCTCCTACAAGCAAGACCTCTTCCTTTTCATTTACAAAATGCTTCCTTACTGCTATTGGTATGATGCTCGCAGCAGCGCTAAGCTTCTTTGTATGTGCTGTTATTCTAC
>JABEBW010004305.1_pt1 | contig 10980 bp, 10 predicted proteins | sample 7245961 | NCBI WGS metagenome assembly JABEBW01 (sample SAMN14506364, study PRJNA622280) | hot springs metagenome | biome: hot spring [ENVO:00000051]|acidic hot spring [ENVO:00002120]; feature: spring [ENVO:00000027]|sediment [ENVO:00002007]; material: sediment environment [ENVO:01001048]...
GTCTATGTGTGCATGCGTGAGCAGTATATACTTAACTTCATTATCTTTGCCAAGATTTGATTTAATGTAATTTACTATTTTCTTTCCACTGCCTGGTATACCGCAATCTATTATTGTTGCTTTTTCGCCCTCTACTACATAGGAATTTGCAATAACTCCATCTACAATATGTATTCCTTCAAGCACCTGCATTGCATCATCAGAGCTAATAATCTTGTAAAATTTTAGATATTTGCAAACTTTATATGTTGCCACTTATTTGTTGTTAATTATAGTCATTCCCATGCAGACCGCACTAAGAAATAAAATAGATCTCTATAACCTCTATGTTTACAACTTATCAAATCGGGGAGCCCGTGATTTGAACACGGGTCGCCACCTCCCGAAGGTGGAAGCCTAACCAAGCTAGCAGAGCTCCCCAACAATAGAGAATTGTTAAAGAATTTCTGCTCCCTCTCGCGTGATAAGCACATCATCCTCTATCCTTACACCTCCAAAGCCGTTTATATATATTCCTGGTTCTGCAGTTAGTACCATACCTTCCTTTAGTTTTTGATCTAAATTCTTAGAAATTACAATTCCATCGTGGGTCTCTAGCCCTATAGAGTGTCCAAGACTGTGTATAAACTTTCCTTTGTAAATACCACCAGAAGCTGAGTTTATGTATGATTCTGCAGCATTGTGCACCTCCTTGCCATTTTTCTTTTCCTTCATTGCTTCTATTGCCTTAAGTTGTGCAGCCTTTACAGTTTTTATCATGTCCTTCATAAGCTTGAGGTTTTTAGCTTTCTCTTCCTTGAATATGAAAGTTCTTGTCATGTCTGCACCGTAATTTCCAACTTTTGCTCCAGCGTCTATTAAAACGAAATCTCCTGCTTTTAGCTTTGTGGAATCTGGAAAGTGGTGTGGCAATGCGGAGTTCTTCCCAAAAGCGACAATTGTTTTGAACCCCATTCCACTTGCGCCAAACTCTCCTGCAATGTAATCAAATTCTGCTGCTAGCTCAAGCTCAGTGATCCCCTCCTTGAAACTATCTTTAATTTTATTCATTGTCTTTTTTGTGATCTCTACAGCTTTTCTAATGGTTGCTATCTCAGTAGCATCTTTTATTGCCCTTGCTTCCCTAAATGCGTTTGAAATATCTACAATTCTTTTCGGCTTATACTCTTTCTTTATAGAAAAATAACCCGAAACAGGTAGCGAATTTCCATTTATTCCAATAACTTTCCCTTCCACGAGCTTTTTGAGTTCCTTTTTTGATGTTTCAGCACTTTTGCCATTTATTATCTTAAGCCCTTTAAATTTTTGTTCAAGCGCAGTGTTGTATTCCAACGGGTCTGTAAATAAGTAAATTTTGTTTTGTTCTGCTATAAGGACATTGTCTTCGAAAACACCGCTAGTAAATCCTGTAAAGTAGAAAAAATTTGGATCTTGACCTTTTGCATTTACTAGAAATATCGCATCTATATCTTTTGCAGCATCGAAAACTTTTCTTACTCTCTCTAATAATTTATTCGTAAGAACACCTTGCATAGTGTGCTCATATTAAGCTTTTATGGATTATGCTATTTGCAAAGTACCTGTATTGTGAATTGCTGCTTCTTCAAGCAAAATGATAAATATTGTAAGAGTTCATTCTGTTAATAATGGAAGAAGAGGAAGAAGCGTATAAGGCTGGCACCAGCATTATAAGGTCGCGCTTAGTCTATCGCAACATGCATGACCCTAGCATGCTAAAGTATTATTACAAAATGCAGACAATAAATTTAATCAACAAAGATGAGATTGCAGGCTCTTCTCCTCCAGAAATTTTTATAGGAAGCTTTGGCTATCCTAAGGTTTATATTGGGCCAATGCTGCCGCCAATTTTCGGAAATACATCAATCCTTAGCACCCCAGAGATGTGGAGAGGTTTAGACATACCAAAAATAGTAGAGTATAGGTCGCTTCTTGTAAGAGGCATGTATAAGGCAGATGTACATAATGTGGAGAAAGGCAAGATTGAAGAAACAATAAGGGACTTTGCACTTGCTGATGCTAATATAGATGCAGAAATGAGCCTGCTAAGAAAGCCGAACTTGAAAATTGCCTTTGATGAAAATTCACAGCCTTTTGGACCAAGTGCGCCTATAAAAGAAGTGGATGTAGGAAACATAAAAGCAAATAGAGCCCTAGAAAATGCATATTCAGACATAGATTTGAACGCTACCGAAGCGATAATAGAACTTTATAATAAGGGTATTCCTGTTTCTAAGATACAGAGAGCCCTTTCTGCAGGCACGCTAGGAATAGGAAAAAAGAGAAAATTTGTTCCAACTAGGTGGAGCATAACCGCTATTGACGATACATTATCGAAAGCAAACCTCGAAGAGGAAAAAGTGTATGATACTATAGACCACCCAATGGTTTACGAAGGCACAGCCCTTGACAACAGATGGCTTATAATGATGTTCCCTGGCTCGTGGACGTATGAGCTAATAGAGGCATGGTATCCCAATACCACATGGAATACTGATAGCAAAAATATTGCAATCTATAGCTCCCACGAATTCTTTAATGGTAGAAATACATATGCTGAAATAGGTGGCTGCTACTATGCTGCAAGGCTGGCCGTCTCTGAGCATTTCAAGAGAATAAGGAGACAAGCAACAGTTGTAATATTGAGGGAGGTGCATTCAGGCTACATAATGCCGGTTGGCGTGTGGAATGTAAGGGAACATGTCAGGGAAATACTTGAAACCAAGCCGATAATTTTCAACAATGCAGAAAATATGCTAGCATATATAGGAAAGAAAATGGAAATTAGTCCAAACGTTTGGATAAAAAATAGCAGGGTGCTAAAAGAGCTGCTTCTGCAAAAGAAGCTCTTTTCTTAGCTAATGGTTGTGAGATGAACCTTGAAGACGTCAAAGATTTTGTAAATGCGAAAGGTATAGAAGCAGAGATTAGAGTATTAGATCCGGAAAGCACAAGAACATCTGCGCTTGCTGCTCAGCAGCTTGGTTGTACTATTGCAGAAATTGCAAAGACAATAGCATTTTCATGTAAGGTTGCAGGAAAAGAGGTTTGCGTTCTTGTGGTGCTCTCAGGAGACAAGCGAGTAGATTTGTATAAGCTAAAAAAGAAAGTTGGAGCATCTGAAGCAAGAATTATGGATGCTGAAGAAGTCAAGAAAGCTACAGGCTATAGTATAGGAGCTGTCCCACCATTTCCACATTTAGAAGGCATAAAAGTTTTTGTAGATAAATCCTTGATGCACTTTAGAAAAGTATGGGGAGCTGCTGGAGCAACAAACGCTGTGATGCGCATTTCTCCAATAATGCTGCTCGAGCAATTAGGCTATGAGCTTGTAGATGTTTCTGAGTGAATGCAATGGCAAGAATCCTTTACAGAGGCAAATGGTTTGTTGCAGAAGAGATACTAAGAGAAGGAAGAGCATTTGAAAGGATAAGAATACCAAATGCAGTTTGCATACTTCCATTAGTAGACGAAAACAACCTGATTATGGAGTATCACTATAGACCCGTAGTTGACAAGAGGCTGTATGAGCTTCCAGCAGGGCAAATAGAAAATAGCGAAAGGCCCGTCCATGCAGCAAAGAGAGAACTTCTTGAAGAAACAGGTTATAAGGCAGGTAAACTATACCATCTTTTCGATTCGTACATGTCTCCTGGCATACTTTCAGAGCTTGTGCATTTTTATCTAGCAAAAGATTTGGTAAAAGTTTCGCAAAAGACCGATAAAGCAGAATTAGAGTCAGTAAGCATTGTTAGCATAAGGAGAGCTGAAAGACTGCTAAAAGAAAATAAACTCATAAATGCCCATACAATGCTTGGTCTTCTCTATTATTTGAAGTATGTAAAGAAACAATAAAAATAAAAGTAAAATAAAATATTTTCATGCTTGTTTAAAAGGTTTGAAGTGTAATGCTAAAAAGCTTCACTGAATATTAGAAAACTATTATGGTGTTTGCTTGGTCGAAGATGAGATAGATAAAAAAGGAATAACTGCAAAAAAGGAGGAGAACTTTTCTGAGTGGTATGTGCAAGTATTGACAAAATCTAATTTTGTAGACTACAGCGATGTTTCTGGGACACTCATATTTAGGCCTGCTGCATATGCAGCATGGGAAGTAATTTCAAGGGCCACAGATGCCGAATTTAAGAAAGCAGGAATCGAAAATGTCTACTTTCCACTTTTTATACCAGAAAGGTTCCTCGAAAAAGAAAAGGAGCACTTTAAAGGATTCACTCCAGAAGTGGCATGGGTGACAGAGGCTGGCAATACAAAGCTAAAGGAAAGACTAGCAGTTAGACCCACCTCTGAGACAATAATGTATCCAAGTTTTGTAGAGTGGATAAGGTCTTGGAGAGACCTACCAATGAGATATAATCAATGGAACAATGTTGTTAGGTGGGAATTCAAGCATCCAACACCATTTCTCAGGACTAGGGAATTCCTGTGGAACGAAGGCCACACTGCATTTGCAACGAAAGAAGAGGCATTGGCAGAAAGAGATGTAGTGCTTGGCATTTACATGAAGATATTAAAGGAATATCTCGCCCTTCCCGGAATTATAGGCCAGAAATCAGAAAATGAAAAATTTCCGGGCGCAGTAGCAAGCTATAGCATAGAGCATGTCCTCCCCGATGGGTTTGCCATACAAGGCCCTGATTTTCACTTCGATGGTCAAAATTTCTCCAAAGCTTTTGGAATAAAATTCTTGGATAAGGATGGAAAAGAGAAGTATGTATGGCAAAATACGTTTGCGATAACTACAAGGGAACTTGGCGTTGCAATAGCAACGCACGGCGATAACAAAGGGCTTGTTTTGCCTCCGAAGATAGCCTATGTGCAAGTTGTAATAATTCCAATCTTTACCAAAAAAGAAGCAGAAGAAGTAATGAAGTTTGCAAAGAAAGTATATGATGTGCTAAAAGAAAACTTTAGGGCAAGGCTTGATGAGAGGGAAGGATATACGCCAGGCTTTAAGTTTAACGAGTGGGAGCTCAAAGGCACGCCAATACGCATAGAAATAGGCCCAAAAGAAGCATTGAAAGGCACAGTCTCAATTGTAAGGAGAGATACAGGAGCAAGAGTAGAAAGCGATGCTGGCAATCTTACAGAAAAAATCTCGCTTATCCTTGATGAAATAAACAAAAACCTCTATGATAAAGCAGAGAAGTTTCTGAAAAGCAATATACATGTGGTAAGCAGCTATGAAGAGTTTAAAGAAGTCTTAATAAAGAAGAAAGGAATAATAAGAGCTCCATGGTGCGGTAGCAGTGAATGCGAAGAAAACATAAAGAAAGAAACAGGAGCAAAGACAACAAACATACCGTTTGACCAAAAAGACCTTAAAGAAGATGCAAAATGCGTATACTGTGGCAAGAAAGCAAAAGTAATGGCTGACTTCGCCAGGACCTACTAAGTTCAGTTGACTCTCTTTTCATCACTGATCAGAAATACCTCGTTTCATCATCGTGTTAAATGGCTAAGGAAAAATACTTAACATTAAGCATAGCCCCAACCGGATTCGAACCGGTGTTCGCGGGTCCAAAGCCCGCTGTCCTTGGCCACTGGACGATGGGGCTTCTGCATTAAAAATGATCCATTAAATTTATGCAGTACATTACATTTATATCTTTTTATAGGAAATCTAATTTTATGACTCAAAAGCTTTACTGGATAGACCCCTACATGAAGGAGTTCGATGCAGTTGTTGAAAAGGCATCTGGAAACGAAATAGTCCTTGACAAAACAGCATTTTATCCAACAGGTGGGGGCCAGCTAAATGATACTGGGAGAATTTTTGCAAATGGCAAAGAATACACTGTTACCGATGTAAAGAAAGGAGAAGGAGACGACATAATCCATGTGATTAATGAAAATGCAGAAGAGCTTGTTGGAAAAAATATACATGGAATAATAGATTGGGAAAGAAGATATGCTCTTATGCGCTACCATACAGCTGTGCATGTTGTTGATGCCGTTTTGGTAAAATACTACCAATCAGGCAAGCTTACTGGCGGCCAAATCTATCCAGATAGAGCAAGGTTTGACATAGACATGCCAGAATTGGATAGGCAAAAAGCGCAAGAAATTATAAACAAAGCCGATTCTTTAGCGAAAGAAGGGCACGATGTAATTTCCAGGATTGTCACGAGAGAAGAAGCGTTTGCAAATCCAAGCTTAATAAGGACCGAGCCTGGAAATGAGATTGTTTCTAGCCTTAAGGAAGTGCGCATAGTAGAAATTGTTGGAGTAGACATGCAAACTGATGGTGGCACTCATGTCAAGAATACAAAAGAAATAGGTAGCATTATACTTAGCAAATATGAAAACAAAGGCAAACACAGCAAAAGGATTGAGATAATTTTGCAGTAATCTATAATTAGAGCTTTTGCATATTTGCATTTCCTTTTTAGAAAGAGATAATAACTTTCTTTCTAAAGTGATAACTATGAAGTCTACTATAAGACCTCCTAGGCTAAGGCGTGGAAGCAACATAAGAATAGTAGCGCCAGCTAGTGCTCCAGACATGTCTAGCCTTTCCAAGGGTGTTTCAGTACTTAAGCGCTATGGCTATAATGTCTCATTTGGTAGGGACATAAAGCGTCTTGTCCAGCAGTCTTATCTATCTGCACCAGACAACGATCGCGCTGCTGAGCTAATGGAGGCATTCACAGATGACAAAGTAGATGCAATTTTCTCTGCCTGTGGGGGCTATGGTGCAATGCGAATACTTCCTTTTCTTGACTATGACAAAATAAGAGACCATCCTAAAATATTCGTTGGCTACAGCGACATAACAGCTTTGCATCTGGCAATAAATACACTTTCAGGCCTTATAACATTTCATGGGCATATGCCTTCTGCTGATGCAGAAGAAATGAAGTCCCCGCATTATGCAGATGTGCTTGAAGTCTTGTCTGGCAACTCTAGAGACCTTACAGCATCTACTTCAAGGGTAGTGAAATATGTTGTGCCTGGCAAAGCAGAAGGCCAGAGCATGGGCACGAACTTCTCACTTGTAGCTTCGCTTGTAGGTACAAAATACATGCGAGATGTAGACGGCAAAATCCTTTTCGTTGAAGATGTAGGAACAACTGCATGGGACATCGACCGTTACTTCTTCAGGTTGAAGCTAGCAGACCTCTTGCATAAGTTTAGTGGATTCGTTTTTGGCGATTTCACAGATATTCCAAAGATAGACGATCCTATGCCCCCGATAGAAGAGATTATTGAGCATTATATGAACGAAGTGCATAAACCTTCCCTTTTTGGAATGCCTTTTGGTCACGGAGAGGCACAGATGCTTATACCACTCAATGCTAAAGTTAGAATCTCTACAGATGAACCTTACCTTCAGTTGCTTGAGAGAGTTGTCGATTGATAAAAAAAAGGTTTTTATAGATTAAATGCACAAAATAAATGTTGCGTGATTTAATGCAGGTATATGTAGACAAAAGATATTGCACAGGATGCCAACACTGCAAGGATGTATGCCCTGTTGGAGTATATGAAATGGTTGATAGGAATAGCCCTGATGTGAATAAAGATTCAGCTCCACCTGAAGCGCAATGGAAAGGTGTTGTTGATCCAGCAACGAAAGCAAAATGGGAAAATGTCAACGATGGCCATAGGCACTTCGCCGATACAAATGATGGAACAAGTGGTGGCATATCAGTAGCTATAAATGGCTCAGCGTGTATACTTTGCCAGGCATGCTTGATAGAATGCGAAGGAGAATGCATACACATAATCGATGACAACGGCAACCACTACAAGTCTGTCTATAAGTAAATCTAACGTATAGCAATCTTTTCCGAAGCAAAACCTTCAGGGGAAAACTATATAAAGCCTTTTTGCTATAATATTATGCTATTTGTGGTTTCTTGCCACAATTAGAATGAAAATTGCTTTGGCAATTAGATGTAGTCTTGAGTGATGCAAAGAGAATCGCAATTGCTTTCTTGTGGCTCGATTCCAGTCGATGCTGCTGGAGGGCACTGCTATCAGATTCCGACAGCCATGCAAGTCAGCCATACGGCTTCGTATGGCGGCGTAAGGCTCAGTAACGCGTAGTTAATCTACTGCAAGGAGAAGGATAACCTCGGGAAACTGAGGCTAATACTTCATAGGCTATTGCTTTCTGGAATGAGGTATAGCTGAAAAGGTACGCAAAATGCAGCGCAACCGCCTTGCAATGAGACTGCGTCGGATCAGGCAGATGGCGGGGTAATGGCCCACCATACCTTTGACCCGTAGGGGCTATGGGAGTAGGAGCCCCGAGAAGGGCACTGAGACAAGGGCCCTAGCGCTACGGCGTGCAGCAGGCGCGCAAACTCAGCAATGCACGTAAGTGTGACTGGGGGAATCTGAGTGGCACACTTCGGTGTGCCTTTTGCCAAGTTTAGCAAGCTTGGAGAATAAGTGCTGGGTAAGACCGGTGGCAGCCGCCACGGTAATACCGGCGGCACGAGTGGTGTCCGCGATTATTGGGCTTAAAGCGTCCGTAGCCGGTTAGAACCGTCTCATGTGAAATATTGCCGCTTAACGGCAATGCGTGCATGAGATACCTTCTGACTAGGGAGTGGGAGAGGTTGAGAGTACTTATGGGGTAGGGGTTAAATCCTGTAATCCTATAAGGACTACCTGTGGCGAAGGCGCTCAACCAGAACACATCCGACGGTGAGTGACGAAGGCTAGGAGAACGAATCGGATTAGATACCCGAGTAGCCCTAGCAGTAAATTATGCAGACTCTGGTGTTGCACTTGCTTTGGGCATGTGCAGTACCGTAGGAAAACTGTTAAGTCTGCCGCCTGGGGAGTACGGCCGCAAGGTTGAAACTTAAAGCAATTGGCGGGGGAGCACAACAAGGGGTGGATGCTACGGTTTAATTGAATTCAACGTCGGGAACATTACCTGGAGCGACGGCAGGATGAAGGTCAGGCTAAAGACCTTACTAGACAAGCCGAGAGGTGGTGCATGGCGATCGTCAGTTCGTGGTGTGAACTGTCAGGTTAAGTCCTGGAACGAACGAGACCCTCGCTGACAGTTGCCAAAAGCCCAGCGATGGACTTAGCACTCTGTTGGGACCGCCTTCGTTTAAGAAGGAGGAAGGAGAGGGCGACGGTACGTCAGTATGCCCCGAATCTCCAGGGCTACACGCGGCATACAGAGGTTGGTACAATGGGTTGCAACCTCGAAAGAGGAAGCTAATCCCCTAAAACCAACCAAAGTTCGAATTGAGGGTTGAAACTCACCCTCATGAAGCTGGAATCCCTAGTAATCGCTTGTCACCATCGAGCGGTGAATGCGTCCCCGCTCCTTGCACACACCGCCTGTCAAGTCATCCAAATGAGGTTTTAGTGAGGAAGTGTCGATGAGACGCTTTCGAATTAAAACTTCATGAGGGGGGCTAAGTCATAACAAGGTATCCGTAGGGGAACCTGCGGATAGATCACCTCGAAACTCTTTATGGGTTTCACAAGATGTGTGCAAAATTGCGGTCTCGCATTAAGGCTCAAGACTACATTTATTTTTGTTTGTAATTTGCAGGAATAGCCGTGCTTATCTTTTAGATCCTACCTTTTGAAATGCCAAGAGTAACGCCGCTTGCAACAAGGTGCGCAATCCTAAGCAGTTCGAATGCATTGTCAGCAATTTTCAGCGCATCCTCTTTGTTTATTCCTAATGTTTGCATGTAAAACTTTTTTGCTTTTATTATCTTTGTGTTCTTCTCGATTTCTCTTACTATTTTTATTTTTTCTTCCGCATCGATTTCTGATTTCTTAATTGCATTTTTCAAGAGTTTTGGATGGGGCTTTTTCCTTGTTATCGCAATTGTAGGCAATCCAGTCAGCTTGTGCAGCTCGGTTACGTCTATTACATTCAAGCCTGCAAAGGTAATGCCGTTTAGCACAACAACTTTTACTTGCTGTGAGAATTTGGAGTTTTTTATTGCTGAAACCAATTTTTCTGTTGAATCATTGCCATCTATCTTTACCCTGAATGATAAAATTCCTTCAATGAAATGCTCTCTGCCGATTACACCTATTACTATTGTGCTTCCACTTCTTTTTTCGAAAGGTCCGTCATCAAAAGCAGCTATCCTTATTCCAGGCTTCTGCATGCAACTACTTCTTTGGAAGCTGTGAAATCAGCTCCTTCACTTCTTCTTGTACTTCCTCTATGGCTTTAAGTACAAGCTTCTTTGCATTCTTTTTAGCTTTTACAACTAGCTTTGGCTTGCTTACTTCAGGATGTTCCTTTACAACTGCTGCAAAGCTTACATCTTCATTTTCTTGCAGCTTCCCACATATAAGGTCTGGAATTGCTCTATCAACATCTTCAAACTCTATCGTAAGGTTTTCTGCATTATCTTCAAGTATCTTTATTTTCATTCAACCACTACAATTAGCATAATGCTTTCACTGCCAAAATTTATATAAGCTATTGTAGACTAAAGTTCAAATGTTAAACTATGCGCAAAAACAATAAAAAACAATAGATATATATTTAATGCTTAGTAAAATAAGTGTATTCTCAGCAAATAGAAGCCTTATACCATGCTTCTTGATTTTTGAAAGGGGTTATATTGTGGCAAATGTATTTGATGTTGACGGAACAGAGCTTGTAAAGAGAGCTGCAGCTAAGCTCAAAGAGGAAGGTTTGGAAAAGCCAGATTATGTTGGCTTCGTGAAGAGTGGTCCTTCAAGGGAGAGGCTGCCCCAGAGCGATGACTTTTGGTATGAGAGGTGCGCCTCAATTCTAAGGCAGGTATACCTGCACAAAGGCATAGGTGTTTCAAAGCTAAGGACAAGGTATGGAAGCAGAGAAAGGCATGGGGTAAGTAGGCACCACCACTTGAAAGCTGGCGGCAGCATAATAAGGGATGCTCTAAATATCCTTGAGAAAAAAGGCTATATTAAAAAAAGCAAAGTCGGCAGAGAGATAACTCCAAAAGGTCAAAC
>JABEBW010003337.1_pt1 | contig 10961 bp, 7 predicted proteins | sample 7245961 | NCBI WGS metagenome assembly JABEBW01 (sample SAMN14506364, study PRJNA622280) | hot springs metagenome | biome: hot spring [ENVO:00000051]|acidic hot spring [ENVO:00002120]; feature: spring [ENVO:00000027]|sediment [ENVO:00002007]; material: sediment environment [ENVO:01001048]...
ATCTGCCTGAAATACAAAGATAAGACAACTGCTTCTCCGATTTCATAAACTGATAGAAGTATTAAGGAAAGGCCAAGCGAGGCGAGAAATTTGGCAATTACATTTTGAACCCTGGATACTGGGTAAGAATAATATACTTGAGCCTCCCCACTCTCCACATCATGGGTAAAAACAAAGGCGGTGAGCACTGAGGAGACAAAAACAATGATGATGGAATATGGTACCGTCCAGAGAAAATACACCAGATCTACCTTTTCAACCCCCTGTATCCTGCTGAAGATATAACTGAATGAATCATATCCTTTGAAATTGAGAGTCTGATACGAAAGATATACCATGGTGAACAATACTGCAGCAATGAACAACAGCATCGAGATGAAGAGCCTTGATCGTATAAAGTTGCGGAAATAGAAGTACATGAATATGAAAGTTCTGGCCATTTTCAGCACAACCTATAGAGATGCATCAGAGAGATATTCTATATAATACCTGATAAATTCTGCGAAATTCATATTTGCGCTCAAGAATGCTTCATTGCCTTTGTAAGACACGCTGATATTAGAGAGCTTTCCAGATGATTCCAGATAAAGATATTCAGCCTGAAACCCTATAAGTGATGTCATAGAAGCGAAGATCAGGGATATACGAGTTATGTTCCCTGTGGAATTTATATACATATTTTCAACACCCAGCTTTTTCAATGAGGAAATATGAACCGAATCGTTTGCGGACAGGTTTAGCCCCCATTCATTGATATAAGAAAAGTTATGTTCGTTAGAGTAATAGTTTTCAATTGATTGCTGAACTGCATATAAACTGCCTAACACGACATGATTTGATATTGTATCTGAAACATAAAGTGATGAAGTGTTAAGATAATCTGAATCGAATACGCCTGAAAAAAGATCAATGTATCTTACGAGCCCGAAACTGGCATTCTTTAATTTTATTCCAGAGATTTCATATATTGTAATGCCTTCCATATATCCGGCCTCGGAGAAGGATATCCCAGTAAGATTGATCCTTTGCAGCACCCTGCCCCTGTTTAAGATCATGTCTGAAAGTTGCAATGGTAAAACAAGCCCGACGGTGTCATTTAGCGAAAACGCATACATCTTCCCGAGTGAGGTATTGACAACAGCAACGCTGCTGGAAGCGCCAGGTATGAATGCAATGCTGTTCCTTTTCATGTCGGATCTTGGAACTGTTTGATATACTTCAAAAGAGGAAATGATTATGATCGTCATCAGTATGCAAACAATAGAATAGAGGTTAACCTTTTCCATAAGGTTATCCTTCACCTCTTTCTATTCCTTTGAATCATCAAAGCCGCCGATGCAACGATTACAACTGCAATAACAGCCATTATGGCGTATAGCAGTGCAGGACTCAACACGCTGTTTTGCGGAGGTGCTTTCTTTGGAGGCAATATACTAGTCACTTTTGCATATGGTATGAAATACCAGTTGAGAACCGGATCTCCTTTATATCCGAATACCTCAAGCGTGACGTTGTAGTTTGAGGATATCGTGATACTGAAATTCCTGTATATATTCCCATTTATATATACCTTACTTGAGAATAATTGTTTCAGTGTTAGATTCTTATAGTATGCCGAGAGGGACGAATAGGGAACGATTATGACAAGAGTGGAATTTGCACTGGAATTGAAGGTTACGCCGACGAATCCAGCGGTGTAATTGTTCTGAATGTCCGTTATTGTAGCGTTGAACGCCTGCACCAGGGTGGTGCTGTTAGCTTTCTGTGACGTTGTGGTCGGTTCCTTAGTGAGAACTATCACAAGACTCATGCTACTGTCCACTGTTATATTCTTAGATACCGGATAATATCTATTCTCGGTTGCAGATACCATATACGTGCCGGCTGGAACATATGCCATGAAATATCCAGTTGAGTTGACGAACGCAACCGTTCCGTTGAACAGGACAGATGGATTCAGGGATATGTTGTAAGGGGAAATGTATCCTATTATTTCATAAGTGACCGATACCTTTGCAAGGCTGATATTTAGATACGAAATTGCTCCAGCGCTGACATTGACCATGGCCTCATAGGGCGAATACCCATCTGCGAATGCGGTGACATAATAGGAACCAGCTTCTAGGGAAACGTTAAAGGATCCTGCTATTACGGGAATGGATATCCCATTTGCCTCTATCACCGCCTGATCGGGATTGACCGTTCCTTCAATGAAACCATAATTTTGGATCATGACCAGAGTTACATTGACCGTGAGGTTGATACCCGATCCAAGATGAATGTAGTTAGAGTATGGTTTGTAACCGCTCTCTGAGACCTGAATGAAATAATTGCCGGAAGGAAGTGTTAGAAGCGCTTTTCCGCCTGTAAACTGGACGATATTTCCGTTTAAGTATAGCTTAGCATTAGCTGGTTTTATATTAATAGTCAGGTTAGACAGCCCATGCGTATTAAATTTGACCAGAGACACCGTTCCTGCGCCGCCATTGGTAACGAATACGCTATTTGGTCCCGTAGCCTGTGCACTGGTTGTACCAAGTCCTGTCGAAACATAGCCTTGGAATCCGCTCTGATTCATGAATATTATTCCTCCTGTCACGTTAAATCCAGCATGTAACCCGCTCGCTGTATCGCTTGATGATATGGGGTAAGCAAATGATGATATCATCAGCATGTTCGTGAATGGATCAAAATTGATCCCATTTACATCTATGCCAGAACTTTCTTGAATAAATGCAGTTGCAGGGAGAGGGACAGGTACTGGAGTTTGGTTTACCAGAGTGTCATTCGGATAGACCGCCATTAAGAAATAACCTATAGGGAATATCGGCGATGATGAATATTCTGGGTTATACATTATGACATATGTGTTATTGTTCGCTGGGTAATATTCGGAGTCGATTGCCTCAAGGCGTCCATAGTGAGTTTTTTCGTAGTTAGCTATGGTATTTTCTAGATTCGTAGTAGCTGTCAAATTGACATTACCATTTGAAATTACGACCATCGGGGTTTTTTCAGACAGCGCATCTACATAGACCTGATTGTTATACGGATCGTAGGATATGCCCAATATGGGAGCAGATATCGTTGTGTTTATAAATGAGACCTGCCCGCTTTGAGATGAGATTTCAGCAACGTATTGGTAATTGTTTGCAGATGATGCGGATGAGTTTGAGTTAAGTATGTATCCTGATGTGGTAACATACAGTGTAGATGAAGAAGGATCCATGGCTATTGAAACTGGTATCAAGTATTTCAGCGACAAGCCGGCTGTTTGATTGGCAGAGAGATCAAGATATCCAACGGTGTAAACTTTTGTTAACGCTGTGCCACTTATCTGATCTATGGAAGCGTTGAGCATATTGGTAACGTAGACAGCTTTTCCTGATTCATCGTGCGCTATTCTAAAGGGCATCCCACCGGTATTTATCATAGTGACAAGGGCTTCAGTAGTGGCGTTGTAAACCAGAACCCGCCCCTGTGTCATATCCGCTATGTAAAGGAAATTATAATACGGATCATAATAAGAATCGCTGGGAGTACTCATTGTGACTATCACTTTTACAATTTGGAAACCAGACATTTCCATGATCTCGCCGGGAAGTATGGAATTCAAATAAGCCACCCCATTATTTGGATTGAAAGCGATCCAAACTGGGCCAGTTTCCATGGCCGAGTTATAGAGTGCTGAACCAGATGGGCTATAGATTGAAAGTCCACCCTGTAGAACCTGTTCTGGAGTTGAATTGAAGAAGAATTTGCTATTGCTATTGCCACTATTAATCAGATTCAGTATTCCTTGCCATAATTTCTGATTCCCTATGTATGAAACATACAGGTTACCATTGTATGGATTGGTGAATATTGAAAAGCTTCCATAATTGCCTGTAATGTTCCCAACGATGCTAGAACCGGAGATCTCTACAATCTTATTGGAAAATAATTCTGTTCCGAATACAATCCCGCTGGAATACGCCAGCGTGAGAACATAATAGCCGATATCAACGTAATTCATGGAGCTCGGATGTGCAGGATTTATTATGGCAACAGCACCAATCTCAGATATTTCGCTTGAATTATTGCTGTATCCAGGCATAGAGACGTATATGTAACCATTGGAGTTGTCGTAGGCTATTCCGTACGGTGTTTGCGTCAAATTTATGTACCCCACAATGTTTGTATTGTGTATTATTATAATTGTATCGTTGGCCGAGGTGGCATACACGGTACCATTTGGTGAAGAGGCCATATAGAATGCTTCATCTCCAACCAGATTTATTCCCGCGGTTATATTGTTTGTAGTTGTATTTATTACGATTATGGAATTGCTGGTGTCAGCTACATAGAGGTATCCGTTTACTGAATCATAATAGAGGGATGAGGCATAAACCTGTAACGGAATAACCTTTATCAGAGACTGATTGACTGAAGAATAAACCGATATAGCTGAAAAGTTGCCTGTATCTGTTATATTTTTCGGTGTGGAAAGGAAAGATTCGACATATATGAGACCATTCGCAGGATCATACGCAATGCCGGTTGAAATAACAGAATTTTGACCGCTAAATTCACCTAAATAAATTTGATTGTTGTTCAAGTCCAGAGTATTTTCAACATATCCCATAGGCGATAGAAAAGAATTGGATGAAGGCAACTCATGAATGCCAGCTGAAGCACCGAACTCGCTTTGAAAATTCTTATTGAACATGCCTTGAGATGAGGCTTCGAGAGCTATTTTCATGGGGATATATTGCAACGTATTTATGATTGAAATTGCTGAAGGTAGATTATAAATTTTATTAACTGGATGTTCTTCATTACCGACAAAATTTTTAGAGGCAGAATGAGACGCTGACCCTTGCATTGGGATGACGCTCATCAACATGATAACAGATATAGTTATGGCAATCAACGCGAGAATTGTTATTTTCATAATTGTAATAATGATCTTATTATATAAATTTTGCGTTAATTTTTATAAAACTTTTTCTTTAATGTCGGATACTTTCTCTGTCTTTTTTTCATTTAATTTAATAGATATTATTGACTATATACTCAATTTATTAGCTAATACGACTAATTCAAATGTATATGATCTGCATGAAGTAAGGGTCATGCCCTAACTCCATGAAATACTGAAAACTCGAATCAAGTTAGAAATATTTTTCGAATTTCTCACCGTCTGGATGATGAATTTTCCGTCATGATGTTTGCGAGATCCCTTCAGACCAAATCCAGAATATTGCAAAAGCCTATTCTAAGATGATCGCCTTACGCAAAACGAGACAATAGCATTGCGATACAGAAAAGCATGCCAATACAGCATAAACTTAATTTAGATATGGTGATCGCTAATAAATGATCGATTTTGACAGGCTGTATACCTTCGCCTACGGCCTGATCATGCATTACCTTCTGGCGTTCAAGTACATTTCATACGGCCTGATAGTGGGATTGCTGCTCATTAGAAAGACCTACAGAACAGCCTATGGCGGAAGATTTTCAAGGAGATCCATCTTCCTCTCCCCTTTTCTTTACACTGCGTTCTCCATTGCTGTATCACTTGATATGCACACAATTTCTGTGATAATATCGGTTATTGCATTCTTATTTGGCATTTACGTGTCCTTCCACACATCGAAGGATATAATATTCTTCACGAAGAATCAGCGAACGTACTACAAGAGGCCGGTCTGGGTCGTATCCATATGGTCATTTGCATTCATAGGAAGGTTGACTGTGCTGTTCTTCTTCCCTATGGTAAATGGCGACGTCTTCTCGATCCTTCTGTTCTTTGCCACCGGCCTGATCATCGGTGAAGCGGCGCACACGGTGAGAAAACAGAAACAGGCTGCAAGGCAGGCGAGGAGGTTCAGGCTGAGGATACCCGGCCTCTCCAAAAGAAGGGAATAAAACATGTTAGATGACGCTTTAAAATAATCATTACCAATAAATTGTTATGCTGACCGATGATACACTCCGCGAGGGTCTGCAGACTCCTGGCATCTCGTTTACTATGGACGAAAAGATCAATTTAGCCAGGCTGATTTCGCAGGCAGGCATCAGGCGCGCCCTCGTTTCTTACCCTTCAGCCCACAGATCCGAGGTTGAGATTACGGAAAAAATAGTTTCAAGCAATTTTTTCCAGGAAACCTTTGCACTGGGCAGGACGGTTAAAGGCGACATAGATCTGATTGCGGAAACCGGATCGAACATTTCGCTCCACCTCCCATTTGGTTCCTTCAGCAATGATGATATCTGCGAAAGCATAAGATATGCAAAGAAGTCTGGCAGAATTATCGAAATTGCAATCGTGGACGTTGTTTCGTACGATGTGAACGAAGTGATCAATATGGCGAAGAGATTTTCGGAATGCGGGGCAGATGTCATACAGCTGCCGGATACCAAGGGACGGGGATCTCCTAAGAAGATGGAAAACATTGTCAGGGAGGTAAGGAAGGCGGTTGATTCGCAGATAGAGGTGCACTGCCACAACGATCTCGGCCTCTCTGTGGCGGAAGCGGTTGCCGGAATAGACGCTGGTGCTGATCACGTCGATGCAACGGTTATGGGTATTGGGGAGCGCAACGGCATAACCGATGAGATAACCCTCGCGAAATACCTGAGCGACATGGAAATTGAAAAATACGATGTCCAAGCGTTCAGGAAAGCCTACGATTACATGCTGGAACTGATACTCAACAAGATTGGAAAATCATTCTTCAGCGACAACATGCCGGTCATAGGCAGGAATGTGGAAACCGTGACCGCGGGAACTCATGCCGGTGCCTTTCCTTCCGATCACTATTCGTTCAACGTTTACACTGGAAGGAATGCTGTGAGATCCGCACTGATTTCCAGGGGAATTCAGTGCAGCGATGAGGAGATCGGAAAGATAGTTGAAATGGTGAAGGATCTGTCCGTTGAAACAGGAAGGGCATTCCGTCTTAACGATCTTATAAAGCTTTACGGTGAGGTTCATGAGAGTTCTTGAAATAGGCCACATTGTGGCAGGGCCGACAGCAGGCCTTCTGCTCTCCGATATGGGATTCGAGGTCATAAAGATAGAGAGGCCTGGAAGCGGCGATATAGCTAGATCGCTCACGGGATCAAGCGCCGGCGCATTCCCATTTTACAACAGGGGGAAGAAAAGCGTAACGATCGATCTAAAGACAGTGGATGGGCGCACCGTGTTCATGCGGCTTGTAGCCACATCTTCGGTCATAATAGACAATCTCGGATACGGTGCAATGGATTCGCTTGGCCTTTCGTATGAAAAGATCTCAGAGATAAATCCTAAGATCGTGTATTTATCCATAAGGGGCTATGGAGATGGCCCATATGAAAGGAGAAAGTCCCTGGATTATCCTATAGAGGTGCACAGTGGCTTGGCGTATATGACGGGCCTGACGGGAAGGCCCATGAGGGTTGGCGCCTCGATAGTGGACATGGGGGCCGCGATGTTCGGTGTTATGAACGTGATGAACGCGCTCGCTGAAGCAGAGCGGACAGGCAAGGGCAGGAAGATATCCGTCGGCCTCTTCGAAACGGCCATGTTCTTCGTGGGGCAGCACATAGCTACCTACCAGATCACCGGCCAGGAACTGAAGCCTATAAACGAGGAAGGCTTCGCATGGGGCATATACGACTTCTTCAAGACCAGGGATCTGAAGGATGTATTCGTCGCCGTCACAACGGATGAACAATGGAAGCAATTCTGCAAGGCGTTTTCACTCGATATCCAGGATAAATACCCTACGAACCGTGTTAGGTACGAGAACAGGCCAACGCTTATACCCTTCCTGCAGAACGTCCTCGGCCAGTATCGCGAGGAAGAACTGCTTGCGAAGCTAGAGATGGCGAACATCAGCTACGCCACTCTCAACAGGCCATGGGATCTCATAAATGATGCGCACGCGTCGAGGAAGATGGTCGAAGAGTCCTATGGATCTGGAAGGCTTTACGTTCCCGTGCCACCTCTGGAAGGCTTCAAAAATGGCGATCCGCCAGCGCTGGGCAGGGATAACAATGAGATCCTGAAGGATCTTGGATACACAATCGATGAAATACAGGATCTCAGGAAGAAGAGGGTGATATGATCAAATATCACCGTGATTTCTTGGGATATATTGGAATTTATGTAACATGTTAGATGGGTCATTAATTAAGTACGCAGAACATTAATATGTCATGGTTGAGGAGAAGAAATATAGGGGCAGCGTTTCCGATCGGCTCGAACGCCTGCCCTTTGGGTCTCCACAGAGGAATTTCCTGCTGATGGTCACTGGAGGTGAATGGGCCGAAACGCTCATGCTGCTCGGGAATGGAGTAATACTGGCGCTGGTTGCATCTGTTCTTCATTTTTCCCATGTCCTGGCCACGCTTGTAGTTCCAACCTCATTCTTCCTGGGGGAATTCGTCGGCAGCATTTTCTTCGGCTGGCTTGGAGATCAGAAGGGGAGGAGGACGGTGTTCCTGTACAATCTGCTTGTGTTCTCTGGAGGCATGATTCTTGCCGGCCTGATGTCCTCTGCCATTCTCATAGCGATATTCGTCTTCATAGGCGGAATAGGGGTCGGCGGAGAATTTCCAATAGTGGATACATTCACGACCGAGATGATGCCCGGGCGCGAGAGGGGGAAGAGGCTCGCAACCGTTTACACAATAGCGGTCACAGCCGGGCCGCTGATAGCCTTCCTCGCGTATGAGATGAAGATAGTGGCGCCGCCATTCTATTCCTGGCGAATACTCTTTTGGTTCATGGGCATAATCGGTATCGCCATATGGGCTGTACGTACCCAGCTCAGGGAATCGCCGAGATGGCTTGAGGTGCACGGCAGATACGAGGAGGCAGACGAGATAGTTAAATCCTGGGAAGACCGCATAATGAAGGAAAAGAAGATCTCTCAGCTTCCGGATGTTAAGGAAGTGACGGAGATCCAGGAGAAGAAATCTAGATACAGGGATATCTTTGCCCCCGACATCAGAAATCGAACGATCATGATGCTCGTCTTCCAGTTCTTCCAGAGCGGCATATTCTATGGATTCACGTCGCTTGCGCCAACATTCCTCCTGTTCAAGGGGATAACGCTTGTGCATTCGCTTGAATTCTCATTCCTGATATACTCTGGGTTCTTCTTTGGAAGTATATTCAACGTGTTCATCATAGACAAGGTGGAGAGGAAGTGGGGCATAATAGCCAGCGCGCTGTTGGCAGGCCTATTCGGAACACTCTTCGCTGTCTCGTCCAACATAATAGCAGTAATAATATTCGGCTTCATAACCACGTTCATACTCTGGAACTTCTCCAACTTCTATCATACCTACCAGGCTGAAATATTTCCGACCAGGGTCAGGCCGACCGCGGCCGGTACAACTTACAGCCTGAGCCGAATATCAACATCGATACTTGTGCCCGTCATAACGGCATTCTTCCTGCCGCATGGCCTTCTGGCATCGTTCGGAATAATATGGGTATTCATACTCATCGTGGTGGTGGATCTGGCGTTGATAGGCCCAAGAACATCCAGGCTTCGCGTAGAGAAGATAGCGGAGTGAAGCCATTAATTATTAAATTATTCTATTTTTTTCAATTACAATCTCGGAAATTCAAAATAATCCATTCTCTGGTCAATGCCAGAATATCGTCTTCATTATTTTTTTCTGTGCATTCCGAATATGATAGAGAACGGTCGGTTTTGCCATTCCAAAGTGCCTGGAGAGTTCCAGAAGATCTACGTTTCTTGGCCATGAGAAATAACCCATGCTGTAAGCAGCGGAAAGCACATTTCTTTCAGTTTCAGTCAAATCAAAGATGAGATCCGCGGATCTGGAGGCGGTGATGGCGGCTATATCCGGTACTGACGTCCCTATGCGTGTATAATCGAATGTTTCAATATTGTTGTACCTTGAAACGGCGTCGAGTATCAGATCCACATTATCCTTCTCAAGGACTATGACCTGAAATGATTCAGTTCCATGGCTCGCCTGAAGTGGAAAAACAGGTATCCCTCCATTCTTCTCTATGGCAGCCATTATACCATGCGAGATCTTCTTGCCCATGATGATATTGTATTTTTTCTGCTGTATAATGTTAAGGGTCTTGAAATCCTTCAGAAGATGTTCCTTCAACCTCACCACATCGTTGGACTGTGATATGGCTACCAGCGAATTCTCTGTGAAATTGTCTGTAACCACGTTGAGGATGAGAAGCCTGGACTGGACGCTTGCTGCAGCCTCGGCCAGGCCACATTCGCTTGCGATATTAAATGTAAGGTAATACACATCTATACTATAATCACTGCATATTTAAATATTCGTTAAAATGATATTTTCGGTATCTATATGATTTGAGGGCATTTATATGATTGTAATACTTTTGAGAATGAATATATTTTTATAATCGCCTGCTGCAATTTTATTGCATATTATGCCGTAAGCTCGTTATTAATTTTATAGTCTTAATATTCATCATAATTGTTCCATTTGTAAATGATAGTTCTATGAATATGCTAAGTCTTATCATCTTGGCCACAAATCGGATTATACGGGTGTTCCATGTTTATCTATGAAGGTCGAAAGAGTTGGATAACAAATATTAAAACAGGGAAACATAGATTTCATATTGTAATTCGGCTTAATAATAAATTCTTGAGAATCTGTAGTGGACCCTTTGAATCATAAGAGGCCTTACTTTTCATTGAATAATCGGTTTAAACTGAACTTTATCAATCATCATAAGCGGTGGACTCTTTTGAATAAACACTTATATATGTGGAACGGATCGAACGATGCGAAAATAACTCTGAATATTAAGTAGAATAATCTCATGGCATTATTCAAAGGAAAATGAGAGAGATCCAATTTATAGATCAGTTTTATTATATAAAGTAAAGGCTACCATGATGAATATATGGAATAATCTAATGAGATTTTATTGGGTCCTTTAAAATACCGAATAT
>JABEBW010003918.1_pt1 | contig 10843 bp, 13 predicted proteins | sample 7245961 | NCBI WGS metagenome assembly JABEBW01 (sample SAMN14506364, study PRJNA622280) | hot springs metagenome | biome: hot spring [ENVO:00000051]|acidic hot spring [ENVO:00002120]; feature: spring [ENVO:00000027]|sediment [ENVO:00002007]; material: sediment environment [ENVO:01001048]...
GTAAGGCCTCCTAACAAGGTCAACGGCAACCATGACCAGTGAATCATCCATAGGAACTATTGAGCTTCCAAATCTCCTGATGCCTGACCTATCTCCTAAGGCCCTATTTAATGCTTCACCCAGAGCTATTCCCACATCTTCCATTATGTGGTGAACCAGGTCGCCTCTTGCGTCAAGCTTGACCTCAAATGGCGAATAGAAGAACAGGGTTTTAACTATATGGTCAAATATCGGTATGGTGGTGCTTACAGAAGTTGCGGATGCGCCCTTGCCATAGAGCCCAATGTAAACGTTTGTTTCCTTTGTTACGCGTGAATATTCAATATCCATCAACGCCTATATCCTCCAGTGGCAGTATTGCAACGGGATAGTGCACGACCAGCCCCTGTGCAAGTTTTCTCAGCTTGGGCAAGATCTTCAGGTACTGATCCCTGTCAATAACTGTATTTACAGCATACCAGCCCTCAGATGAAAGCCTGCTTATGGTTGGCCCCTTGAGAGAAGGAAGCTCAGCAATCAGCGCCTGAAGGTTCTCTTCCCTTACATTTACAAAAATATGAAGCTTGTTCTTTGCGTCAACCGTGCCCCTCAGCAGCGCCAGAATATCAAGCATCTTTTCCCTCTTCGCTGTATCATTAAGCGATTTTCTGTTTGCCACAAGAACAGCATTAGATTTCATTATGATGTCCATGATCTTCAGGCCGTTTTCCTGAAGAGTTGTTCCAGTTTCAGTAACATCAACCACAAGATCAGCTTCCTCAGGGGGCTTTGCCTCAGTAGCACCAAATGAAAGAAATATGCTAACCATTTCATTTTCTCCAGAGCTGAACCATGGCGTATATATCTTTGGCATGGCCTTTCCGTAAATTTTCCCGTAACTGGGCAACGATGAAATGTACTTTGAAGCAAGGTTAGGGTACTCTGTAGATATTCTTAGCTTTTTACCAGATTTTGCAAAGCTTTCAACTATTTCATTTGTGCTATTTCCAAGTGAAACAGGGCCAGCAACAACTATCTTAACTGAACCGTAGCGAAGGTCAAGCAATTCCTTGACATTCGCACCTGTTTCAGTTATCCAATCCCTGCCAGATATGCCCAAATCATAAAATCCCTGCTCCACCAGAGTGGGTATTTCCTGAGGCCTGAGAACCTTTATATATATTTCAGGATCGCTTACATATGGCCTGTAACTCCTTTCACTGAACCTTACATCCATGGTGGTTGCAGAAAACATTTCAGCGGTTGCCTTTTCTAATGACCCCTTTGGAATGGCCAATTTTACCTTTTTATTTATGAACTGACATCACATCTGCAAACATAAAATTGCAATTTAAAAGTATTTCCCATCAAAATAGGCCCTCAGTATCTTAACTCCAAATTCGTAGCTCATTTCAGGATGAAACATTAGACCAAGGTAACCTGTATCTGAAATAAAAGCTTCAATGCCGTTCCCGAAGGCCAATGGCTTAAGGCCAGATCCAAGCCTTGCTATGGACATGTATCTTGATTCGAAAACTTTATACCTTCCTGGTGGCACGCCAATTTCGTTTTCATCAAACATGACTTCATAATATCCATACAGATGGCTGTTCATTCTCCTCAGGGAACCACCCGTGCTCAGGTTCAACGCCTCAGCAGCATAGCAAATAAAAACAGCAGGTTTGCCGTCCAGTTGCCTTATCAGCCTGTTCATCCATTGATCTGTCAATGAGCTTCTGTGTGCCCTGCCAGAAAAAACAAGCCAGTCGTATTTGTCAATTTTGATGTCTGGATAGGTTATAACCTCAGGGCGCTGTCCCAGGGCGCTGTGAACTGCCATCTTTAGCTCATCAAGTAGCGCACTGCCATTATCAATTATTGCAACTTTCATGCTTTACAATTAAGGCTAATTATATTAAAGCTTTCAGTGATAGCTTTCCCTAACGTACTTCTTCCTTATGTTCCATTGCGCAATTGTTGCCTGAATAAGAAGAGAAACGACAGCAACGCCAATTGTCATGGTCAGTATGAGTTGAGAATAGCTGGCATTTAGCAATATATAACTTGGGAGATTAAGAGCCAGGACAATGGGGATTGCTCCCCTAATTCCAGAAAGTGAAACCGTTGATATATCATAGGCATATTTATTAAAAATCCTGAGCGTGCTAACAAGAGCGATCCTGACCACGAATACTGCAGAAAATGCAATTGCTATTAATAGAATATATAAATACAGCAGGGATGGGTCAAACATAAGTCCCATTGCCATAAATATCAGGGAAGTCATTATATAGTCAAGCACGGACCAGAATCCTTTTAACTCATCAACGTTTGTTTTTTTGATTTGTGTAGCCAGAAGCATCCCAGTAACTATCTCGGCAAGTATTCCAGAGCCACCTATGGCTTGAGCAGCTGTGAATGAGATATACGATGAAACTAAAAGCGCCGCTATTCTTGATTCATAGGTCTTCAGGTTGTTTATCAGGAGTATAGAAATTACTCCTAGAACAAGGCCAATGATTGGAGATGCTATTGCTGCAATGGCTACATTGCCTATTATGCCGGAAATCGTTATTTGATTGCTCTTTATAGACAGAAGTATTGTAAAGATCGTGATGGCAGTTGCATCGTTTAAAAGCGCTTCGCCTTCAACCAGAGCAGTGGTATCTGACGACGCGTGGTATCTCCTCAGCAAAACTATAACCCCAACCGGATCAGTTGGGGAAATTATGGTGGCAAAAAGCAATGAGTAAAACCATGGAAGTGAAATAAGAAAATGAATAATAAATGCAACAAGTACAGTTGATAATACAACGCCAACTGTGGCCATATAGGCAATTGGCCATATGTTTTTCTTAAATGACTGATAATCAAGGTCAAGAGATGCCTTAAAAATTATTGGTGGAAGTACCAAGCCAAAGAAAACCTGGGCAGATAATATTGACGTAACAGTTGTGACCTGAGGAAAAACCTTCCAAATGCCATTTATCAATGAAAGCAGCATGCCCAGCACAAGAAGAAAAGAAGTGTATGAAACCCTGATCTTTTCTGATATCAGGCTAACTATAACGCCTATCAGTATAAAGATCAGGAAAATTTGGTATGCAAATACTACCATTTATCTTCAGCTCTGACACATTCACCACATTGAAGTGCTGGAGGTTCCGCGCTGCATGTTCCGCACATTATATTTATATGCTCCATCTGCCTCAACCAGGTGCAATTAAAGCTTTTGAACGTATATGCTAATACATCGCAAACTCGTTAATAAATATTTTGAGTTTCATCTTAGCCAGCTCAGTGGCTTCGCTTGAATAAATTCCATAAAAGGGAAATGCTTTAAAACTTAACTGCTGGCATCAATGCTGCTGATTTCTATAAAATTCTTAACTGCCTGTCACTCAAATTATATTGATAGGTTTCTAAGTTATGAAATTTTTTCAACTATGAGAAATATTTATATTTTATCACAATATAGCTAATTTGATGGCAAATGTCACAAAATATTGATGAAACTCAGATGTTCTTGCCAATATTGAGGGTGACCGTTGGTTTTATGTACTTTTCAGCATTCATAAGGAGAACGGTTAACGTTCCTGGAAAGCTCAATCCCAGCAGTTCAGCTTATGTTGGCGGAAAGCTCATGACGTTCCTTCCCCATGCTTGGGAACCAATTAGGGGCATGATATTGAGCCTGCTTCTGAATCCTGGAGAACTATACAGCTTTCTTTTGTTCTTTACTGCAGTGGAAGCCATATTTGGGCTATTTATGATGCTTGGATTTCTAACACGATTATCGGGTTTAGTGCTGGCTTTGCTTTCCTGGGGCATAGGCCTTGCTGCTGGCTGGTTAGGACCAACATGTGTGGATGAATGGCAAATAGCTGCAATACTTGGTGCTGCAGCATTGATGTTCATATTTACTGGCAGCAAATGGCTATCACTTGACTATTACCTCAATAGAAGATTTAAGGGGATAAAAATTGGCAAGCACTATATTCCACTCTGGTGATAAAAAATGAATACTAAAACAATAGCTGTAATTGCAATTCTAGCTATGCTATTTGGAACGGGAGTTACTTTTGGGCTTTATCAAATAAACTTCCAGGGTTTTACACATTTAACCAATTATTCTAAGACACCAGCCTACTCGCTTGCTGGGACGAAATTATATGAGAATGGAACGCTATTATTGCAGGTTTCAAGGACAGCTGGCCCAGATACATACGGGGGGTTCATTGTTTTAGTTCAAGTGCTTTACCCAAATGGTTCATTATTTTATCAATGGACAGGGCAGCAACTTGGGCTGCTTCCTCCCGGTGATATAATTAATCAAATACAATTTCATCCTTCAAAACCAATAAAGATAGGAAATTATGGCGTTGGCATAGAAGTGCCATTGGGACAGAACTCCACGGTTATTCTGCAGATACCGCATTCAGTCCCCAACGGAACTTATACAGTTAAAGCATGGGACGCTGACGGAACATCATCAGCATATGGGATAAAGTTTCAGGCATCAGTTACTGTAAATTAAAATTATTAATTTTTTATTTTTTATCAATGGGTTTGGAATAGCCTGATAATATATCATCTCTGTTCATCATTTTTATTCCAACTCTTGAAGAGGCATTCATATAAAATGAGCCCTTGCCCGAATCAGTTATTACGCTCTTTGCCCCCAGCAGTTCTGGAATTCTTGAAAGTGATGGACAAACGTCAGTAAACACCTCTACCCCTGCATTTTTAAGCTCTTCATATATCCCCTTTTCCCTTATTTCCTCATATGATGATCTGTAAGTGAACAGGTAAGTCCTTTTCAACATTACCCTGCCTTTTAGCGATCTGGCAATTTGAAAAACTTCTTCCGCTGATAAAAATGGGCACCCAATCAATATTACATCCCCTTCCTCCGCACCGCTTATCTTTGCCATTGATTCATCCAGCTCACTTTTGCTGAATTCAATGCCGTTTCCACTCTTTACAATATTAAACATGCCCATTGGACCATAAGTTCCTATTGAGGCCGCAAGCGACTTAAGCTCAACATGAGAAGCCCCATCTATTCCTGTTATGCCAACTACATCCCTGAACCTTTTGCCTATAAAATAACCAAGTGCAGCAAATTGAGCTCCACCCTGGAGCTTAACAGTTACGTTTACAAAATCCTTTGATTTTCTGTTTTCTTCAATGTGTAATCCATAATATGGGGTTTTGCCAACAATTGCTGCAGCAAGGGCGCTCAGGCCGCTTTCCCTGTTTGTCATTATCCCTGCCACGGAATTGCCATAAACTACAGCATTGCTTTCAGCCCAGCTCACGTGCTCACCGCGTCCAGGAGCGTTTTCACCTTCAAATGGCACACAGTTGCACGATCCCTGAGCCCCCATTTTGCTAAATGCTCTTACGATTCTTTTCTGCGCATTGACAAGATCATCCGGAAACTTTATGCTAAATTCCCCGGCTAGGGGTGCGCCACATGGGTTAATGGTTGTTTTTACTGAAAACCTCGCCTTTTCTGACATATCTTCAAGGAACTCAAGGCCTGCATCTCCTATGTTATAATAATTAACGCCAGAAATATGAGCTGAAGTTATTGGAATCAGCCTTTGAGCTCCCATGGCTTTGCCAACTGCAAGCAAAATTCTGTAGGCAGCCTGCACTCCCTCTCCATATTCACCGTTTAATCCAGCTTCTTCATCCTTCTCTAAAATCATTCCTTATCCACTCTTTAATTGCCCTGGATAATTCCTTTTCTAATGATTTTGGAGGAGAGTGTTTCATCATCAATTCAACAAGTTCACACTTTCCTCCGCTTCCCTTTATCCTTGAACACATCATAATGCTCTGCGCAATTGGTACTATGTCATCATGTTTGCCATGAATTAGCAACGCATTTGATATTCTGTCAGCAAAGTTAATGGGCGAAGTTGACTTGAGGTAGCTTTCACTTAAATTCTCCTGTTCCCTGCAGAGCTGCCTTTGAACCGTGCCTTCAGGATAAGAACATAGGTGCATTCTCTGCATTAGCCTGTCAGATGGCGCTGAAACTGCAATGACAGGAACCTTACGTTCTGCAGCAGCCAGAAGGGCCACCGTTCCTCCCCTTGAGTGCCCCGCAACTAGGTCAAAGCTGTATTTCTTTGCAATTTGAAGCGATTCTTCAACTTCCATATCAACCTGCGGAGCAATCACATTTCCAAACGCTGATAGGGGATCAGTAAGCCACTTTATCCTTTCAGGAGAGGACCCCTTACCGTGCAATGCCAGTATGTTCAACTGTGAGCTGCCTCACCAAGAAAGCGTGAATATACTAACATCCTTTCACCAAATGTCACAAGTGCAAGGGCTGTGACTACGGCCAATGCAAGCAGTGGTAGCTCAAATATCAATAAAATGCAGAGAATTGCCAGCCTTACGCCCCTTTCCCCTATTTCAAAGCCCTTTGGCCTTTTTCCGCTTGTCAGGCCCTCCAGCCTTGCCCTGGAGTAGCTGACCAGAATGGAAAATCCAAATGCAAGAAAGGCAGGTATATACAGGGCATAGCTGCTTATGCCTATGCCAAGATATATGAACAACTCAACAACCCTATCAAAGTTAGAATCCAGGAACGCTCCCTTTACGGATACCTTTCCCACAGCCCTTGCAATTGCGCCATCAAGCACGTCCATTGCGCCAGAAATAAGAAGCACTATCCCGCCTAGGTCGTAGAGCCTTAAAGCTAAAAATGTGGCAGCCACAAACCCAAGCACAAGTCCGATAGCAGAAAACAGGTTAGGGTAAGGCAGGACGCTGGCAATTGCACGGGCAATCCTATTTACAAAAGGTGATGTCCTATGCCTGATCCATTCAGCCATTTATACCCACCCAGGACAATATCACCAAAAGGGAAAAGGCCTTTGCGGCAGCAATTGAAGTTATCCCAGATGGATCATATGGGGGGCTGACTTCATTTACATCAAATCCTACTATCCTTCTGCCTTTTAGAGACCTCAGGGCTCCAAACAGCTCACTGTAATTTAGACCAGAAGGTTCTGGATTCCCAACGCCTGGGGCACATGAAGGATCAAGCACATCCATGTCAATTGAAATGTATAATGGCCCATTAGGCAATGAGTTTACAAGAGAAGATGGAGTTCTTCTTAAGCTATCCTGACTGATAACGCTGACCCCGTGGTCTTTGGCAAACTGCAGCTCATCGTCAAGGTACGCATGGGCTCCAACATGAACAACCTTAATATTTCCAGATTCCAGGAGCCTCCTTAAAAATGTTGCATGGCTCACCCTCATTCCATATAACTCATCCCTCAGGTCAAAGTGTGCATCAAAGACTAAAATGGTTGTATCCTTCAGCTGTGATGCAATAGGAAGGGTTATTAAATGTTCACCGCCAATTGACCCAAGGACCTTTCTCTTTGCAAAGACTTCCCCTGATGCCTTCTTAACCATGTCGATCATTCCATCAACTGAGGTTACAGGGGAAATGTTGCCGAGATCATAAATTGGAATGCTTTCGGCATTAACCCCGAGTTCCCTATCTACTATTTCAATGTTCCAGTATGCCTGCCTTATATAATCGGGGCCAAATCTTGAGCCCGGCCTGTAGGAGCTTGTGAAATCAAACGGTATTCCAAGGACATAAATTTGTGAATCAATTCCACCCGTTGATATCTTTGGGGAATCATTTGTGTAAAGATCTGTGTAACCCATGGCAGGTGATTAGGATTAACCCCTATAAAGATTTTTTAAGGATTTTAGCGGAGAAACCCATATTAATTGCTTCCTGCAAATATAATGATATGAAACCGCTTCTTTATGGACACAGGGGTAGCAGGGGGCTTTCCCCGGAGAACACGATACCGTCATTCAGGCTTGGAATAAGTTATGGCATAGATGGAATTGAGCTTGATGTGCACCTTTCAAAGGACAATAAGCTGATAGTTATGCACGACGAAACTGTCGACAGGACTACTGACGGTCATGGAAAAATACATGATATGAGTTATGAACAGATAAAAGCCCTTGATGCTGGCGTAAAGTTTGGATCGCAGTGGAAGGGGACAAGGGTTCCACTTTTAGGTGAAGTATTTGATGAATTTGGAAGCAGCATACTGTACAAGGTGGAGATAAAGCACAGCTCAAAAGTTTATCCTGATATTGAAAGGATCCTGCTGGAGGAGATCGACAGGCATTCACTGAAGGACAGAGTGCAAATAATATCATTTGACTTTGATTCTCTGAAAAACGTAAGGGACCTCGACAAGGGAATTGAGCTAGGCATCATTATCTTTGGAAAGCCGGACTGGTTCACGGGCATTGCCAGAAATCTGAATGCAAAGTGGATACAGGCGTTCTACGGCCTTGTATTCCCTGAAGATGTAAACACAATTCACAAAAATGGCATGAAGATTGGAGTGTGGACACCTGATAGTGAAGATGAAATAAAGGAATACTGCAGCATGGGCGTTGACGATATAACTTCTGATCTGCCCAACCTGCTTGTAAATACATGTAAAAATCACTGAAAAGGTTTTAAATCAATGGACGGCATGCCAGTCATGAATGTACAAAAGTTCAAGGACGCCATGGCAAGATGGCCAAGTGGAGTGTCTGTAGTTTCAACAGTAATGAACGGCAAGCCCGTGGGGATCACAGTAAGCGCGTTTATGTCGTTGGGCATTGACCCACCTTCAATTATATTATCGATAGATAAAAGATCATACATGATCGATGCTATAAAAAGCTCAGGAATATTTGCTGTAACATTTCTCAATGAAAAAGAGGACGATATATCGAGGCTCTTTGCTTCCAGTGATGCAAACAAGTTCAGGGCAGAGTGGACCGGATTCTGGAACGAACTACCATATATCAGGGGAGACACGGTTGTATTTGCTGAGCTTCATTCAAGCATAGATGCCTTTGATCATGTCCTGTTTATAGGCAAGGTAATTGAAGCGCTGATAAGCGATAAAAGCCCCCTGATATACTATAACAGGAAATATTTTGGAATCAGGGAAATCACAAAACGATGATTTCTGCAGCTAGAATGATCAACGCGCATTGTTAACTTTTTAAATGCTTGTACATCAGCATAGATATGGTTGGATGGATAAAGGTTTATACGGGTCCAATGTTTTCAAGGAAAACCGAAGAGCTAATAGTTGAACTTCACAGGTACATGCTTGCTAAGAAGAGCGTTGTTCTTTTCAAGCATCGGCTTGATAATAGATATGGAGATGGAGTAATAAGCCACGATGGGAGAAAGATGAATTCCATATCTGTAGAAAGTTCTGAAAGCTTGCTAACCATGGGAAATGGGCATGACGTGATTGGAATTGATGAGGCACAATTCTTTGATCCTGGAATAGTAAAGGCCTGCGAAAAGCTTGCTGATGCAGGCATCAGGGTTGTAGTTGCAGGCCTAGACAAAAACTACCTGGGCGAACCATTTGGGCCAATGCCGCAGCTGCTAGCAATAGCTGATGAGGTTATAAAGCTAACAGCTGTATGCACAGTGTGCGGAAATCCAGCCACATTTTCAGTCAGAAAGGTCATCAACAAAAATGAGATACTGATAGGTGGGAAAGAATCATATGAACCAAGGTGCAGGCTTCACAGGCTAGATGTTTCCACCTGAAACTACAGCGACGGCGCTTTTCCCTTCCCTAATTTTATGCTTAATCATTGCCGCAAATGCCGATGCGCCTGCAAGCTCTGCGCAAACTCCTGCCTTTCTGTATATCATATCCATTGCGTCAAGCATTTCTTCATCAGTTACTGTTACAGCTTCGCCTCCAGTTTTCTCTATTGCTTCTTTAGCCTGCTTTGCGTAGGTTGGATACCCAACAGCTATTGCATCAGCATTTGTGTCTATACTAACTTTTTTTAGCTTTCCAGTTTTAACATAATCCACAAATGGCTTTGCGCCTACCGCCTGCACCCCAACTATCTTTGGCATTTTATCAATCAGGCTGAACTTCTTTAACTCCAAAAGGGCCTTATAACAGGCAGAAATCAACGTAGCATTTCCAACCGGCACAAACAGGTAATCAGGCGGATTAAATCCAAGCTGATCCATTATTTCAAAAAATACCCCCTTCTGTCCCTCTTTCCTGTAAAGGTAATCGCCAACAAGAAATGCTCCAGTGCTCTTTGCAAACTTTTCAGCTTCATTCATTGCAACATTAAAGTCGCCATCAACCTGAACTACCTTGCCTCCCTTGTTCCTTATCATATCTATCTTGTTCAGGTTTGCCCCTGATCCTACGAACGTTACTGCCTCAATTCCAGCAATTTCAGAATATGCCGAAACTGAAAGAGCCATGTTGCCAGTTGAAGCAACCACAACGCGGTTAAATCCAAATTCCATTGCTTTTGTTATTTCAACAGTTGAGCCTCTGTCCTTGAACGACTTCGTGGGATTGTCTATTTCTATCTTAATAAAAAGGCCATCTCCAACTCCCTTGAGCCTTGTGCCTCCCTCGCCTGCTGTTATGGGCTTTCTGCCAATGGGGTAAAAGGACCTGTATTTCCATTGCTTTATGAATTCTGTTCTAAAGTTCTTTGAAAGTTCCAACTTGTCATAATCGTACTCAACTTCAAGAAGGCCACCGCATTTTTCACATCTTGGCCAAGTGTAATTTTGATCATAAACCGCTCCACATTCAGTGCACTTTAAATTATATGTCTTCAACAGTTATTTAAGGATAAATTTTATTTAATAATCTTTTCTCTCAGCATATTTATCCATCAAAACAATTAGATTTTTGACACTCTCCACGGCTAAAGCCGGGAGATTCTTGCTTCTAGGATGTTCATCGGTCCGTTGTTCATCGCCCTTTTAGGCTCCCACTTCATCCCATCC
>JABEBW010004117.1_pt1 | contig 10837 bp, 9 predicted proteins | sample 7245961 | NCBI WGS metagenome assembly JABEBW01 (sample SAMN14506364, study PRJNA622280) | hot springs metagenome | biome: hot spring [ENVO:00000051]|acidic hot spring [ENVO:00002120]; feature: spring [ENVO:00000027]|sediment [ENVO:00002007]; material: sediment environment [ENVO:01001048]...
ATTAAACCACAGGTTCATGCCTTCAAAGTCAAAAATTTTCAAACTTTTTAAATAATTGTTCACGTAAAGATCTGCTGCAAGGTTCCAGAAGAATTGATCCTTATCCTTATAATTGAACGCGTGCATGTTCACGCAATGCAAAAGCTCATGGATCAAAATAAATCCCTTCTCTTCAAAAGTGAAATAATTGAAAAAATTATAAGTAAAATAGATGTAAACGCCATCATTGTATGCAACATCATTCTCAAACCTTCTCTCCACAAACTTCTTTTCGAAAACTGTGAAAAGGTCAAATAGCCAGGGATGTGAGGATGATAGCAAATACTTCGTTTCAATCTCCATAATTTCTTTTTCATCATGCTGGAAATCCATTCTGCTCACGATTAATTATTAAAATCACCATTATAAATTTTTTATGTCTTCTATCAAAATATCAGAAAATTCGCAATATATTAAACATGAAAACACCATCATTTGAATTTCAATTATTTCCCAGACCTAGACGGAAAGTTAAAAAGAAAATTTGAAAAATTACATTTTTAAAAAATTTTTTTCAAAACATTTAAGAACAAGTAAATGTATAAATTGTTTTTGGAGGAAAAACTATGGTAAGTAAAAAGGCAACAGCAATAATAGCTGTGGTTGTAGTGATAATCGTAGTAGTGGCTGCAGTGGCTGTCATATTATCAACAAAACCAACAACTCCGCCTCCTCCAAGTGTATCTCTAAAAGTTTCTGAAAGCACAGTTTTAAGCAATGTTGGACAGAATGTATCTTTCATAGCCTTTGTTTCTGGAGGAACACCAACAAACGTAACATTCAACTTTGGTGATGGTATAATAGTAAATTCATCCTATTCTTCAACCATAGGCGGTTATCCATCCTCACATGTTTACAAAAATCCAGGAAGATACCTTGTGACTGTCTCAACTGTTTATCAGGGTTATAGTTTCAACAATTACGCCAATGTTTCTCTTATCACAATCTTACCATCCAGTGTTTCAGCCCTTGTTGCATCGGAAATAACACAGCCAACAATAATATCAAATCAGATCTTCTATGCAAACACAAGTACAAACTTTGTTGGATCATATTTGCAACCACCAACAGAACAAAACTGGACACTTGGCTACTATGTTTGGAACTTTGGAGATTCACATAGTCTGATAGATCCAGCAATATACAATGAAAGTTCAGGTTTGTTCTTGAAGGATAATGTTACACATGTTTATGGAAAATCAGGAATATACACATTAACTCTGAGCATTATAACGTTCAACTCCAGTAAATTCACAGCTTCTGAATACAACAACAATCCAAATCTCATATATTATCCAGTGAGTGAATTCAATTCAATTATCTCATCAGGCCAATACCAGAATACAAGTTATAAATCCACAATTTTAATACTTTATTCAGGCGAATATGCAAACATATCAAAATCCACCTTACCCATTGCAAATCCAAACGAAATAATTGATGCTGAATACGTTCCAGGCGGTCCATATTCTCTGGATCCAAACATAGACTATGAAATGGTTGGTTTCGAGGTCATATCAAATGTTTATGAAACACTCATTGCCTACAATGGATCCAGTGTGACAGAATTTGTTCCAGTTGTTGCAAAGTATGTTCCAACGGTTGCAAATGGTGGAATATCACCTGATGGTTTGAACTACACATTCTACATAAGATCGGGATTAAAATTCTCGAACGGTGATCCCTTAACTGTGTACGATGCTTACACATCTTTTGTAAGGGCATTGTTATTTATGCTTGGTTCACCCGGTACACCAGACTGGATCCTTGGCCAGGATCTTTTACCGGGCGGTGGATGGTTACCAGGAGCTGTTTCATACCAAAACATAACAGCAGCTATTACTTACAACAATGCCACACAGAGCATAACATTCCATCTTTTGAAACCAGATCCAGCATTTCTAACATACATGGCAGATGCTTTATTCCCCATAATGGACTACAACTGGCTTGTACAAAATGGTGCTGGAATAACATTCACACCGGCAGGATTTCAAAGTTACATAAATTACAGCTATGAATCAAACTATAACACATACATAAGGTGGCATGCAATGGGGTCAGGACCCTATGAGATAGAAACCATGCTTCTCGGTCAATCTATAACTCTTGTTCCAAATCCAAATTTCACACCCATACCAGGTGTTCCCGGATATTCTAAGGTACCAAACAACACTGTTTACATTGAGTGGGTAAAGGATCCATCAACAGAATATTTGATGTTAACAAACCAGGAGGCTGATGTTTACAGCTGTCCTGGTCTTCTCGGTTTACCATACAACTGGTATCCAACAGCATCAAAGCTTGAGAGTGAAGGAAAACTGAGCGTATATGAGTTCCCATCCATGACAACCGGTGGATTTGCTTTCAATTTTGATATCAACACAACAATGATGGCATCCTTCGGATCACAGTTCCATGTTCCACCTACATACTTCCAGAACCTTGATGTTAGAAGAGCATTCGCATACGCATTCAATTACACAGATTACATAGATCAAATTGTTGGAAACTCTGTCTACGGTGCAAACTTTTCATTCCACACAACAGGATATATACCCTACGGAATGCCAGGATATGAATCCGAAAGCTTAATGAAGAGCCTGGGAGTTAATGTTCCCTACTTCAACCTTACACTTGCAAAGGAATACATGATGGAATCCGGTATGTATAATGTTTCGGTGAATATTCCTGTTGTTGTTTACGCCGGTGATCCCGTGGATTATGCAGCAGCATCAATGTGGGCACAGAACATGCAAATTGTGGATAAAAACATAGTGATGACACCAATATATACAACATTCTCACAGTGGATAGGATACCAGGTTGAAGGTGCAAACCCCATGCCAATATATGTTACAACCTGGATACCAGATTATCCTTATCCATCAGATATTGTGGGTGCATTCTATGCTCAAGGCGGAACTTATCCTATAGGATCCGGTCTAAATCCAGATACCTTCAATTCCTCAGGAAATACTGACGAGGCAGCACAGATAGCATTAATGAACCAGTACATTCAGATGGGTGAAAATACAGCAAACTCAACATTATCAATACATTACTACGATCTTGCACAGAATATTGCAGTCAATTTAACATTCTACGTTTATGCAAGACAGCTTAACTGGATATGGTACTTCTCACCATATCTTCAGGGCATGCAATTTGAAGAGAATCCAATGATAGGCGGTGGTGGAGCAATACTGTTCTTCTACCTCTCTAAATAATTTTTTTATTTTTTTAACTAAAAGTTTATTCTGTGGATTTCCTTACGGTTTTTTAATGAATTTGCTCAAATTAACAAAATTTCCTTTGTACTTAACCTCCATCGGTCCTGTTGTTTTAGCCTGGTCTATGGGAAAATTTAGCAACATTTTGATCTTCATTCTTCTTTTATTTTTCGTTATTTTCTTTCAAATGGGTATGAACTTTTCCATGGATGTAAGTGATTATAAATATGGGAGAGATGTAAAATTCCAGAACTCATATTTCCCCATAGGGCCATATTCGATAAGGATGGAAAAATTGAGCCCTGAAAAGGTTTTCATCCTTTCAATGATTTCATTCCTAATTTCCATTTCTCTGGGACTTATAATTCTATTTTTAACAAAAAAATTCATCCTTTTACTTTTTGGTGCCCTTGCTCTATTCTTTTCCTACGCATACCTTTTACCTCCATTTGAATTTTACAAAAAAGGCATTGGTGAAATTTCAACATTCTTTAATTTCGGCCCATTACTCTTCCTGGGATCTCTATTAGCTTTTGGCGTTGATCTAAATATTTATAATATTTTTATTTCAATATTCTTTGGACTGAGCACATCAGCAGTAAGGTTCATTCACCATTTACCTGAAGAGAATGAAAATTCCCTACGTTTTAAAAAATTCAGGATAATTTATTCCTCTCTGATATTATCATCATTTCTAATTTTGACCATAATTTACACTTTCACTTTAATATTCCTGATACTTTCATTAATACATCTTTTATTTTTGAACAATGTTCTGAAAAAGGATCCTGAAAAGACAGCAGAAATAGTTACTTTGCAATTTCTCAGCGTAATCATGATAATTTTTCTTTATTAAAAGGGTAAAATATTACCTGTAATCTTTAAATTAATGAATTGCTTTTTTATACCATGGACAAGGATCTCCTCAAATTTCTGAGAAAATGCAAAACAATGGTAATTTCAACAAACGGTGAAACGTTATGGTCAACAAAGGTTTTTTATGCTCTCGACAAGGGATTTGTGTTTTTAATTGAGAAAAACGGAAAAACATTGAAGAATATTTTGAAGAATGAAAATGTTTCATTTACCATAGACAACAACAAACCTGACTATTATGTTCAGGGGGAGGGGAAAGTTGTAATTTTAGGAGAACCCAGTGAATTTCATAGTGAAAGAAGTTCGTTGTTGTATAAAGTTCCACAGGATGCTTTGTTTGTAAAATCCGGGCATGTTCTCATTGCAAGGCTCATTCCAAATTACATTAAGGTAACGGATATGAGAAATGTGCCAAAAATTTTCAACGCTGAATTTTCCCTTAATGATTTAAATGAGAAAAAATTTGGCTATTTCAGGGCACTAAGACCCTGGAGCTTCCAGCAGAGTGTAACATCACTTGTTTTCGGTGCAATACTCGCAGAGCATTTCAATGCTATATTTTTTGTTTTATCTTTAATTTCATTGATCCTTATCCATGGATTTTTCAATGCGTTTTCGGATTATTTCGATTATATATCAAATGTTGACAGACCTGCAACCATGGGCTCAGGTGGATCAAGAGTTTTAGTGGACAGGATCTTGAATCCAAGAATATTTTTAATTTACATTATAGCTCTTTTCATTTCAGGTTCAACAATAGGAATAATTCTCATGATACTGAAACCTGAGATAATTCCCTATGTTCTGATTGGCCTTTTTGCAGGTATTTTATATGGTGTACCAAAACTTGGATGGAAATGGATTGCACTGGGTGATTTTGCTGTTTTCCTCGCATTCGGTCCGGGAATATTCCTTGGGTCTTACGCTTTACAGGGTGGAACACCCGGTATTTCAGAGATTTTGATATCCATATCCATTGGGATTGTGATTGTTGCTATCCTGCATGGCAACAACTGGAGGGATATGGATGATGATCTTAAAGCAGGTGTTAGAACAGTAGCAAACATACTTGGAGAAAAGGGTTCAATGATCTATTATCTTCTCCTCATCTGGCTCTCATACCCATTATTGGCAATGGCTGTATTTTTCAATCTAAAATTCTTCCCTATCCTTGGATCCTTTTTGACAATACCCTGGGCATGGAAATTGACGAAGATTGCATTGAACAAAAGAAACTGGAATAGAAATTTACTGGATGTTTTAACTGCAAATTTCACAGCTCTTCACATGTACTTTTCTGTTGGATTCATGATCGTTTACATTTTAATCATTCATTTTATTTAGATTTAAAATTTTCAACATTTTCCTCATGTATGTATTTTTTACCCCTCAGCCAAGAGAATATGGCACCTATCAATGTAAGTATTACAGCTATGATTAAAGATTCTCTAAGACCGAGCATAAACGAACTTCCAATAACATTGGGTATGAAGGTATTGGATTCGATGATCTTTCTTGTCGCTTCAGGGAGTGAATTCAGAAGGTTTGGTGGTAAAGATGATATGGGATTAACACCCATGAATGCTGCGAAAAGTATTCCAGAAGGGGATATTTGAGAAATCATGCTTGCAAGGTTCTGGGATAAACCAAGAGTCAATGCTTGATTGTATAAAATTGATGGTAGATCCTGGGAGAAAACAGTTATTGCAATTGAAAAGAACAGTGCCTGGCTTATTGTTGCACCTATGTTGTTCAATGTTGTTCTCATTCCGCTTCCCACACCCCTGTATTCAGGTGGAAGGGAATTCATTATTGCTGTTGTGTTTGGTGATGCGAATAGACCGCTTCCAATTCCATTCAAAAACAGAATAAGTTCAAATTCCCAGATATTGAAATTGTAAGGTAATAAAGTTAACAAATAAAGTGATATGGCAATTATTACCATTCCCATTGTTGCAAAAAGTCTTGCACCATATTTATCTGTGAGAATTCCTCCAATCGGTCCGAGAGCGACAAAACCAACCATCATGGGCACCATATATATACCTGCCCATAACGGTGTTTGTTCATAGCTGAAACCATGGAGAGGTAAAAATATTCCCTGGAGCCAAATAACAACAAGGAACATTACAGCACCTCTTCCCAGGGAATTCAAAAATCCTGCAATGTTCCCGTATGCAAAGGCCCTTACCTTAAAAAGATTTAAGTTAAAAAGAGGATGCTCAACCTTCCTCTCCACATAAACAAATAATGCTATAAATATAACACCAACAATGAACATACCAATGACCAATGGGTTTCCCCAGCCCATGCTTGAATTTCCATAAGGTATAAGGCTGTAGGTGAATCCAAGGCTTATCAGAATTAAACCACCAGCAAGTAAAATGTTTCCTTTGTAATCTATTGGAACCTTAACTTTCTTTGAAATTTCCTTTAGTTTCAAAACAGACCATACACTTCCTGCTATTGCAAAAGGTACATTAACAATAAAAACTAGATGCCAGTCATACCCTGCAAGCAATCCACCAACAATTAAACCTATCAGATTACCAGAAATGAATGAAATTTGGTTTATGCCCAAAGCTTTTCCTCTCTCATTTGAAGGAAAGGCATCTGTCAGCATGGCTGTACTGTTGGTCATGAGAAATCCGCCACCAACAGCCTGAACCATTCTCAGGAAAATCAGCAAATATGCTCCAAAATTCCCTGATCCGCTTGGTATTATTGATAAAAGAATTGATGCAATGGTGAAAATTATAAAACCTGTCGTGTACAATCTGGTTCTTCCAAACATGTCTGAAAGCCTTCCAAATGTAACAAGCAGAGATGCAAGAACAACACTGTAACCCATAAGTACCCAGAGAAGAATTGTGAATTCACCCGGTGCTGTTGGATCTATTCCCAAACCTCTGAATATAGCGGGTAAAGAGATCATTATTATTGTCATGTTTATTGAAGACATGAGACCACCGAGGGTGGTGTTTGTAAGCACTGTCCACTTGTATTCCATACTCACCTACAATTGTTTTAATTATAAAACATTTATCAGTAAAATTTCATTTTCTTTTTTCCCTTAAAAGCGATGTATAAACACCCAGCAAACTTAGTAATCCGGAAATGATCATAACAAGTTTGAAACCATTTATGAAATCCTCATAATATATTGTGTTAATTGATACCTGAATACCTGAAAACATCTCAAGGATAAGGTTTTTTGGCAATGCTGAAGCAAGTAAAGAGCTTGAAAGTGCAATACTGATCAACTGGCCTGTGAAACGCATGGTTCCCAAGGTTCCTGATGCAAGACCAAATTTATCCGGTGTAACGGATCCCATAACAGAATTTGTGTTTGGAGCAGAAAAAAGACCAAAACCTATGCCTATTACAGCGAGAGGAATTACAATGTGAATGGGTGAAGTTATTTGCATGAAAAATAAAGATAAAAATGATAAACCGATCAATAGCATGCCGATTGCGGCAATCTCTCTCGATCCATATTTATCCGAAAGTTTTCCACTTATCGGTGAAAAGATAACCATTAATATTGGTTCAGAAATTAGCAACATGCCTGAGAAAAATGCACTGTAATGCATTATTACCTGAAGGTATATTGAAAAGATGAAGACTATCGAAAACGTACTCACATAATTCAAAAATGCTGTTATGTTTGCTGCAAAAAATGTTCTGTTTTTTGTAAAAAGTTTTAGATCAATAAGGGGATTTTCTATTTCCCTTTCATAGTAAACAAAAACAGCAAGAATTATTAAACCAATGACAAGAAAATAAATTGTTGAAAAATATCCATAGATCTGGGATGAGCTCAAATAAAGAATAATGAGAAAGATTGAAAGAGGAAATGTTATTGCACCAAATTTATCAATTTTACTTTTTCTATTTTTAATATCCAGACCCTTTAAACTGAAAAACGATAATGTTATGCCTAAAAGTGCTACTGGAACATTTATTAAAAACACGGACTGCCAGCCAAAGAATTGGATCAACGTTCCACCAAGGAAAGGTCCCATTGTTAATCCAAGATAAACTGACATGGCGTTTATGCCCAGTGCACCACCCCTGATTTCTTTTGGATAAACATGACTGACAATGGCTGTGGAATTTGTTCCTGTAAGCGCCGTACCTATACCTATCAAAAAAACAAAGAAAATTAACATGTAGATATTCAAAGCAACATAAATAAGCATTGATGCTATAAAGAACAGTAGAAAGCCAATCCTTAAGAATTTCACCCTACCAAATTCATCGGAAATTTTTCCAAAGAGCATCATAAAGGATGAAAGTGCTATCAGATTTGCAAGCGGTACCCAGACAATTTCAGTAAAGCTTGCATGGAAGGTTTCGCCAATCTTCGGCACAGCAAAAGAAATAAGGCTTGATGTGAACGGAGGCAGAAATGCAGCTATTGAAGTTGTAAAGAGAATAAATCTTCTTTTTGTCCTTTCCAGCATGATTTACAGGCCCAGCTCTAACTGTTCCTCTATATATTTCCAGAGATTATGCTCGATCTCAAATACCCATAGGGATTCAGGGATTTCAAAGAACCAAAGGAGGGGTGTGAGAATTATACCTTCAATTGCTGCCACAGTAAGATCTTTTAACCAGTCTGCAACACCAACCCTGACTGTTACATTGTTTGGATCACCTGAAATTACAACAGTCAAAGCCTGATCCGCTGCAAATATTGTTCTCAGTATACCTTCCTTCTTTGCCTGTACAACAATTCCATTTGGATGATTACCTCTTTGCACATTGAATTTCTGGCTTCTGAAGAACTCCTCAACCTTGTCAGCAAGTCTGTTAAGATCAATGTTTTTTCCGGTGTACTCTCTAACTGCACTCTTCATAATTTTCTAAACATGCTATATTCTATTTAAGGTTTTTTAAACCCTGAGCTGCCGGAAAAACTCCCCCGGCACCTGCAATATAAAGAACAATTCTCAGGACTTCATTTATTTCATCCTTTGTTGCTCCATTTTTTATTGCTTCATCTGCAAGGGCTTTCACACCTTCACTTGCACCATGTGATGCATCTATTGCCATGGCAATAAGATATTTGTATTTCAATGGAATTTTTCCCTGTGAAAATGCGAATTCGTCAAGATCCTTTAATTTTTTCCTGATTTCTTCTCCAATATTTTCCAGTGGATCGGCCATGATCGTTCATGGATTTTTCTATTTAATATTTTTCAGAAACTCATCAATTTGTCCGGAAATCTTAACCTTGATAGCATCAGGAACAAATTTATCAACCTGATTAAAAACACCATTCTCTTCCTTGTAAACGTGCTGCAAAAGCAATTCAGCAAGTGTTTTTGCATTGTTTTCAACATCAATACCTTCCTTAATTTTTCTGTATAAATTCCTGACAGCATTATGTTCAGCAAGGACCATTTTTATGGGTTCCATGTAAGGTAAATAATTTTTAAGGTATTTTTCAAAAACTGGATAGACTATTTTTTCCTCAATTTCAAAATGTATTTTGAAAAGATCCTCAACATGGTTTAAAAGATCATTCAAATTTTTATTCTGAAGATATGATTCTGCGATCTTCACAGTTTCTTTATGCTGTTCCCTTAGTTTTGTTGTTGCAATGGATCCCTTAAAATCAAGTTCATCAAGAAGGCTCATAATAATCACCTGAACTTTTCATAAAATTCCTTAACCTTTTCCCTTGCATTTTCTTTTAATGGATCACCATGACCAGATAGCATGATTTGAAAATCGTAGTTAAGGATCTTCTCAATTGACTTTTTCGCTAGATTCATGTCAAGGGTGAACTGTTCGGGCGGTCCCTGCACATTTCCATTCATAAACCTTAAAAGATCACCAACAAACATAACCCTATTTTTTTCATTATAGAGGGCAATGCTTCCGGGAGTATGACCGGGAACATGTATAACGAGGAAATCACTGATTTTATCATTTTCCTTTATCTTTATATCTGGGCTGAATGTTTCAAATTTCATAAATGATGAAAACATTCTCATTAACAATCCTCTATTCACGTTGAACTGTTTTTCTCCAGTAACATATGGTGCATCCTCCTCATGTATCATTATTTTTGCGTTTGTTAACTGTTTTAATTTCAAAGCGGAACCAACATGATCAATATGTGCATGTGTTAAAACTATTTGCTTGACATCCTCAGGTTTGTGATCAATGGAATTAATGTAATTCAATATTTTCTTCTGGCTCTTCGGCATACCTGTATCAACAAGGATCAATCCGTTCTCCTCAATGATTATGTAAGAATTTCCAACAACACCATCCACCTGATGTATATTTTCAAGAATTTTCATAATCAATAATTAATCCATTTCATATTTAAAATTTTCATACTAAAAGACCAAAATTCGCATCACTACTCTGAATGAATAATTTTTTTAAAATTCCCGAAAAAAATGGAAATTCAAGTTAGATCTTACCTAAATTTGTACTATTTAAATGGTACAAATTTTCAATTTTTGTCCCACCCAAATTGTAAATTTTAAAAACTAAAAAATTCATATTAACCATTTCCAGAGTGGAATAAAATTTATTCTTTTTCCTTCCATGGTTTCCTCCATTTCATATTCCCAGGTAATTACCTTCAAATTATTACATTTTAATTCCCTTGAAGCTTGAATCAATGCTTCTATTTCTCTATTTTTAGTGTTTATATCACCTGGATC
>JABEBW010004118.1_pt1 | contig 10829 bp, 9 predicted proteins | sample 7245961 | NCBI WGS metagenome assembly JABEBW01 (sample SAMN14506364, study PRJNA622280) | hot springs metagenome | biome: hot spring [ENVO:00000051]|acidic hot spring [ENVO:00002120]; feature: spring [ENVO:00000027]|sediment [ENVO:00002007]; material: sediment environment [ENVO:01001048]...
GTACCTGTATTTTATGATCCACGGATATTTTATTTTTAGATAAATATTATTTAAATTCCTTCCCTTTGTTCCTATAAGAATTATGTTCATCTCCGTAAAATATGTTTTTACCATATTCACAAAAAAATTTTCCTTCAATATCTGCAGGAATTCTCTGAAATTTGCTCTTCCAGAATATGTAAGTGCATAATTTATTGCAAAAATACCATTTTCTTTCAGGATCTTAAAAACATTCCTGACAAACTCCTTTGATAAAAATTCTTTGGGGATGTTTGAGTAAATGTAAGCATCAAGGATTATAACATCATAACTTTTGTTACAGTTCTTAACAAAGTTGAATCCATCATCGTGGTAAATTTTTTCATACTTCAGTTTTGGATAATAAACCTTTGAAATTTCAATGCAGGCATTGCTTATTTCAACAGCCTCAATATCCACATTTTTATTAAGAAACTCCCTTATCTGGTAAATCAATGTTCCTCCCCCAAGGCCTATTAGGAGGATGGATGGGTTATCAAAAAGATCAATCAATGGAATGAAAAAATCCCAGTAACCGTGTGTGAAAGTACCTTTTTTGTTTATCATTGAATATGTTGAATTTTCAAACTTCAAAATTTTGTATTTACTGTTTTCCTCAATAACCCATTTTCCGTGAATATCCTTCATTTCCATTACTTTTTTCAATACTATGCCTCACCCTTTATTTTTAAATAATGTTCTATTATTTTTACTGCTACATTTTCCTTATTTCCTTTTATTTTTCCATATCCATTTTTATCAACAATGAAAATTTCTGTTTCTTCAAATTTTACATCATTAACATCGTTGGCAATGACCATTATAGTATTGTATTTTTCAAGATATTCTCTTGCCTTTTCTATAAGTTTCTCTTTGCCCGATTCTGCCTTGAAAACAACAAGATCATTTTTAAATTTCTCCCTTAACTTTTCAATGAACTTTGGTAAAGGTTCAAGTTTTAGTTCATATGATTTTCCACTCTCCAACTTACCCTGGAATTTATTAACATGAAAATCGGAAAGTGCTGCCGGAACAATTATAAGATCGTATTTCAAAAATTCATCAATCTTTTCAATGATATCTTCAACCTTCCTGTATTTTACAACATTAATGTAACCTAGTGGGGAAATTTCACTCCTTGCAAGGTATAAATCCACATCTGCACCAAAGAAAAAGCATGCCCTTGCTATTTCAACGCTCGTTTTTCCACTGGATCTGTTTGTTATTACTCTGAAATCATCAATTGGTTCTTCAGTGGCACCACCAATCACAAGAACTTTTTTGTTTTTCATTCTATTGTTTAAAATCCTTATAACATGTGCGAGAATTGTATCGATATCGGCAAGCTTTGCCTTGCTCTCTTCAATCTTTGGTCTAATTATTTCAACACCGATCCTTTCAAGCTTTACAATATTTTCCTTCACAACAGGATTGTTCAGCATGGAAAGATTCATTGCAGGTGCTATGAGAACGGGCTTTTGGCCAAGAAATGAAAGTGCAAAAAGTGAAACAGTTGTATCACCAATTCCATTAACAATTTTACCTATTGTGTTTGCAGAGCATGGCGCGATTAATAGAAGATCCGCATCATCAAGAAATGTAACATGCTCAACTTTCCCTGTAATTTTTGTTATTGCCTTGTTGCCTGTTGCAAATTCCAGAGCTTCTGGTGTTATCATTTCCAATGCGTGTTCGGTCATAACTGGAATAACTTCTGCGCCATATCTGATCAGTTCCCTGGAAAGTTTTACTGTTTCCTCTGCTGATATGGATCCTGTTATTCCCAGAACAATCTTCTTATTTTCAAGAAAATTTCCCTTAATTCTCTTGATTTTTTGTGCAGGATGCATATTCAAAACATGATGCAATTATTTATAAAATTTTTCAACGTGAAAATATGCTACAAAAAATATTTATCATTATTTCTTATATTGGTATCAGTGAGTTTTTATGAGAATAACCGTGAGCTTGATTAAGGCCGATGTGGGAGGTTATCCGGGACATTCCTCGGTTCATCCAAAACTCAAGGAAATTTCTGAAAGTATGCTGGAAAATGCCAAAAATTCTGGATTATTAATAGATTTTAAAGTCTTTGGTGTCGGGGATGATCTTCAACTGTTAATGACACACACAAAGGGTGTTGATAGTGAGGAAATACATAAACTTGCATGGGACACATTCGTGAAGGCAACAGAAATAGCGAGAGAACTGAAGCTTTATGGTGCAGGGCAGGATCTTCTAAAGGATGCTTTTTCCGGTAACGTTAAAGGCCTTGGACCGGGTATAGCGGAACTATCCTTTGAGGAAAGGAAAGGAGAACCGATTGTTGCATTCATGATGGATAAAACAGAGCCGGGCGCTTTCAATCTCCCCATATTCAGGATGTTTGCCGATCCATTCAACACTCCCGGTCTTGTTATAGATCCCACCATGCATGATGGTTTTGTTTTTGAAGTATGGGATATTTTAGAACACAGAAAAGTATTCTTGAAATCACCTGAAGAACTCTACGATTTGCTTGCACTTATTGGAGCTAAAAGCAGGTATGTGATAAAAAGGGTCTTTCCATCGGAAAAACATCCGAAGATATCGAAGGATGAGCCTGTGGCTGTAATATCAACAGAGAAACTGTTTGAGATTGCCGGTGAATATGTGGGAAAAGATGATCCTGTTGCGATTGTCAGAGCGCAATCCGGTCTACCTGCTCTTGGTGAAGTTTTAGAACCTTTTGCATTCCCGCATCTTGTTTCAGGATGGATGAGGGGCTCGCACAATGGACCAATTATGCCTGTTGGTCTTGATAATGCCAAATGCACAAGGTTTGATGGACCACCGAGGGTTGTTGCTCTTGGCTTCCAGCTTGCAAACGGAAAACTTGTTGGACCTGTGGATCTATTCAACGATCCGGCCTTTGACAATGCAAGGAAAATTGCAAATGAAATTGCAGATTATATGAGAAGACATGGTCCATTTGAACCGCACAGGTTACCTCTTCAGGACATGGAATATACAACACTTCCAAAGGTGCTTGAAAAATTAAAGAACAGAATGCAGGGAATATGATTATTTTTTGAGTTCTAGGAGAGCAACCCTTTCCAGAAAATCCAGTGTTTTCTCTTTATCCTCTTTTTCTTCAATTTTTTCAATATTTTTCAATACATTTTCTTCCTGAATTATGTAATAAAGATCGTCATCCTTCAATCCATAAGATTCCAAAGCCCTGGAAATCTGTCTGTTTCCTGAAACGTAAAGAATTGTTTCACTTTCCATATCCCTGCTTATGTTTGTTCCCCTTTCAAAGGATCTTTTTGCTTTTAAATAAGCGCTTTCAACCACTTTTTTTGATGGAATGTCATTTTTTCTAATAACAATTATCTTTCCTTCCCTCATAAGATTTTTTATTTCTTCCTTCATCTTTACCTTTGCAAGGAAGATCATTTACTCTCAGCCACAACTATCGCTGGAGAAAGGACATTCTCTAGATCAGAGAGCAACCTCTGTTTCTGTGGTGAATCCATCAATGCTACCTTTAAAACTTCGAGTATGTTTGAAGCGGGTATGATTTCAATCTTACCCATATGGTGTTCATCGAGTATCACATCATCCTTGTTTGATATGGGTATTATTACTTTCTTGAAACCTGCTTCGATTGCTGCTTCAACCTTTGCTGTTACACCGCCAACTGGTAAAACCTGTCCCCTTATGCTTAACGAACCTGTCATTGCCAGGCTCTGGTCCACAGGTATATTTTCCAGAGCTGAAATAACTGCTGTAGCGATTGATATACTTGCAGAATCACCCTCAACACCCTCGTATGTCCCTATGAACTGTATGTGAACATCATGGTTTGATATGTCCTCACCGCTGTACTTTTTAACAATCGCCGAAACGTTCTGAACAGCCTCTTTTGCAATATCACCAAGTTTGCCTGTTGCTATCACCCTTCCCTGATTTCTGCTCTGTGCTGGTGTAACCTCAGCAACTATAGGCAGGACAATTCCAGAAAATTCTGCCATACCGCTCTGTGCACTGTAAACTGCAAGTCCGTTGACCGTGCCAACAGCATAACCACTGTTCAGGAATGTCTTATACTCCTTCCTCATTTCAATCCATCTATCGGCAACCTGCTGTTCAAGCGGTCTTGCCGATCTCTTGGCCTGTATAACATGTTCCACAGTTACAACATTTGAATTGCTGGATTTTGCAATATCCCCTGCAACACGAATGAGCCCTCCAAGCTCTCTTAGCCTTAAGGTTAACTGATCCTTCCTACCCGACCTTTTCTGTGCCTCTTTAATTATTTCTGCCACAGCCATTTTGTCAAAATGCGGTATCTTGCCATCCTTTTTGACTTCCTGTGCAACAAACTGTATGAGCCTCTTCCTGTTATCATCAGTATCGTCCATTGTACTGTTCATGTAAACTTCATAGCCATAGCCCCTTATCCTTGATCTAAGGGCTGGATGCATACCCTCAACAGAATCAAGGTTTCCGGCTGCAACAAGAATGAAATCGCAGGGAACTGGTTCTGTCTGAACGAGTGCACCTGCGGATCTCTCACTCTGACCAGTTATGGAAAATTTCTTTTCCTGCATGGCTGTTAGAAGAGCCTGCTGGCTTTCTATCCTTAAAAGATTTATTTCATCTATGAACAGAACACCCTTATGTGCCTTGTGTATTGCACCCGCCTCCACCCTGAGATGTGGAGGTGTTTCAAGCCCGCCGGACTGGAATGGATCATGCCTTACATCACCGAGCAATGCACCCGTATGCGCACCAGTGGCATCAATGAAGGGCGGATTGTCGTTTGGGTCATGACCAACAAGAAGCTTTGGAGCAAGGTTTTGTTCAACTCTCTGAACAGCCATGCCCAGGAAGATCCAGAGAAAAAGTGTTAAAAGAATGCTTGTGAATAGAATCGTGAAATCCTTTGTTACAATGTACGCAACAATTCCTAACAATATTAAGCTGAATAATATAAACTGCATGAACCTCTGTCTTTCCATTTTTTCTGCCTTGGCCCTTTCCTGCATCTGCTTTACAAGCTCCTTCCCTTTTCCTGCGGGCAGGACCTTTATCTTTGGCCTGTTTACATCTTCTTCGTTTGGAAAGACCAGAATATCCTCAAGTTCTTCCTTTGGTAAAAATTCTGTCATTGATTGTGCAAGCATGGATTTTCCCGTACCGGGATCACCAACAAGAATTACATGCCTCTTCTGTGCAGCTGCCTTTTTTATTACCTTCACTGCTTCATCCTGACCTATAACCTGATCTATCAATTTATCTGGAACCTTTATATCAGCAGTCGTATTGAAATTCTGCTTCTTTATCCATTCATCAACCTTTTCTTCCATCTTCTCGGATCACTATTATTTTTACTTTATAAATTTTTCTTCTCAAACTTGGAGTAAATGTAATCTTGGAAAAATCCGCCCAAAAATGAGCCCAAAACATAACCTATGAACATGCCTATAAAGGGTATGATTGTAAACTTAACGAAAGTGAAATAATAGGCTGAGTAATCAAGTGGCACAAAACCATAAAAGAATGGCCAGGAGTAGTAAAGCAGGGATAGAAAATAACCAAGGAAAAGTGAAACAATACTCACCTTGATGCCATCGCTCAGTGAATCGAAATAAATTGAGTTAATTATTCCCAAGGGTATTGGAATGATTATAAAAAGCATTGCGTAATTGAGCAAATATTCACCTATTGGTGGAAATGAAACGTTTGGGAATAAAAACGAGAAGAAAACTATTGCAACAATGGGCATGTTTGAAAGAATTAGAATTAGGAAGGTAAATTTCTTGTCCATAATATTTCCACCACCACAATTTCTGTGAGATAGTACCTTATGGGATTGAGGTTTTCTGATGGGTTGGAATACTGGTAGGAAAAACCGGAAAACCTTAACTTAAAGTCAAGGGATAGGTTTAAGGTTCCATTTATTACCCTGTTCATTAATTTACCCAGTACGGAGAAAACCTTCCCACTCTTTGGCTCAACATAAAATGGATTTACTTGAAAATAGTATGGAGAATACTGTAAAGTTAAAACAGTTTTATTATCAGATAACACAACTGCTGTGAACGTGAGCATATCTATTTTATAATTTGTTGGATTTTTTATTGTAACATTTATCCATAAATATGTGTAATTTTTTATAATGGTCAATGTTACATTGCCAGGATTCGTGTTTAAAATCTCCTGCCTTGAATATAAAAGTTCTCCTAAATTGTTTGCCGAAAAAATTCCAGAAATCAATAAAAAAACAGAAAATAATGAGAAAATTAGTAAAATTTTTTTCATTCCATTTTTTCCTTCTCCGTTTTAGGACTAATTTCCCCACTCAAAATCTTTTCCACAAAATGGCATGCTACGAAATGGTTCCTCTTTATTTCTCTCAATTCAGGCTCCTTTACATCACATACACCCTTCTGGAAATATGGGCACCTTGATGCAAATCTGCAACCCGCTGGAAGGTTTATAGGGCTTGGTAATTCTCCCTTTATAGGTATTTTTTCCCTCTTGTATTCAGGATCTGGGACTGGAACGGCACTGAGCAATGCCCTTGTGTAAGGATGCATGGGGTCGAATATTATATCCTCTGTTGGACCGCTTTCAGCAATCTTGCCCAGATACATGACGAATATTCTGTCGCTCATATACCTTGCCACTGCAATATCGTGTGTTATGAATATTAGCGGTAACCTGTACTTTTCCCTCAGATCTAGCATGAGATTGAGTACCCCGGACCTGATTGAAACATCAAGCATTGAAACAGGTTCATCAGCAACAATAAACTTCGGATTAATAATCAAAGCCCTTGCAATAGCAACTCTCTGCCTTTGACCACCAGAAAGCTCATGCGGGAATCTGTCAAGAAATTCTTCACCTGGTTTTAGACCCGCATCCTCCAAAGCCTTAATGGCAAGATCTACCCTTTCTTCGTAAGTTTCGCCTATTCCATTGATAATGAGTGGCTCGATAAGCGCTCTGAATATTGTAAACCTCGGATTCAGTGATTCGTAAGGATCCTGGAAAATCATCTGAACGCTTTTTCTGAATTCTCTAAGTTCCTTTCCTGCTAACTTTGTTATGTCCTTTCCATTGAATATTACGCTACCCGATGTGGGTTCCTCAAGCTTGACAACAACCCTCCCGGTTGTTGTTTTTCCACAGCCTGTTTCACCCACAAGACCCAGAATCTCACCCTCCTTAAGTTCAAAGGATACACCATCAACTGCCTTTACCGTTCCTGCAGGTTTGAATGAAAGCAGACCCCTTGAAAGCTGGTAATGTTTTCTTAAGTTCTCAACCTTAAGTACAGTTTCTGCCATAATTACTTCCCTCCATAAAGTTCTTTGGCAAAATGACAGGCTGTAAAATGCCCTGGTGAGATTTCAATAAGATCTGGCTCCTTTTCTGTACATATATCCTTTGCATATGGACACCTTGGATGGAACCTGCAGCCCTTTGGAGGATTTACAAGATCGGGTGGAGAGCCGGGAATGGATGCAAGCCTCCTTTTCTCACCCTTTATGCTTGGAAATGCATTCATAAGACCTTCAGTGTAAGGATGTGCAAAGTGCTTGAAAACCTCCACTGTTGTTCCCTTTTCAACTATTTTTCCAGCATACATAACAGCAACTTTGTTGGATATTTCTGCCACAACTGAAACATCATGGGTGATTAGAATCATTGAAATTCCTGTGTCCTTCTGCAACCTTTTAATTTCGCTCAAAATCCTGTCCTGGGTAATGACATCCAGGGCCGTTGTTGGCTCATCTGCAATAACAATATTGGGTTTTAGTACGAGAGACATTGCTATCATTGCCCTCTGTTTCATACCACCACTGTATTCATGAGGATAGTTATCTATCCTGTCCTTGGGTATGCCAACAAAATCGTAAAGATTTTCAACCTCCTTCCTTGCTTCCTCATCACTTATTTCAGGGTTATGAACCTTTATCGCCTCTATTATTTGCTCCCCAACCTTATAGACAGGGTTGAATGCGTTCAATGCAGCCTGAAATATCATGGATATTTCCTTCCATCTGATCTTTCTCATTTCTTCATTGAATATATCAAGCGATCCGTCCTTTTTCTTTGTTAATGATAGTAAATCCTTTCCTTTGTATATTACTTTACCACCCTTGATGAAAGCGTTGTTTGGCAGAAGTTGCGTTATAGCGTATGCCAGCGTGGTTTTTCCGGATCCGGATTCGCCAACAAGACCTAAGGTCTCTCCAGTATCCAGATCGATTGAAACATTCTCAACAGCCCTAACCCATCCAGCATAGATCTTGTAATGAATTGTTAAATCCTGAACAGATAAAAGTGGCATTTTTATCTCCTCCTTAATCTGGGATTGATAACTTCATCAAAAGCCCTTCCAACAAGATAGAATGCAAGAGAGAGTAATGTTATTGCAATGCCGGGTGGTAAAAGCCACCATGGTGCATCAAGAACATGACCCGTGGTCCATATGTACTGTAACATCATTCCCCAGGTCACAGCATTTGGATCACCAAGACCCAGGAATGCAAGTGCTGCTTCCGTCAATATTGCACCACTCACACCAAAGCTCATGTATAGGAATGTCAGTGGAAGAACATTGGGGAATATGTGAACCATCATCAGCCTGTACTGTGATGCTCCCGATATCTTTGCTGCATCTATGAATGCCCTTGTTTTTAAAGATAAAACCTGTGCCCTTATTATCCTGGTTATTCCAGACCAGCTGAGTATTGCTATAACAAATATTATGTTCCATATGTTTGGACCAAGAATGCTTGCAAGAAGGATCATTATAACAAGGGCTGGAAGGGATAGGAATATGTCTGTTAATCTCATAATAAATGAATCAACCCAACCGCCGTAGAAACCAGAGATTAGACCAAGAAATGTTCCAAGCAGAACTGAAGATAAAGCTGCAACAACACCTATAACAAGCTCTGCCCTTGCACCATATATGAGCCATGTCCAGATGTCATGGCCATAAGCATCAGTACCCAGGATATATGTATTCCCGCTTGGATATGTTCCGGGGGGTAATGGTGCAACATCTGTACCAACAGTCTCTTGCAAGAATAATTGACCGTTCTTTGTTATGGCACCGTAGTAGAATCCCTGCAGGGATGTGTAGGATAAAACATTACCCAGACCATTGATTGGTGTTTTCAGACCACCAAGAACTGTGAAAGTTTGGTTTATCTTCATGTTCTGCTGTAAAAGATAAACATTGCCCAATGTTGTACTTGCAAGATAGAATGAACTACCAATATCATAGAATGGGTAGTTATTTACAATACCATCAAGAACATTGAAATATGTTCTGTTGGATGGTATAAGGCCTGTGGTTGGATCAATAACACCCACAACGCTCCTTTCGCCCATTGTTGCAACGGCAAATACCATATCACTCTTGGTTGGATAAAGAGCCTGTAACTCATAACCCTTAATGTTTGGATTTGAAACGAGGAAATCTTGCACATATGCTAAGGAACCTGTGGATCTTGAATAACCTATCACATTATTTGAGTCAGTACCAACAACAACATAGTTTTGAACACCCGGATTATCGCCCCAGTCATACCCAAATGTTATACTGTTTGGCTGATAACTCACATATTCCTTTGTTATATTGTTATAATATGTGTAATTATCCTTCCAGAGCAGTTCAGGTGTAGTGACATTTTTTGGTACATTAAAACCTGCGGCAAGGTAAGATGGATCCATTTTTATGTGAAAATTGTAAGCCTCGAGACCATTTGATGTTGCAAATATCACTTCACTTGTGTTAAGATAACCATTGTTCACATCATTGGGGTTAATGTAAATAAGAGGTGTCAGAATGTTTTTACCTGTCAAATTGAATTCTATCACAGCGAGAGGATTTTTGTGAATATAAACGGGCATTCCATAATAGTTAAGATTTCTGTTGTAAAAGATGTAAAGCAGTGCTGAACTTTTATTTGTGAATACAATTGCAGAATACTGACCTGCACTGGCATAAATGAAGGGATTGTTGTAAAAGAGTGATCTATGATCTGGAACGAATGGGAGTGAATAGTTCTTGAAAACATTAAAGTTGTTGTCAATTATATAGAAATTCTTACTGGAATACCCAAGGTATGTCATGGAATTTGAATATGAAATTATATACGTTCCTGTTTCCTCAATATAGTTTATTCCTTTGGGTATTGAATAATTTGTAGGACTCAATAGATTTATTTTTAAAGTTTTTTGTGTAGTATAATTGTAAGTAACTGGATAGACCATGACACTGCCATTACTGTTGTATAACATAACACCGCTCAGATACATGTTGAGACCAACTGTCGAGCCAAAGTTGTTTATTCCAACAGGTGAATATGGCCATTCGTTCGGGTTTGGTATGGATTGATTGTAAATATCACCCTTTATTATATCCACAGAAGGGGCAGTGTAGGTTGTTGAATATGGTGTGAAGAAGGGAGCAAATATTGCAAGTATCAGGAACACGATTATTATTCCAAGACCCGCAAGACCGATTTTGCTCCTTGAAAATATTTTCCATCCGTTTCTCAAGGATCTCAAAAATGCTCGTCTGGATTCCTTCCATTTAGCTTCTTTTGCCATTTTTTCACCTCTATGCAATCCTCACCCTTGGATCAAGGTATCCATAAATCAGATCAGCTATCCAGTTGAATATTATTACTAGCAAAGCAATAATGTTCACAGTTGCCTCCACAACAGGATAATCAAGCCTTCCAATGGATTGTATGAAAAGCCATCCAACACCCTGGTAGCTGAATATTGTTTCGGTT
>JABEBW010002995.1_pt1 | contig 10796 bp, 9 predicted proteins | sample 7245961 | NCBI WGS metagenome assembly JABEBW01 (sample SAMN14506364, study PRJNA622280) | hot springs metagenome | biome: hot spring [ENVO:00000051]|acidic hot spring [ENVO:00002120]; feature: spring [ENVO:00000027]|sediment [ENVO:00002007]; material: sediment environment [ENVO:01001048]...
CACAACACCTGCGCCTATTCCTCGACCAAAATACAAAGCGATAAGACTTTCATCGGTCATTTTCCTGTCGGTGTATTCGCCAACTGCCAAAGCATTCGCATCGTTTTCAAAGATGACTTTACAATTCGGGAATAAATTGTGAAAATCGGGGCTAAAAAAGTTGTCGTAAAAGACATTTTTCCATTCAAGAGGAAAATCGCCTGCTATTGAATGTGCTTCATTGTCGATGACACCTGCCACGGCCACCGTTAGCGCTTCAAGATCCTTGAAAAAAAATTGGTTATTTCCAGAATAATCGAGTAATTTCTCAGTTATTTTCTTTGATAGATCAGATGCTGCTTTGCAATCAAAAGGAATTTTCTCGACTATTAAAGGAGTTCTGTTCAAAGTTGAAATAGCGATGACAAAAAAGTCTCTTTCAATTTGAATACCAACAATTTTCCTTGCCGAATAATTAAGAAATATCCTTTCTGCTCTTCTGCCACCTATGGATTTATCTTTTCCTTTTATTGATAACAGATCATTCATGTACGGCTGAATCACCCTTAACACGGTTGGCAAACTCAAATTTAGTTCCTTTGATAACGCAGTCCTTGTCATAACGCCTCTTCTGTAAAGCAGATCGAGAATTCTGAAAGAATTTTGTTCTCTCAGTCCAGATACACTTGTCTTTTCAAATGTCAATTTTAAAAACTTCCTTTCTTACAGCATGAAATATAACTTACTAAATGATAAAATATATTTAGTCGCATGTCAAAACCGTTTTACAATTGTTTTAAGCAAATTTAAGTCAATTTTTGCCATTACGAGTCATTATCTCGCCTCTACTCATGATTGTTTGAATTATCTTCTCTTATCTGTCAAACATGCAAATTGATTTTTTATGATTCTCAAATTATGCAAGTCTGAAGATGAAAACTCTGAAGTCTTTGAATATAACTTAAATTCTTGGCAATTATTTTTAAAGGTATCATGAAAAATATTCATACTTTTGTTGGATGGAAAATTCTTTTCGAGGCTCATAATCTTGAATTAGAGAAGAACTTCAACAGTCTTTATGTCCTTCATGGAAAGAAGTGGATTGGCTGATTACCGACAATAACTATTACCAGAAATTAGGCACTTGCAAGTTGAGATACACGAAATTTTTTCAAAGGTTGAATTGAGATGCCCCTTTTTAGAATCCAATGATATTTTTACATATTTCAGGTGTTTAAGTTAACAGCATCGAAAAACAAAAGAGGGATAAATTTGAGCCGGAGAATTAACAAGTGTTACAAGCATAGATAGGCATTAGTAGCCTTACGTTGTTTTGCCGTTATTTACCCACTGCCTTTATCATTTCACTCAGACTATTAAAATGATACTTTTTGAAATCTTCCTCATTTATTCTTGCAAATCTCCAACTTTTACCTATTATATTTGAAGCATCCCCACACCAAACAGACATTCTTTTATCTTTAAATTCGACATCTACATCTTCTCTTCCTTTCGTCTCCAACACAAAATATGAGTCTTTAGCCTTGACTATAAAATCAGGATAGTAGAGCCTCAGATTGTCATCTGAATCTCTATATTCTACAAAGAAACCCAACCTTGCCTTTGAAACAATTTTACAGAAAGAAACTATACTAAACCAACTTTAAATTCCGAATCTTTTTGGTTCAAAAGCGCAATGAAATTTTACCCACTTATGATCTGAAAATTGGTCCCTAAATACCTTATCCTTCGAGTATTTCCCCAGCCTTCCTATTTTCAAGCGTAGTATGATTTTCTTAGATGTTGCAGTTGAAATTGCTTCATTTTTACCTTGTATTTCATGGACGAATTAAGTTTTCCGATCAAAAAATAGAGGTTTGACCATCTGATAGTACTTTATACGTGAAAGGGGTCAAAAATGCAACCACGTTGATTCTGGAGCGTCTGGTGGCCTGACAAAAGACTGAGTGAGAGATAAAAGGAGACTCGAATGAACAAATTAGAAATTAACTGCTATTTTGAATGAAGTGACAGCTGAGAAGGTCATGTCGAGAATTTGCTGTAAATTCATTCCTGCATCCTTAAAGAATGAAACAGTTATTTTTCAATCACCCATTCCTTGAAATTCTTCCTCAACTTCCATATGCAAATACTCATCTCATAATGTGCGTCAACATTGTAAATATTACGAACAGATTTAAGCATTTTGACTCACGGTGTGCGTGAGTGAATTTAGAACCTTTTAGGAAATTTGTTTTTTGTTTTGAATGTTTTATGGATGGTTTTTTATTTCATGGTTTCAAGGAAATGCATAGTATAGATTGTTCCTTAATTCTTCTTTTATGTTTTTGAAGACTGTTTTAGATATTTTTACACACGGTCCTTTTAGTGTGTTTTAAATAGTTTTTAGCCTGTTCAAAAAATAACCAATGATGTGCAAAATCTACAACAATTAACAGGGCCAATAGTGGCCTCCAATGCGGGTTCAAGTGTTTCTCAACAAACTGTACTAAATGACATGGCAGATCTAAACACGTATTTATTGGCGCTTGTCAATCTTACACACTATTGGGCACAAGAAATCACCGATACATTGAATTTATTGCAAGGGATGAAAAAAGCGTTTGTCACGGCTCCAAACGGTTCTCAATCCTTAGGAATGGTAAACCAAATCGCAGCGTTAATTGTAGAATTACAGGCTTTGATACAGTATTTCAATGCCTATTTCCAGACAGCATATCCATCTGTCACTAGTTCAGATCAAACGGCAGTGCAACAGGCCATTTACGGATTACAGACTAATCTAAAGAATTTGCAGTCATACGAGCAGCAGTTAATGGCTTTGAGTGGTATGTCAACAAGTTCCAACACAAACTGGTTTTTAGTCGGAGGTATAGCGGCTGCGATATTAGGATTGATTATATTATTGTTTAAGCATCATGATTGATAAAAGGAGGGAGGAGGAATGAATTCTTTAGTTCAATATCTAATCAATCTGCATGACGGCAACGTATTTGAACATATCTATACAGAACGAAATCCATCAGAACGATTAAAAAAATACCAAATGCAAATAGATGCGCTCTTTAACACCTATTTTTCAGACGTTGATTATCACGAAATCGATCAACTGGCTCGACAATTGTCTGATAGGTCATCTCATCGAATTTTATATCAATCATTTTTAAAGTCTATTTTAGAAAAGAAATATCCAAAGCAGCAAGCGAATGCGATTGTAAAAAGTGAAATTGCAGGCAAGAATGTTAGTGTGGCTCTTCATCTTTTAGGAAACCAGAGTAATGTAATTGAAGATATACCATCTGATGATGATATAGACTATTTAATGTCTCAAAAACGAATAAAGCGAGAATTTGATGATTTGAATCAGTCTGCAAAAGGCAATCCCAAACAAGCGGAGAATTCATCGACACCGTCCGACGTGAATGGTCAGGGAGAAAACGCACCGTCCGCACCGTTGACGTCACTGTCCGAAGTGAGTGGTAAGCAAGAAATCGCACCGTCCGCACCGTTGACGTCACTGTCCGACGTGAATGGTCAGGGAGAAAACGCACCGTCCGCACCGTTGACGTCACTGTCCGACGTGAATGGTAAGCAAGAAATCGCACCGTCCGCACCGTTGACGTCACTGTCCGACGTGAATGGTAAGCAAGAAATCGCACCGTCCGCACCGTTGACGTCACTGTCCGAAGTGAGTGGTAAGCAAGAAATCGCACCGTCCGCGCAACCATCGACACCGTGTGATGTGGCTGGTAAAGAAGAAACCACACCGTGTAAGCAATCATCGACACCGTGTAATGTGGCTGTTAAAGGAGAAAACACGCAGAGTGGACAACCATTGGCACAGGGTGATGTGAATAGTAAAAAAGAATCAGAACGAAGTGGAGATGAGGAAGTGGTGAAACCTAAGCAAAGTGATGAAAATAATGTAGTTTCGCTTGATAGTACTAAAGATCCTTTTGTTCAAGCGATGTCGCAAACAAAAGATTTAAGAAAGCGGGGCGATTTAATTGTTAAGCGGTTGATATCGCTCTCAAGATTACATAAGAATCAGATGGATGAAGAAAAAGAATTGAAAGAAAAGATAGACAAAGTAAAAATGAGAACAGGCATTGATGACGACGAAGAAAAAAGTGATGATGAAAAAAATGATGAAACAAAGGTAAATAAAGTAACTCAAACTATGCACTTTGGTTTTAAGAACTCATAGACATGCCAGTCCATATCTAACGGAATCAATCCTAACTTGAATAAAGCCAGATAATACAACGTTCTCATTTTCTCAACAAACTCTCTTAATCCTATTTGGTCTTTGAAATTCAGCCAGAATTGAGATACCATCCATGCTGTAAAGCATATCTGTACTGCTTCCGCATGCATGAGCATACTCTTTGCAAGATACACCGGTGCTCCAAGACCAACTTCATTTTTGACATAAATAATCTTCTATATCTTCCCTCTTCTATAAGACATAAAATTACACATAATATAGGGATATTGAATGTACTGATTTAAAAGTTTTTATATAGGATAGCTAAAATTTTGTGTTTTAAGGCAAACTAACAGACTCAAAAAGAACCTTTCATCCAACAAAAGCACAAAACAAAAATTCAAAAAAATATTCAAACAAGCTACTAAAACTACCTACAACAATTATATCAACAAAAGAATTAGACAAACAAATAAAAAGAAGCTAATACCCCGGACCTACAACTGTATTTAAGATATTTTCATTATAGTTGTAGGTCCCTGTTTTTTAGTTCCTTTTATCTTTATTAGTATCTGTATAGCTTTTTTATTGTTTTCAGATCATAAAATATTCCTTCAGTTAAGTGCTTGTATTGTTTAACTGTTTAGGGAGTTATGGGAAAGTGCATCTGCTAAATTTCCGCCGTTAGTGATCTGAAAAAGATAAAATATGCAGCAATGAAGCCTCAATCCTTTGTTGAACAGTGTGCACTTATGATAGACACAAGATCAAAGCACTATCAGGGGGCTAAACAACTTTTAAACAGCAATTGCGATGTTGGATAATAACCAAGTGTTGAGGGATAAAATGCTAAAGGGGAATCTAAAGTCCAAAAGTATGCTAAGAATCAAGAGAATGCTGACAATTTAGAAGATTTTGTTGGCAAAATACTGGCAAATTTAGCAACGCACGACAAATGTTTTGACAAAGTACCAGTTCATACCTTGGCAAAATAATCAAAAAGCACTGCTGAAATATTACAGTACTCCCAAACCTTAGAGATCTCTTCCTAATTTAAGAAGAGAATCATACAATTCAAATTACCTTTCACACATCTATCAAACTCTCATTCCTCCTTTCGTGATTGCCCAGAATCTCTAAAATCTAAGTTCATGTGCTCTTTGCTTTCATCATGCTGTTTTCTTCGTTTCCTGGAAGTCTTTCTTTTAGCACTGCCTTGTGTTTCTTTACCTTCTTCGTTTTCCACTTCAGATTTTTCATCCTCTTGTTCGGTAATGTTTTCTTCAACATCATCTCTGTCTCTGGTAAAAATGGCGTTGGCCACTTCTGTGCCTAAAACGTTAATAACTGCCTTTCGTGAGAACTTGCCCCATCGACATTTGCGCCTTCGAAGATCTTCGTGCAGCAAGGATAAAATATCAAGTGCTGTGTACACTTCAAAATCTTTCACAGGCTCAATTATCTGAGTTACTTTGGCATCCTTACCATCTTGGAGTACTTTGTTGTCTCCCTTTCTCACCAAGCCACATGCGGCCAATAAGTTCAAGGCTTTATTTGCTATCACATGATCACGTATACCGGCCTCTTTTGCAAGCCAGCGCGCACTAAAGATATCTCCTCCATGATCGTAAACGCGCATCATCTTATTTGCTATAACACGCCATACTTTCACGAAACGTTCAGGCACATCCTCTCGCTTGATTGCTTCATCGATGAACTCGTTGAATGATTCTTGGTAATTAATTGCATCTTGTGTGTAGATTTTAAGTTCATCTATAAACTCAGCCGTCCATTTTGAAAGAAGCGCTTTTCGCATGCCCGCATCTTTTATTAGCGGTGCTTCATTTGTCTTTAAGGCATGCCAAACTTCAGGCAAAGTGTAAGTACGATTGACGGCAAAATCGCGGTAGACTATTGTCCCATTATTGCCTCTGTAAAACTCGGCAGAAGGATGTTCATCCACTATGTTATTTGTATTCTTTCTCTTCCCATGAAGGACGTAAAGACTGTTGAAGTTCTTGTTCAATTCAAGGGGCAGTTCAATGTTGTAAGCGTCGAAGAGGATTTTCCATCCAGCAAAGGTGTTGAACAAACTCTTAAAGTTATCAACAACAATCTTGCCATCTGGAGTGAGATAAAAAGGATACTTTTCTTCAGAACCTACAACTGTATTTAAGATATCTCCATTACAGTTGTTGGTCTCGCCTCCCAATTGCTTTATGGCATCATTAACTGCGGTGCTTTTAACCGTTTGAAGATCTTCAAAGGATCCCTCAATGAGTAGATATTGTTGTTCCACTACCGATGGGGCTATGAGAATGTAGCCACCTGTACCTTTGACGTCAATCTCACAGCCTTTGAAGGTGATGTGCGCGTTTTTGATAGGCTCATCTGTTTTTATGATGTAGTGGTATCCACTGTGCTTGCCACCGCTTTTTTGGATTAGTCCTGTGATTCCCTGTGCTTCCAACTCCTTCATGAGGTCAACAAAGACCTTAGGATTAGGGCTATCGAAATCAAATGCGGCAAAATACGCACCATTTGACTCAAGACCACATATAAGGCCAATGTTGTCTCCTTCTTGGAATTCATCTAGGGTGTGTTTCCTCTTCCAACTTTCACCCTTAATTCTTGGGGTTTTCTTGAGATGCCCTAATGGAATTATAGGGAGATCCAAAGCAAGGTATTTCTTGACGGCTTCGAGTGTGGTATAATAATTATAAGGCTTATTGCTCTCTGCCGTCTGCCATAGGACGGCTTTTTCTTTATTCATCTCTCTCCTCCTTTTAAAGCATTCACAAATTTTACAAACTCTTCCTGATAAACATCTTCTGTTATCCTCACACCGCTTTTGTTTCAAAGATTTCCTTTTTAGTTTGTCGCCCGTTATCATAACTGAGAGATGTGATCCCTCTTAGAGTTGTCTTTGGAGTTTTGCTAATTCGACTGTGTATCACGCAAATCACATGTACATCTATTTTTGCTATAAATGCTATTCGTTGCCTTGAAATATTTTTGGTCGAGAATTCCATTAAAAACGAAAAAACCGCCAATTCTTCCCGATTTCTCGGAGGTTGGCGGTTTCGGACGGATATATACAGGCATTGACTTATAACTTTGGTTGTGGTATCATCTTGGTAGTAGAATTAATTTCTAGGTAGTTAGGTAACCTATATACCCGTCCGGAGACACCAGCTCCGGACAGTGTTTTTTATTTTAGTCTCATCTACACCGTTATATTTGTTGTATTTCAAAGAACTAACGCATCTTTCCCCTTTAAGCCCCTTTAATCATGCACTTGATAGGGGTCAATATATTAAGGTCTAACAGATTGCACCTAATATTTAATCTTCCTTTTCCTCCCCTTCCACTGCTTCCTTGCCCATAACCTCTTCTAGTTTAACATATTCGGAAGGAATTATGGTGCTTATAGCGCTTTTGTAAACCATATTTTGTTGCCTTCCATCTTCAATGAGAACGGTGTAATCATCAAAAGACCTGACAAGCCCTTTAAGTTGAAATCCATTCACGAGGTAAATTTTGGTTTCTATCTTTCCCTTTCTCAAATAGTTCAAAAGTCTGTCCTGCTTTTGTTCTTTCACGGTATTCTAAGCACCTCGTTCAAAAGTAATTCCTCTCCAGTTTATTCAGGCCGCATCTTCATAGACCAAGATCCCTTTTAAAAACATTTTACCACTTCTTTGTGTCGTATGGATCCTACAACCTCTAAATCTTTAGAATATCTCTTTTTTAGTAATTCCTTTTCCACTTCAATAAGGATTTAGATTTTGCTTTCAAGTGGCAAGATTCGAACAAAATCAACACTTTTTCGTCTAATTTGTGAAATCCCATCCTTTTAAAGTTACTTCACAGATTCTCCTAAAAAGGACTCTCACTGAGAGTCCTTGTCTTATTACTCAATGAAGATAAGCCTTATTTCTGTTGATTAACTTATGAAATAAGGAAGATTTTAATTTTCAAGATCACAAGAATCCAGGGAGAATAAATTAGGAAGTGTTTAAATTGGAACTTGGGCTAAGATTGAGCGGCGCTTAAATTTGCGTTTTAAGAGGGGGAAAAGAAAGAAATATACAAGGCTAGTCTAACTCTTCACCACGTCGAAGATAAAGGGATTAGGCGGCTTTTTTGGGGATGATATAAATGCAAAAGAGTGGCCCTTAAAACAAAATGCCAGAAACTCCTATCATGAAAGAGATAAAAATTGAAATTTTTACATGCGAGAACTTACAATCATTTGATATTAAAAAGTTGTTCGTTAAATTACAAACTTAAAGGGCGATGCAACTATTTTTTCATTTATGTTTGACTGTGGTGGCGGCTGTATACTCTATTGAAAGTTTAGTGGAAGGTATCACGGCAATTATGGCAGACTTGAATATAAGATTATCATTTCCAGTTTCTTCATTTTCAATTATCACGGAATACACATCAAAATGCTTTATTTTTCCTCTCATCTGAATGTTTTCAAGCAAGTAGAATTTAACCGGTATTTTGTTGTCTTTTGCATAATTTATGAATCCATCTTGTGCAGAATGTCTATCTTCTTCTGGCATCTTATCCCTCTTTTCTTTAACTTTATCAAATATACAACATGATTCAGAAAATGTCAACAACAAGAAGTTATAAACGACTTAGAAGCAGGGACCAACAACCATAATGAAGATATCTTCAATGTAGTTGTTGGTTTCAATGAACGAATTCTTTATCTTACCTTAGATGGTAAGATTGTTGTTTATAAGTTTAGGAGTATGCTCGTTGTAGATGGAAATGGTGGTTATGGAGTGCAAACATTTGGATATTCAATTCATCGGAATTTACCATTAAAAAGTCTAATGCTGAGGTAAAGTCTTTTATGTTTTGTTCATTTTCGGTTATGTCGGCGTTTTGTAAAATGTCTAATTTGTTCATTTGGATCTCCTTTTGGCTCTCACTCAGTGTTTTGTCATGCCACCAAACGCTCCAGAACAACGTGGTTGCATTTTTGACCCCTTCCACGTATAAATACTATCGGATGGTCAAACCTCTATTTTTTGATCGGGAAATCTAAATCGTCCATGAAATACAAGGCAAAAATGAGGCAATTTCAACTGCAACATCTAAGAAAATCATACTACGCTTGAAAAAATACTCAAAGGATGAAGTGTAGTTATGAAGAAAAAGATAAATTCAAGGTGAAATTGGAAGAATTCTTTGAGATCAAGATAAAAGACAAATGAGAAGTTGAAATTTAGAATTAAATACAGACTCGCACATCTACGAGTTCTTAAAATTGATGTGCACAATCCAAATATCTTACTCTTCTCTGTGCGAGCCCAGCGGGTAAAAATATTTGTCCCCCTTCGATGTTTTCAATCTGTCAGGAATCTACTTAACTAATCTGGTTCTTCAGTTCTTTTCCCACTCTGAATTTGATAGTCTTGTGTGCGGGTATAGTCATTATCTGTCCTGTTTTCGGATTTCTTCCCTTCCTGGCCTTGCGTTCAGCTACCGAAAATGTGCCGAATCCAACTAGAGATACTTTGTCTCCATCTTTGAGTGTTTTTGGGATCACCCTTAGAATTCCGTTCAACACCTCCGCAACATCTTTTTTATGAAGCTCTGTTTCTTTTGCAACGTTATCTATTAGTTCCTTCTTGGTCATGCTTTCAACCCCTCATGCAAATTTATTAGAATATACATCTTAGAATGGATTTTGTCAACAGTATTTCGTGCACATTCATCTGTGGGATATCACGAATTAAAATGAAAGCGTAATTCCAAAAAATTCTCTTCCTTCCATTTTTAGAACTGCGATACCTTATCCTTCAAGTATTTCAACAGATTTTATCAGACTTAAAAAACAGGAACCAACAACTGTAATGAAGAGAGTGCGTGTAAGATTCAAAGAAGTGGATCCTTTTTATCTCCTGATGGTGAGATGTTGGTAAATGAAATTAGAAGCACCTCTACCGCTGAGTACGTGGAATCTTTTATGTTTTGCTCATTTTTGATTGGTGTCGAAGTCTTTGTGAATGAAATCCTGTTATACGAGGTCGTAGAGCATCTCCACAGTAGGAGGTGCATTCCGCTTTATAGACTTGGCTATTGCTTTCTTCCTTTCTTCTGTAAGAGGAGGCTTTATGTGAAAAGGAGACCAACTGTTTCTTATATCGTCTGAAAGGCCGTCCCAATCTTCCCTTGTTATCGGTACGTCAAATAATCTCAAGTAATTGAAGCCATTTGTTAAGTCTCTCATGGAGTATATCAATCCAAAGATGAATTGGATGCTTTGTGATTGTTCTTGCAGGGATCGTTCTATTTGAGGGATATTTTGTGAAATCTCGTTTATTCTGTTCTCGAGATTTGTTATTGGCTGCTGAGTATATTTTTCAATAAGATTTTTGAGTAATAACGCGGCGGCACCACCTTCCAAAAGTCCTATAATAAGAGAAAGCCAGTCATCCCCAGATGTTTGATCTTGTATCTGGCGTTTTATCTCCGCTTGGAGATCAACTTTTAATCTTTCTGCTTTTTTATCTTCAATTTTTTCAAGGTAAGAAATCATATAATTTTTCAGGCTGCCATACAT
>JABEBW010003697.1_pt1 | contig 10784 bp, 9 predicted proteins | sample 7245961 | NCBI WGS metagenome assembly JABEBW01 (sample SAMN14506364, study PRJNA622280) | hot springs metagenome | biome: hot spring [ENVO:00000051]|acidic hot spring [ENVO:00002120]; feature: spring [ENVO:00000027]|sediment [ENVO:00002007]; material: sediment environment [ENVO:01001048]...
AACATTAGATTACCTGAACCAATTAAAAAAATAGGAGAATACGACGTAACAATAGCTCTGTATAGAGATATTAAAGCCACAGTCAAAGTAATTGTTGACGCTAGCAATGACTATTAATTCACACCTTGTAGCAGCTGCTAAACCATCTTCGATTGAATTACCAAATGCTTATGAGGCAGAAAAAGCTTTACTTTCTGCCTTACTTATGGATAACTCAAAAATGGGCGATAGCTTAGAATATATTTCACATGAACACTTTTATGATAAGAGAAATGCATTAATTTTTAAAACAATGTTATCGCTTTACTCTCAAGGCATAGGTTTTGACCACATAATCATAGCAAATCATTTGGGTAGTGCTTTAGATACCATTGGGGGAATGGATTATCTGATAGAAATTACAGAGTATCTTCCAAGCGCCTCGAATGTTTCGCATTATGCAAAAATCATTTATCAAAAAAGTGTTTTAAGAGAGTTAATTTTTGCATCGCAGGAGATATCCGATATTTGCTATGCAGACTCCATTGAAACAGAAGAAATTTTAAACCTTGCTGAGAAAAAGATATTTGACATATCAACAAAAAAAACACAAAGTTATAAAGCGCTAACTGACATTGGGAATGAAATCAAGGATTTAATTCAAAATTTAAGACAGAGAAACTCGGTAATTACAGGTTTACCTACGGGTTTTATTGAAATTGATAAAATGCTGAATGGTTTTCAAAAAGGCGATTTAATCATATTAGCTGCAAGACCAAGTATGGGCAAAACCGCTTTGGCTGTAAATATAGCTACAAATATGGCAAAAAGAGGGCTATCTATTGGAATATTTAGCTTGGAGATGACATATAGACAAATTGCCATGAGAATTTTGTCTTCTATAAGCGGAATTGCTTTTCATAAGTTAAAGTCTGGCAGATTAAATACAAATGAATGGGATTTCCTTGTAAAAACCATTGATGAAACGCGCTCTTTGCATATATACATTGATGATTCTTCTCTTATTACAAGTCTTGATATAAGAACTAAAGCAAGAAAATTAAAAATAGAGCGTAATATTGACTTTTTGATTATAGATTATCTGCAACTAATTGAAGGTCTAAAAAGAGAAAATCGCGCCCAAGAAGTGTCAGAAATATCAAGGTCGCTAAAAGTTTTAGCTAAAGAGTTAAACATTCCTATACTCGCACTCTCACAATTAAATAGAGGCGTGGAACAAAGGGACAATAAACGGCCTATGATGTCTGACTTAAGAGAGTCTGGTGCAATCGAACAAGATGCAGACATAGTTATGTTTATATATAGAGATGATGTTTATAATAAAAATCAAGAAAAAGCTGAACAACCCAAAGCCGAGATAAATATAGCAAAACACAGAAATGGACCTACTGGCACAATTGAATTGCTTTTTAATAAAGATACTACAACATTTAAAAACCTTTCCGATCAAGAAGCTATAGAAAATTTTTATAAACAAGTCAACGAATTTGAAATATATTAAATAATATGTTAGATTATATATTTATCAAAGGCGCAAAACAACACAACTTAAAAAATATTGATTTAAAAATCCCAAAATTCAAAATTGTGAGCTTCGTTGGGCCATCTGGCTCTGGAAAATCAACTGTTGTATTTGATATTGTATATGCAGAAGGTCAACGCAGATACATTGAGTCACTATCAGCCTATACACGCCAATTTTTAGAAAAACTCGACAAAAGCGATGTAGATTCTATAGAGGGTTTATCGCCATCAATTAGCATTGACCAAAAAATTTCTTCCAACAGCCGCTCAACTGTAGGCACAACAACAGAAATATACGATTACATGAGGCTTGTGTGGGCAAACCTTGCAGAATATTTTTGCTACAATTGCGGCAGAAAAATAGAAAAGCAAACGCCACAAGCAATAATTGATAAAATATTTGAACTTCAAGGCGAAAAAATCTTTTTGATGCGTCCTATAGCTATCAACAAAAAGGGTGAATTTTCTCAGGAATTTAATACGCTTGCAAAACAAGGTTTCCTAAGAATTATTGTAGACGATATTGAGTATACGCTTGATGAGCCGCCAAAACTAGATAAAAACAAAAAACACAATATCTTTCTCGTGGTTGATAGGATCATAGTTGATGAAAACTCAAAAGAACGCATTGCGCAATCTGTTGAGTTAGCGCTTAAAAACTCTAAAACAATTTATGTTAAACGCGAAACAAATGCAATGGATGTTTATTCTACGGAATTTAGCTGTCCTGTATGTAATATAAACTACTCTCCAAAAAACGCTCAAAGCTTTTCTTTCAACTCTCCACTTGGGGCATGTCCTACCTGCCACGGACTTGGTTTTGTGAATAAATTAAAAACCCAATCATTAATTGATGAAAATTTATCCATTAGAGAAGGTGCCATAAAACCATTTTCAAGGCCCAGATACGCTCAAGCAAGAGAATATATCATTCAAAAGTGCAAACAATTCGGTATAGACGTTTATTTACCATTTCAACAATTGACAAATCAGCAAAAAGACTACTTAATGTTTGGTAGTGGCGAATTTGAAGGTGTAATTACTCTGACTACACGCTTTTTTGATAATGATATGATTTTTGCAAGCCAAAACGCACATTTTAAAGAGATAGTTGTATGTCCAGATTGCAAAGGTTTTAGGTTAAACAAAGAAAGCTTATCTGCAAAAATCAATGGTCTAAATATCATAGAAGTAACTCACTTACGCATTTGGGAAGCGCTAAATTTCTTCCAAAGCCTCGAAAATCAGTTATCACCCACACAAAAACAGATAGTAAAAAACCCATTAAATGAGATAATAAAAAGATTGAAGTTTCTTATTGACCTAAATTTAGATTATCTATCACTTTCAAGAAGCACATCTACTTTATCGGGCGGTGAAATCCAAAGAGTCAAACTTGCAACACAAATTGGCACATCACTGAGTGGTGTTACATACTGTCTTGATGAGCCTTCTATTGGTTTACACCCATCTGAAACGGAAAAACTGATAAACATCTTAAAAGAGCTAAGAGATCTTGGAAACACTATTCTAATGGTTGAACACAATGAGTTTCTTATAAAAAACAGCGATTATATTATAGATATGGGTCCGCAAAGCGGTAGGTTTGGTGGCAATGTATGCGCGCAAGGCTCTTTGCAACAAATACTAAATAGCGAAAACTCACTAACAGGGAAATACCTATCAGGCGCACTAAACATAGAAATTCCAAAAAAAAGAAAACCTAAAAATTTCATAAGCCTAAAGAATGTGCGTGTACATAACATAAAAAACTTGAATATTGACATCCCCCTTGAGTGTTTGGTGTGCGTAAGCGGTGTGTCTGGCAGCGGTAAATCGAGTTTAATTTTTGATTTTTTATACAATAAACTCAAAGAAAAACTGTCGTTTAGTGCAAAAGCTTCTGATTCAAAGAAAAACTACACCCAAGACGAAGAAGAAATATCTATAGAAGAAAAAATCTTTGATAGCAACATTTGCGGTGATATTGAAAACTTCTCTTTAATTGAACGAACTATTGCTATTAATCAAACGCCTATTGGCAAAACGCCCAGATCAAACCCAGCAACATACACATCTGTTTTTACTGATATTAGAGAGTTATTTGCAAGCACCACTCAATCGAAGATTTTGGGATTTACGCCTTCGCGGTTTAGTTTTAATGTAGCTGGTGGTAGGTGCGAAAAGTGCAAAGGCGAAGGTTATATAAAAGTTGAAATGCAATTTCTGCCCGATGTGTATGTATGTTGCGAAGCCTGTAATGGAAAACGCTACAATGAACCTACATTGTCCGTTTACTACAAAGATAAAAATATAGCCGATGTACTTGATATGAGTGTAGATGAAGCTTACGAATTTTTTGGCAATGTGCCAAAAATAAAAAATAAACTAAGCGTATTAAAAGATATTGGGCTTGGCTACATAAAATTAGGCCAAAACGCCACAACACTTTCTGGCGGTGAAGCACAGCGTATTAAGCTTGCAAAAGAGCTTATTGTTCCCCAAACAAAAAAAACACTTTATTTATTTGATGAGCCATCAAGGGGTTTGCACCCAGATGACATTAAAAAATTGCTTCAAGTGATCAATAAACTTATTGATAATGGCCACAGTGTAATTATCATTGAGCATGATTTAGATATATTAAAAAGTGCCGATTACATGATTGATATGGGCATAGGCGGAGGCGATAAAGGTGGCAAAATAGTCGCCGTAGGATCTCCTCAAGAAATAGCCAAAAACCCACTATCTCTTACTGGAAAATATCTAAAAGCGAAATTGGAGGAATTATATGCACCTAATAGGCGTAATAGGCTCTCAAAAAGCTAGTCAAAAAGCAAAAGATTTGGCTTATGAGACAGGCAAACTCATAGCTTTAAATAATTTTGTTCTAATATGCGGCGGTTTAGAAGGCGTCATGGAAGCTGCAAGCAAGGGCGCTTTTGATCAAGGTGGTCTTACTGTAGGCATTTTGCCAGACAAAGACAAACGCAGTGCAAATCCATACATAAAAATACCTATAGCATCAGGTATGGGTTATGCACGAAATTTTTGTATTGTTCAAAGCGCAGATTGTTTAATCGCCATAGAAGGCAGTTATGGAACACTAAATGAAATCTCAGCTGCACTTAATTTACAAAAAGTAGTCATTGGACTTGAATGTACTTGGAATATTGATGGACTTCGACACGCCAAAACACCACAAGAAGCTATTGAGATGGTTAAAGACATTTTAAGTTAATTTTAATATTGACTTGTTAAATTACAGTTATATAATAAATTTGAACATACTTAAACAAAGGGGGAATATATGAAGGGAGTTTGGTCTATAGTCTTCCTTGGTTTGTATACAGTAGTGTGTGTTATGTTTTACTTTTACAATAAAAGCACAGTATATTTAGCTTTTTGCGCGTTTTCTATAATTTTTTTTGCATTAATAATATGGTATGAAAAACACATATTTTCAAAATTAACTCAAGCTTTATCAAACAAATTAGAACACAACTTTTTTAAAAAAAATAGGATGGATTTAATCGAAAAACTAAACTTAGATAGTATTTTTTCCAGTATCAATAATTTACAAAACAAACTCAAAGATGAGCTTAAAGATATATTCAATGAAAAATTTACAAACGATACATACATTGCGATATCAGCTGCAAAAATAAGTTTTGATACACAAAATACAAGTAACGATGTAAAAAAAATATTCCAAGAATTATCAATCATAGAGCAAGGCCTAAGTGATTCAAACAATGCAGTAAAAAATATAGCAGAAAATACAATTTCTATTGTAGACTTTATGAGGAAAATCGACCAAACGCTAGAAAAATCATCTCAAAATGCAAAAAGCGTCATAGATACAACAGAAAGCATCGACAAAAAAATTGAAAATAATCGAGTACATATAATGAAGCTTGGACAATCTTCTTCCAAGATAGGCGAAATTATAGATGTGATAAATGAGATTGCCGATCAAACATCACTATTATCCCTAAACGCAGCAATTGAAGCAGCCCGCGCTGGCGAACATGGAAGAGGATTTGCCGTAGTTGCCGATGAAATCAGAAAATTAGCTGAAAATACGCTAAATGCCACAAATGAAATCTCAAGTCTCATTAAAACCGTTCAAAGCGATGTGGAAACTGTTATTAGCGCAAACAAACAGGTTGGAGAATTGGTTGTTAAAAACAAGGAAATTGTAGAACAAAGCATTAATGCATTTTTGGATGTAACAAACCATATTGGCCAAGCAAACATTATGATAAACAATATTGCAAGCGCCGTGGAAGAACAGTCAAAATTGATAAACGATATTAATGAAAGAACACAAACTATATCCAATCATTTAAAAAATGCATCAAGTAGCATTGAACAAATTAGTGCCAATACTTCAGATTTCGCCAAAAAAGCAGAAAATGGATTTAAAGTTTTAAAGAAGGTTAATTGTGGACATTATCTAGATAAAGTGTACGAAATTGCTTTAATTGGCAAAGAAAAAATTGAATTAGTATTTAACGATGCTGTCAAAAAAGGAATTATAACATCTAGTGACCTTTGGGATAGAAATTATATACCCATACCAAACACCAAACCACAAAAATACGAAACGCGTTTTACACAATTTATTAAAAATTACATCCAACCAATTGAAGATGAGTTACTGTCAAAAGACGCCAATTTCTCCACAGTCGTACTTGTAGATAATAATGGATACCTTGCGGCTCACAACTCTAAGTATGACAAACCCCTAACAGGCGATTATGCAACAGATCTCAAAGGTAACAGATCAAAAAGATTATTAAATGACCCAATTAGTCTTGCATCAGCTAGAAGTCAAGAACCTGTTTATGTACAAATTTATCCTCGAGATACGGGCGAAATTATGTATAGATTATCAGTGCCCATTATGTTTGAGGGCAAACATTGGGGCGCACTAAGAATAGGTTTTAATTTATAGGTAAATTATGAGAGTTTTAATTAGCATTAATTCATTTAAAGGCGCTATATCAACAATAGAAGCAATACACATAATAGAAAACGAGCTATCAAATTTTGGGTTTGAAGTAGAAAAATGCCCAATAGCAGATGGCGGAGATGGAACTATCGATGTAGCTGCATCAATGGGTGGGATAATCAAATACTACGATACGTATGATCCGCTTCTTAGACCCATAAAAGCACCAATTGCGTGGTTTGGCAATGTGGCTGTAATTGAGATGGCTAAAGCAAGCGGACTTGCATTAATTAAGCCAGAAGAAAGAAATCCATTAAAAACTACATCGTTTGGAACAGGCGTGTTAATCAAAAAAGCCATTGAAGAACAAGCCCAAGAGATTATTTTAGGCATCGGGGGCTCTGCAACTGTAGATGGCGGCGTTGGGATGCTTGCGGCGCTTGATTTTAAGTTTCTTGATGCACAAGGCAATCCTTCTTGGCTTGGTGGTGAATCTTTGCTAAATATTCGCTCAATCATCAAAAGTCCTATAAAATTAACAAAAATAACAATTGCAAGCGATGTAGTAAACCCTTTGCTTGGACCAAATGGAGCTGCAAATGTATTCGGACCTCAAAAAGGTGCAGATTCGCACATGGTAGAGGTCTTAGAAAACGCATTAGAACATTTTAACAATATAACAAAACAATACTTTAATATAGATATCAGCAATACAGAAGGTGCAGGTGCAGCTGGTGGCGTAGGTGGCTTTGCAATATGTTATTTACAAGCAACGCTCAAACCAGGTGCAGAAATTTTTATGGATCTTGGCGATTTCAATGAAAAAGCTAAAAAAAGCGATGTTCTAATTACAGGTGAAGGTGCGCTAGATAGGCAAACATCGTTTGGCAAAGCACCATACCGGGCAGCTTTAAGATTTAAAAAGATCAATAATAATGGACTTACAATTGCTTTAGCAGGCAGCGTATTAGATAGAAATACTTACGAAGATGCTATAGATGTTGCACTCAGTATAACAAACAAGCCACTGCCCATAAAAGAATCAATCGAAAATACAGCTACGCTTTTAAAATCTACAGTATATGAACTTGCAAAACTTCTAAAATGGAAAAACAATAAATAGTAAAACTTAAACTATAAATTTAGACAACATAGCTACTAAAAATATCGTAAATTTCTAAGTCTTCTTCAACATCAAAAACTCTATGTTTTGTATGTGGTGGTACTTTTACAAAAACTCCTTTTTTGATTTCAAACTCTCCTACATTTTCTACCCACATTTTACCTTTTCCAGATAGCGGACAAATAATATCATATACATCATGTGAATGTTCAGGAATCGATTGGCCTTTTGGTATCTTTACAATAGCACTTGTAATATCTACCTTATCGTCTTTATGTGTTAGAATATAAGCGATTTTAACGTTTTTGTTTACTGGGTGTTCAATAAACTCCAAATCATTAAGAGTCAATAGCTCTCTGCTCATAAAACCTCCTTGTGATTTTCATTATCTAAAAAATAACTCTTTAGCCAAATATTTCAAGCTTATTAATTTTTATCCAACACTTGAAAAAAAATTATTAAGCAATAGATTAGGAAAAGGTAGATTAGGAAAAGGGTATTAAAGTAACCCATAGGTATATATTATGATGTTTAACTATTTTACAATAAACATTAGTAGGAGGAAATAAATGAAGTATAAAAAATTTGGCAAAACCGCATTGAAAGTTTCCATAGTTGGATTAGGTACAATGACATTTGGCTCTAATTTTAGAAACATCGGTACAGTGAATGAGAATTTGGCTTTAGAATTGGTTAAAAAAGCCGTTGATAGTGGTGTAAATTTTTTTGATACGGCTGATGTTTACTCATTTGGAGAATCAGAAATTATTTTAGGAAATGTTATAAAAAAATTAGGCTTAAAAAGACATGAGTTGATTATAGCCACAAAGGTTAGAAGCGCTTCAAGCGTTCAAGCATTTGAAAATACAGGTGATATTAATAATATTGGCTTATCAAGAAAACACATATTTGAAGCATGTGATGCTAGCTTAAAAAGGCTACAAATAGACTATATTGACCTCTATCAGATTCACGGTTGGGATATATTAGCCCAGCCAGAAGAAGCACTTGATGCACTAAATACGCTTGTAAAAGCGGGTAAAGTGCTATACATTGGGTGCTCAAATTGGTCTGCAAGACATTTAATGAAAGCAATCTATCAATCAAAATTAAAAAATTGGGCTGAATTTGTATCACTTCAAGCATATTATTCTCTAGTAGGTAGAGATGTAGAGCATGAATTACTGCCACTATGCAAAGAAGAAAATCTTGCATTTTTGCCTTGGTCTCCTTTATCTGGAGGATTTTTAACAGGAAAATACACAAGAGAAAAACCAAAACCACAAAATGCCCGCAGAAGCGGTTTTGAGTTTCCACCCATCGATGAAAAAGCCTACGATGCAATAGAAGTATTAGATAAGATAGCAAAAAACAAAGGCGCTTCAATAGCACAAGTGTCTCTTGCATGGCTTTTAAGTAAACAAGAAGTAACATCAGTAATAATTGGAGCAAACAAAATGTCGCAACTAGAAGATAACCTAAATAGCATAAATGTAGTCTTAAGCGATGAAGAGATTAAAATGTTGGATGATGTTACACAACCAAAAAAACTCTATCCGCAATGGATGTATGATATGCAAAATCAAAATAGAGACAAATTTGATTATTGAGGTGAAAGTATGGAATCAAAACTACAAAAAGCTCTTCAATTAAAATATCCACCAATAGCCATTATATGGAGTGACACAAAACCCCCAAAGGCTATGCAATTCAAAGAAAGTAAATGGGGATGCATAATGTTCTTGTACAACAATGCTCTTCGTGGCAATATATCTGTTGTTGATGAAAATACGTATGGTTGCTTTCGGTGGTGGTGTAGGTTTAGGTTTTGGCAACCAGTACACCAATTTTCCTAGCAAAATAGATGGATTTTGTCATTTCTTATCATACGGCAACAAACACAATAAGAACGCTAAAGACGTAGTTGAAGCAATATCTAAACATGACCATTCAAGTTTTTCAAATGATTTTATAGAAGGCGAAAGGTATGTAAAAACACCAGAACTTGTTGAACAATTTGTTTCCAATTTGCCTATGTTTAAAATTCCAAAAAAATATGTAATATTAAAACAATTAAATCAAATAGAAAACGATGAAGAACCCATATTAGTATCGTTTTTGGTTGACGCGAATCAATTATCCGCTATGGTTATATTGTCTAATTACGATAGAAGTGATTTTAATGGAAGTATTATACCCTATGCTGCTGGCTGCCAAACATTAGGTATCTTCACATACAAAGAAAATTTTTCAGATAAACCACGCTGTATTGTAGGATTTACAGATATACAGCTACGCAAATATGCAAAAAGCAGTATCGACACAAATTATTTAATGTTCAATATGTCATATAAGCGTTTTTTAGAACTAGAATCCTTTATAGAAGGTAGTTTTTTAGAAAGACCCACATGGAAAGAGTTAATAGGAAAAAATAGTTAATTATAATTTACCTAAATAATCGAGTATATGCCCAAAATCACTATTGCAAGAGCAAGTATAACAACTATGCTAATATAGCTTTTAGAGTATGAGTAACTTTTTAGTATTTTCTTGCTGCTTGCAAGCACTATTAAAAACCCTAAAACAATTGGCAACACAAAGCCATTGAAAGCTTCCACATCAACCATAATTCTCACAAGCGGTATATGCGGTATCATTACTAAACCCGCGCTTACAACCACAAGAGCTATGTATATTATATAAAATAGTTTTTCTTGTTTAAATTTAGCATTTAGCGTATGGCCAAAATTCCATGTCTCGCCAGATGCCCACGCAAATGACATTGATACAACAAATGCTGCTAAAATACTTGAAGCGTAGAGTCCTAAAGCAAACAATAAAGCGCTGTATTTGCCTGCAATAGGAACTAAAGCCAAAGCAAAGTTATAGGCATTATTTGGCGCTATATGCTCTTTGTAAAGCACAGCTGCGCCAAGAATAATAACAACAATCATTAAAATTTGCGTAGCAAAACTGCCAATCAATGTATCCCACTTTGCAAATCTTATATCGCATGATTGCAAACGTTTATCTACCGTAGCGCTCTGCTGGTAATAAATCATCCAAGGCATAATCACTGCACCTACATTGGCAGCAATTAAAAAAAGGTAATTTTTGTTATTAAGCGGTTGTGATGCAATAAAACTCTTTGCTATTGCACTTACACTTGGGTGTGACATA
>JABEBW010004119.1_pt1 | contig 10772 bp, 9 predicted proteins | sample 7245961 | NCBI WGS metagenome assembly JABEBW01 (sample SAMN14506364, study PRJNA622280) | hot springs metagenome | biome: hot spring [ENVO:00000051]|acidic hot spring [ENVO:00002120]; feature: spring [ENVO:00000027]|sediment [ENVO:00002007]; material: sediment environment [ENVO:01001048]...
GATCAGGCTGAACAGATCGCTGTGAATTTAACATTATACGTTTACACATATCAATCAAATGCATTCTGGTTCTATGCACCATGGTTACATGGAGTACAGTATGAAGAAAACCCAATGATTGGCGGCGGCGGTGACACACTCTACTTCTACCTAACAAAGGGATAAATTTTTAATAAATTATTTTTATTTTTTTATTTAAATAATTGTGGGAAATCCTTAAATAAAACAAAATTTTATCCACTTCAAAAGAAGGTGACAGATTTAATGAAGCTGTCCACATATCTGATCAGAAGAATATTAATGTTGATACCAACACTGATTGGTTTAACAGTAATTGTTTTTATTCTGAGTCGAGCAGGTGGTATTCAGCTTGTAATTTCTTCTTATATAAATCCTCATCTTCCATACCAGATTCAATACAACCAGCTTGTGCAGGAATTTCATTTAAAAGATCCAATCTGGGTTCAGTACTATTATTATTTGGTTAGCCTATTTCAGGGTAATTGGGGATACACAAGAACAGCAATATACACCGGGCCTGTTATAGATGCAATTACAATATTTTTGCCAAACACAATTCAGCTTGCTATAGTTGCATTCATAATTGCTGTTCTAATTGGTATTCCTGCTGGTACTGTGGCAGGTGTTAAGAAAGACAGCCTTACAGACCAGATAACAAGAGTAATTGCATTTGTTGGTATTTCACTACCTATTTTCTGGCTTGCACAGATATTGAGTATCGCTTTTGCAACAGGTACAATAAGTCCAAGCTTTGATATTCTTCCTCTTTCTGGAACTGTTGACCCAAACCTTATATCAAATCTTAGTTGGGTTAACAGCCAGGGAATTTCCAGTCCAACACATGTTATGATGATAGATGCCCTTATTCATGGTGATATTCCTGTTTTCATATCAGCAATTAGGCATGTAATTCTTCCCGCAACTACACTTGCTTTCACAACAATTGCTCCTATTATGAGGTATATGCGTGCAAGCATGGTTGAAAGTATGAACCAGGATTACGTAAAAACTGCAAGGTCAAAAGGTATTCCTGAAAAAATTGTAATAAGAAAGCATGCAAGAAAAAATGCACTTATCCCTGTAACAACAGTTCTTGGACTAATATTTGCAGGACTTCTTGGTGGTGTGGTTGTCATAGAGGAAATATTCAACTATCCAGGAATGGGTTATTGGACTGTTCAGGCACTCATAAATTATGATACCGGAGGAATTATGGGTTCGACTTTACTTTTTGGAATTATACTTGTTATTGCAAACTTCATAGTTGATCTGCTGTATGCCTATATAGATCCAAGAATAAGGTTGGGTGAATGATCATGGCAGAATATACCTTCAGAGAAAGCCTAAAACCGAGGATTGAAAGTTTCAAACTTACTATGTCAATTCTATTAAAAAGTCCCGCTTCGGTAATAGGCATGATAATTGTAATCGCTTACTTTATTATAGCTTTACTTGATCAGTTTTATCCTGCTGCTCTTGGTCTTACAGGCAGTGTTGATTACCTTTATCCCAACTTTATTAATACCGTTCCTTTACCACCCGGGTCAGGACACCCACTGGGCACAACCTATCCCGGTATAGACCTATACCAGGGAATAATGAAGGCAATAAGGATTGATATTGGTTTTGCTGTGTTTGTTGTTACAGTAGGTGCACTATCAGGAATTCTTATTGGTGTGATCTCAGCATACCGTGGTGGTTGGACTGATGAAGTTGTGATGCGTATAACGGATATTTTCTTCAGTATTCCATATTTGGTTCTTGCCATAGCCATAGGTGTTTTTCTGGGCAGATCTCTCTTTATTCTATCTGTGGCACTTATCATAATCTGGTGGCCAATTTATGCAAGGGTTGTAAGAGGACAGGTACTTTCTATCAGAGAACAAACGTTTGTTGAGGCAGCAAGAGCATCAGGTGTAAAGAACTGGAAGATTATGATAAAACATATACTCCCCAATACTTTTGCACCAATTTTCGTACAATTTTCATTTGATCTTGCCACGATAGTACTTACACTTGCAACATTGTACTTCATAGGATTTGCCCCATCAAATTCCTATATGCCAGAACTGGGTTATCTTTCAAGCATTGGGTATGAATATGCAATAGTTGGGGATTGGTGGACAATTGTTTTCCCTGGATTTGCATTACTCATATTTGCACTTGGAATGAACTTGCTTGGTGATGGTTTGAGGGATGCCCTGGATCCAAGGTTGAGAAGGTGATCTGATGGAAAGAAAGGTTCTAGTTAAAGTTGAAAACCTAAAGACACATTTTGTTACATGGAAAGGTATTGTCAAAGCTCTGGATGGTGTCAATCTTGAAATACATGAAGGAGAAACTCTTGGCCTTGTTGGTGAAACCGGTTGTGGAAAATCTGTAACATCACTTTCAATAATGGGACTGATTCCACCAACCCAGGGATGCATAGTTGAAGGTAAGATTTTCTTTGAGGACAATGAGCTCACAAAAAACGTTGGTAAGGATGTGAGGATTGTTCAAAAGAGAAAGAAAGCAAAATTGAAGGTTAAAAGGAGACTGTACAACAAAACTCAGGAATTCCTAAATCAATTCCGTGGAGAAAAGATGGCCATGATTTTTCAGGAACCCATGACCGCTCTAAATCCAGTACTTTCTGTTGGATATCAGCTAACTGAACCAATTTTGCAGCACCAAAGGAAACAGCTTGCACAAAGGATATTATCACGTGAAATTTTGACTGATGAAAAATTCATGGAGATAAAAAATGCTGTTTTTTCAGGTGATAATAAAAATCAGGAAAAATTTTCAGACGACCCGCTTTCCATGGCAATGTTACAGCAGATGAACTCCATTTTTTACAGAAACGATCTAACTAAACTTCAAAAAGAGGAGGAAATAGAAAAACTCAGAAACGATAAAAAATTATCAAGGATGAGAATTAATTATTTGAAGGCTGTTGCGGAAGAAAAAAAGCCATTTTTAGGAAGATTTCCATGGTTTAGGAGTTATCTGAACAAACCATTGATAAAAGAAGCTGAAAAAAGAGCTGTTGAACTTTTGAGACTGGTGAATATTTTTAACCCTGAGAGTCTTTTAAATGCCTATCCCCACGAACTCAGCGGTGGTATGAGACAGAGGGTAATGATTGCCATGGCCATGTCCTGCGATCCAAAACTCCTTATTGCGGATGAGCCAACAACAGCACTTGATGTTACGATTCAAGCACAGATCCTTGACCTTATGAAGGATTTAAAAGAAAGAACTTCTGCATCCATTCTTTTCATAACCCATGATCTTGGTGTAATATCGGATGTGGCTGATAGGGTCGCTGTTATGTACGCTGGTAACATTGTTGAAATTGGAGAGAAAATGCAGATTTTTTATAATCCAAAACATCCCTATACTCAAGGACTTTTAAGATCCATACCAACAGAAGAAACTATGAAGACGAAACTTCACATAATTCCGGGTAGTATTCCCAACATGATCAACCCCCCATCAGGATGCAAGTTCCATCCAAGATGCGAATATGCTATGGATATATGCGCAAAAGAAAAACCCGAGATGAAGGAAGTTGAACCTGGACATTATGTTGCCTGCTGGCTTTACTGAGGTGAAAATATGAATAATGAACCTTTGATTGTTGGAAGACAATTAAAAAAGCTCTTTGAGCTAAAAACGGGTATGTTCACAAGAAAAAAGCTGTACGTAAGAGCAGTTAACGGTGTTGATATAACAATACATAAAGGGGAGGTAGTTGGCCTTGTTGGTGAATCCGGATGTGGCAAGACCACGCTCGGTCGATTACTTCTCAGGTTAATTGAGCCATCTGGCGGTGAACTTCTCTTCGATCCACCCCAGGAGATCATCAATAAAGTTTTGAACGGTGAAAAGCTGAGTAATGAGGATCTAAAAAAATATTCTTTTTATCATATGTCAAAAAGAAAAGTAAGGGATATGAGAAAAAACATGCAGATTGTTTTTCAGGATCCATATTCATCTTTGGATCCAAGGTATCTGATAAAGGATATTATATCGGAACCTTTAAGAACATTTGGTTGGAATCAAAAGGATGCCTATAAAAGGGCTGAGGAGCTTTTAATAAAAGTCGGTCTTGGCCCAGAATACATGAACAAATTCCCGCATGAGCTTTCTGGTGGACAGAGACAGAGGGTTGCCATTGCAAGGGCACTGGCACTGAATCCAAAATTCATTGTTTTGGATGAACCAACTTCAGCACTGGATGTTTCTGTTCAGGCGCAGGTTTTGAATTTACTTGAGGATCTCAAAAAGGATTTCAATTTAACAATGCTTTTCATATCCCATCATATTCTTGTTGTTAGACATATAGCAGACAGAATAATGGTAATGTACCTTGGAAAAATAGTTGAAATAGCAGAAACAAAGGAAATTTTCAAAAATCCTTTGCACCCATACACCCAGGCTTTACTTTCAGCTGTTCCAATACCTGATCCAAAAACAAAAAGGCAGAGAGTAATTTTAGAAGGAGAGGTGCCAAGTCCAATAAATCCACCAAAGGGTTGCTCATTCCACACAAGATGCAAGTTTGCGTTTGAAAAATGTGGATGGGAAACAAGAGACCTTTACGAACCTTTAAGGTTTGCTCTTGATCCAGAAAGAAACTCAGAGCTTGGAAATGCAAAGCTTGAGAGCATTGAAATATTAAACGATACAGATATTGCCCTTAAATTCACTGATAAAGTTAACCCTGAAGTTGTTAGATCAATAATTGAAAAAGAAAAAAAGGCGTCAAATCTAAGGGCATTCTATGGAATTAAAGAAGTAAAGGAAGAAAATGGAAGAATATACGTGAAACTCTATGAACAGCAGGAACCAACATTGAAGGATAATGGAAACGGTCATCTGGTAGCCTGCTTTTTGTATTAAACGTTAATGTTATAAACACTTATTTTATTATTTTCGAATTATGAAGGATGCACTCTGGAAACCAAGCGAGGAAACAATAAAAAATTCAAACATGAAAAAATTCATAGATTATGTTAACGAAAGATATTCCAAAGCATTCAAGGATTATTTTGATGTTTACAGATGGTCCATAGAAAACACTGAAAGTTTTTGGGAAGCGGTATGGTATTTTACAGGTATTAAATATTCAGAGGATTTTGATAAGATTTTGGAAAAACCGGTAAAATTTCCAGGTACAGAATGGTTCAAAGGAGCTAGGTTAAATTTTGCTGAAAATCTTTTAAGGTTCAGCGATGATAATCTTGGAATTATAAGTTACAATGAAAATGGTTTCATCAAAAAAATTTCATACAGAGATATAAGAAAAGAGGTTTCAAGAATACAGAATTTTTTGAAAATGAATGGAATAAAAGAAAACGATAGGGTAGTTGGATACATGCCAAATATTCCTGAGACAATCATTTCCATGCTCGGTTCAACATCACTTGGAGCTATATGGTCATCAGCAGGAACGGAACTTGGACCGATTGTCATAAAAGACAGATTTTCGCAGATTGATCCTAAAGTAATGTTTACAGTTGACGGTTACTATTACAAAGGTAAAAAATACAATATTCTTGAAAATATTCAATTTCTTTTACAAAATTTGAAATCCCTTGAAAAGATTGTGATTTTTCCTTACATAGGAGCTGAAAAATTTAAAATGGAAAAAATTGTATATGCTGATGAAATTGACGAGAATAAAAATAAACTTGATTTTGTTCAATTACCATTTTCACATCCAGTTTACATAATGTTTTCATCTGGAACTACAGGAAAACCGAAATCAATGGTGCAGAGTGGGGGTGGAGTTCTAATAAACCATCTTAAAGAACTTATAATTCATTCGGATCTCAAAAGGAATGATATCATCACATATATAACAACACCCAGCTGGATGATGTGGAACTGGCTTGTAAGTTCATTATACGTTGGATCAAAAATTGTATTATATGATGGAAATCCAAATTACCCGGATTGGAAAAAAATGTGGCAGATAATTGAAAATGAAAAAATAACAATTTTTGGATGCAGCGCATCATATATAAACTATCTAAGAAGCGTAAATGCAAAACCATCATATTCCTTTAATCTTTCATCTCTGAGAGAAATCTCCCAGACAGGATCCTCACTTTCTGAGGAAGGATTTAAATGGATCTATGAGAATGTAAAGAAAAACTTACATTTTAACTCTATCTCTGGTGGAACGGATATTAATGGATGTTTTGCAATTGGTTCTCCTGTAATGCCTGTTTACCCTGGGGAATTGCAATCACCAGGGCTCGGTATGAAAATTAAAGCGTATGATGAAAATGGGAATGAAATCTATGATAAAGTTGGAGAACTCGTATGCGAATTCCCAACACCTTCAATGCCCATTTATTTTTGGAATGATAATAATTATGAAAGATACCTATCCTCCTATTTTTCTTATTATAGGGAAAAGGGTAAAAATGTATGGAGGCATGGAGATTTTGTAATATTCCACAGTGATACAAAAGGTATAACGATTTTAGGCAGATCGGATACAACCCTCAAACCTTCTGGCGTGAGAATTGGAACAGGTGAAATATATAGTGTGGTTGAATCAATACCGGAAATTGAGGATAGTGTTGTTGTTGGTCAAAATTTCAGAGGAGATCAGAGAATAATACTGTTTGTTAAACTAAAGGAAAACTATGTTTTAACAAAAGATCTTGAGGAAAAAATAAAAAGAGAACTTAGAACAAAAGCATCACCAAGGCATGTTCCGGATCTTATATTCCAAGTCCCTGACATACCTTATACATTTAATGCAAAAAAGGTTGAAATTGCAGTCTGGAACATCATAAATGGGAGGGATGTGACAAACAAGGACACGATTGTAAATCCAGAATGCCTGAGATATTTTGAGAATATAGCAAAAAACCTTGATTCACTTTGAAAGAATTGAAATTACCTGATCGACAACATTGTAGAATTCAGAATCCTTTCTGTTTCTTGGTCTTGGAAGATTCACCTTAAAGTCCTCAATAATCCTACCAGGTCTTGGGCTCATTATTAATATTCTATCGCTCATTAAAACAGCCTCATCAATATTATGTGTTACAAGTATAATTGAATCTGGCGGTAATGACGGGTCAGCCCACAACATCAGAACCTCTTCTCTCAATGCATCAGCAGTTAATGAATCAAGAGAGGAAAATGGTTCATCCATAAGGAGAACCTCCGGATCCACGGCTAATGCTCTTGCAAAACCCACCCTCTGTTTCATTCCACCCGAAAGTTCCTTCGGGTATGCGTTTTCAAAACCATCAAGACCTACAATGGATAGATATTTCTTTGCAATTTTACTTGCGTCATCCTTTGAATATCCTAGCGGGTATAGAACAATTTCAACATTCTCCTGCACCGTGAGCCATGGAAAAAGTGAAGGATTTTGAAAAACTATTGAGAATTTTGGCTTTGATTCTTCAATTGACCTGTCCATATAAAATATTTCACCAGATGAAGCCTTTTCAAGGCCTATTATTATTCTCAGAAGTGTTGATTTACCACATCCTGAAGGACCAACAATGGATAAAAACTCCCTTTTTTCAAGCTTGAAAGATATATTTTCAAGGGCAACAACCTTTTTACCGTTCACACCGTATACCTTTGAAAGATTCCTAACCTCCAGGAAAGCCATTAAAGTGGAAAATATTCAATCATATATTGTTTTTTCCATCTTCCCTTGGTGCCAATATTGGATAAAGTATAACTTCCTTAATACTCGCTGCACCTGTGAGTATCATCGTTATTCTATCTATACCTATTCCAACACCGCCGGCGATTGGCATGCCTACTCTCAGCGCTTCCACAAAATCGTAATCCATCTGCTGCGCTTCTTCATCACCAAGTGTTCTCCTTTCAACCTCTTCCTTCAAAAATTTTTCCTGAAGTATAGGATCGTTAAGTTCGGTATAACCATTGGCAATCTCAATACCATTAATGAAGAGTTCAAATCTCTCAACCAGATCCTTGTTTTCTCTGTGCAGTTTGCACAATGGTGTACTTTCTTTCGGGTAATCTATAACAAATGTCGGCTCTATGAGTTTTTCTTCCCAGATGTGCTCAAATATTTTTGTTATTGCAATACCCCTAACGTAAACAGGAATCTTTATACCATATTCTTCAAGCATTTCTTTTATTCGTTCATCACTTAACTTTTCCACATCAATTCCAGATTCCTTCAGCATTTCAAGCATTGGTCTCCTTTTCCATTTGCCTGAAATATCAATTTCTTTTCCATTTATATTGAGCTTTAGGATTCCATTCACCTTTTGAGCAAGATGTTTTATCAATTCCTCTGTAAGATCCATCATATCGTTATAATCTCTGTAAGCCTCATATATTTCTATCATGGTGAATTCTGGATTATGCCTAGAATCTATGTCCTCGTTTCTGAAATCCTTTCCTATTTCAAAAACCTTTGAAAAACCTCCAACAAGAAGCCTTTTAAGGTACAATTCATCGGATATCCTGAGATAAAAGTTTTTGTCTATTGCATTAACATGCGTTATGAATGGTTTGGCGTTTGCACCGCCGTAGATGGGCTGGAGAATGGGTGTTTCGAATTCCAGAAAACCCCTGTTCTCCAGAAATTTCCTTATCTCAGAAACTATCTTACTCCTTTTTCTGAATATTTCAAAAACATCTTTGTTAAGAATAAGATCAAGGTATCTCTGCCTGTACCTTGTTTCAACATCCTCAATGCCAAACCAGGTGTGTGGTAAATCATAAAGCGATTTTGAAAGTATTGAAAAATCATTAATTAAGATGCTCAACTCGCCTTTCTCCGTTCTAACAACAATTCCCCTTATACCAACAATATCTCCTTTGTCAATATATTTTTTAAAGAAATTATACTTTTCACCCAAAACATCATATTTTAAAAAGAGCTGAATTTTTTCCTGATCCTGGACAAGATCACCAAAACCAACTTTGCCGTGAAAACGTAAGGCCATAACTCTTCCTGCAACCGATACCTCCTTATTCATGAATGAATCAGGATCTTTTACAATTTCCCAAATTTCATTGGTAACTCTGTAGAAATTCGGGTATGGATTTATGCCAAGAGAAAATAATTCTTCCAATTTTAACAGCCTAAAGGTATAATCTTTTCTATCAGGCATTTTTCACACCGATATTGATTCCCTTACTTTCTCCAGTCTTTCCCTTATTCTCTTAACAGCATAAAGGAGTGTATCCTTTGCTTTAAGTGATCCATCAGTTTCAAACTGGAATACAAACCTTGTATCATCTTCAATAATCTTTACATCATCTTGCTGATAAAGACTTGCGATATATTTGCATGGGATGTCATCTGTGACTACAACAACATCATCCCTTTCTTCAACAATATTTTTTGTACATTCCTTCTTTATTTTTTCAATTGTATCTATATACTTCGGTACATAAAACTCTCTATGAAACTTGTATGAAACACCGCTAGTTACCTGAAACCTTGCATGTTCCTTTGCGGTACCCATTACTGCCTCAGCGTCTATTATTAATGCCTGGTTTTCCCTCAGCTTTACTATTGGTATCTCTTTATCAACGGGTGCAAAGTTTGGATCACCAACCGGAACAAGGTCTCCGGAATAAACAGTACATGGACCAAATTTTGTTATGTTGTAGGCAACCGTGCACAAAGGACAGGCCTGATCTGGAGGATGGGAACATTCATTCCTGAATTTCATGTTTAGATCTGTAGGTAGAGGAACTAAACCCAAACGATGGGCTATGATCTCATTGAAAAGTGGTGCTGAACTGTTGTATATGTGTTCCTGACCGTTTTCATCAATCCTCTGAATTGAACCAAGATGAAATGTTACATTCTTAATTGCAAGTTTTGGTATGTCATTGATAAGTGTTCTTCTCAAAATATTCGCAATTGAATAATTTATTTCACTTACCTCGAACCTTATAAATCTTTCATCAATTTCAATGATTCTTAGATTCATAATGGTGGGTGTAGGAAAACCCGCCACCTCCTTTAAACTCTCCTTCCCCTCTTTCCACCCTTTCTCCTGGTTCCATCATGCGGAATGGGAGTAACATCCTCTATCCTTATAACTTTAAAACCAGCCCTTGTCAAAGCTCTGATTGCTGCCTGAGCACCTGGACCTGTTGAATGACTTTTGCTGCCACCCGGTGCTCTTACCTTTATGATTATATCGTTTATGCCTTTTTCCTTGAGCTTTTCTGCCACAATATCTGATGCCTTCATCGCAGCATACGGAGATGATTCATCCCTGTCTGCTTTTACCACCATACCACCTGATGCCTTTGCAAATGTTTCCGCACCAGTTATGTCTGTTACTGTGATTATTGTATCATTGTGTGATGCATATATATGCACAACAGCTATTTTTGTCATTGTGCCTCACTCCCTTCTTCTTTTGGTTTTACACGCATTGGGTGAAGTTCATTACTCAGTGGGGAATTTTCATTGAACTTTATTAATGGTTCTTCACTTTTCTTGACCATATATCCCGGTATGGATACAACCCTTTCCCCTACACATATATGACCATGTATTATAAACTGCCTTGCCTGTTTTACAGTATTTGCAAGTCCCAATTTGTAAACAACATACTCAAGTCTTCTGGCAAGAAATGTTTCGAGGTTAAGCGCGAGAATGGCATCTATGTTTGCTGTTCTTTCATCCAGTAAACCGTAGGATATGAGTTTATCAAGTAACTGTTTAAGCTCTCTGTTTGCCTGTGGATCATTGTATCTTATCTTTGCCTGAAGCTTTC